>Ga0209410_1001896_pt1 | contig 10158 bp, 7 predicted proteins | sample Mar14436cmmetaG_FD_184135 | JGI IMG/M metagenome (GOLD analysis project Ga0209410, IMG submission 184135) | Marine hydrothermal vent microbial communities from Guaymas Basin, Gulf of California to study Microbial Dark Matter (Phase II) - Marker... ... | reverse complement strand
AGAATCGGTTGGGATGTTCCGCCTGGCCTAAGTGGATTGTCCGCTGAAAACCGACCAGGAAATCCTTCAATGCAACGAATTCCATTTTGGTCGTAGAAAATAGCATATATCGATAAATCTGTAATTAATTTTGTACCGTTATTATAAACACTACATTGAATAGTTCCATTCTTTTCCAATAACGCACCTTCAACATTTATTCTAATACCCTTTTCTATTTCGTTTTCTATTTCATTTTGTTCTATTTGATAGCTTTCTACTTTTACTTCGTATCGACTAAAATTTCTAACAACATCACCACTTATGCTAGCGAAAACCGGAGCCCTCCTATGAGGCAAAATGTACCTTAAAGAGGCATTCTTAAGTTTACTAGCTATTACCTTTCCGTCTATATCGTAAAATGTAATTCTGACAGCAACATCGCTGACAATTTTAGTGCTGTTATTTATAACTTCGGCAAATACCCATACAGAAGGCGTGTCAGTTATCAATGCATTATGTTTCACATACACTGGCATAGGACTCCTTGACGCAGATGCACATTGCGAAGTGAATGGAAAAAGAGATAATTCACCATTAAAAACCAAAAACAGAACGAAAGAAACTAAGAGGCATTTCTTAGCTTTCATTGTTATTCCATTGAGACTCATATTCTCATCATCATCCTAGAATCTAAAATTCAACCGGAAATATTTAAGAATACTGTTAAATCAAAATTTCAATCATACGAGAAGCCAAGTCACCTACTCTGTTGTCTCTTCAATGAGTGAACCAGTTATGACGCCAAATAAGGATACAGAGATGGCTACAATGAAAGGCAACATTACTGAATTAATTGTTGGTAATAATGCATATTCAAAAAGAAGGTATTCTCCAACGCATAAATGTGGCGATAATATTAAAAAAACAGCAATTACAACACCAAGGAAAGCCGAAAGACATACGTAAATTATTCCTCTAAGCAAATTAAGACTCAAAAATCCAGTAAGTATGCTTGCAACAGCCGACAGTATACAGAGAAAGATCACATCTAAATGAAGTATAGAACTACACATGAATAAGTTAGCATAAATAACTGATAAGCCAAGTACTATAAATACTCCTCTTAGAATCTCTCTATAGTTTTTCACTATAACTTCCTTCTTGCTTATGAAAAGAAACAATATGGTCATAACAAAAGTAAAAGCCATCCCAAAATAAGGATTAACCTTTAGATGGAAGAATAAAAAGTATGCAAGAGCAAAAATACCCAATGCAAACATAACCAGAATGATCAATGCGGTCTTTTTTGGTATCTTCATTTTTCCATTTCCAACAAAGACTTATTAACAAGAGCATTAAAAACCTTTTGTGATGAGACATGGTATTTAAAAAGACAGCAATTTCAGGAATTTTTATAGTATTCTCAGTAGCATCATTAGTGACCATTTCCTATATCACTTTCCTCTTGTTTGCATCTTATAACATTGTGTACGGAATTGAGGTTTCGATTTTAAATATGGCTAAAATGGATGATTATCACTTAAGAATTAATGTTTCAATTAGTAATCCTTCACGTTATTCAGTAGCTTTACAGTACATTAAGGTAGAGATGTATGCCGACGGATGTCACTTAGAGGCATTTCAAACATATTATAGTAACCCCAAAAAATTGAAACCTTTCCATAATATCACAGTAACAATTACTTTAAATGCCGACGCAGGCGATGTTCTCCCTTCTGAAATAAGGTATTGGTATACAATCGTCTATCTCAATTTGCGAGATGTTCCAGTAGTTAGTAGAGCATATCTCACAAGGATAATTTCAAGTTTTAGTAGTTAAATGGTGTTATAAGCATGAAACTAAAGGAAATGCGAAATATACGCTATCCTTTCAGTAAATCCTTAGTGATTTTCAGCATAATATTAGTTGTTTTTTCGACGTATTTTGCAATTGTAATGCTAAAAAACGAGAAAAGCATCTCAATAAGTGTAGGTGCTACAACAGTTTTTATACATCCACTAGTCCTATACTTTGCAGCAACACTACTGATAACATATATAAGTGTCTTAATAAAGACTCGACTTTATGCTCCAGCCAAGACTGAAATTGTGGATAAAACAAGCGAATCAATTGAAGAGGTTATTAAAAGTTTTAAGCGACTTCTGACCTTAACTTATGTTCTAATTATTGCAATAATTATTGTAGTTCCTCTTCTTGCCATATGGGGGCCGGGATTACCTTGGTTCATCGGTGTAACGAGCTTTACAAGCGGCATAAACCTTTCAGAAGTGATAATCTATACATTTTCGAAACGAACTTAACTGATTTTGATATTGTTCGACAAACTTAAATATTATTTGTATGTCATTCCTTTTGTCGGGGAGGGCTATCTTGACTTTAAGAAAATATATCGCAAAGAGAGTGGCGATAGGAATCATAACTTTATGGGTTGTTGCTACCCTAAACTTTATAATTTTCGTGTATCAGCCTGGCGATCCAACTAAATATCTTCTTCAACCCGGAATGAAGCCGGAGCAAATAGAAATGATAAAAAGGGAGTATGGATATTATGATCCGTTATGGATGAAATATCTGAAATACTTACGAAATATGTTTTCTTATGGATTAATTCCGCCATATTTCGGTATATCATTTAGAACTAAATCTACAGTAGCATCAGAAATGGCTTGGAGATTAGGTTTGACTGTTTTCCTTTTGGGAAGTGCACTTGTAGGGAGAATTATTGTTGGGATTCCTGTAGGAATAGTGGCCGCTGCAAAAAGAGGATCAAAAGCAGACGTTGCTATTATAGGTGTTTCACTTCTTACGTGGGGTGTCCCAGTCTTCTTCTTAGAACTTGTAGCTATATTCTTCTTTAGCTACCTTGCGAATATTCATGGAATAAAGATCTTCCCAACGGGCGGCGGGCTAGGAGGCCCATATAATTCCACGATAGAATTTATTTCCGGCGCAGCTTATCATTTGGCCCTTCCCATCCTCTGCTTAGTGTTTGCTGGTTTTGCTGGATGGGCACTTTACACCAGGAACATGTTAATTGACGCCTTAACACAAGATTACATTTTGACTGCTCGTGCTAAGGGAGTCGGTGAAAGAACAGTGCTGTTTAAGCATGCGTTTAAGAGCATACTTCCACCCATAGTCACAATGATTACTCTATCGATCCCCGGAATTGTAACCGGTGCAATAATAACCGAAACGGTATTCGGTCTAGAAGGTATAGGAAAATGGTATGTAAATTCACTTAGCCCTGCTACCCCCGATTACCCTGTAGTTCAAGCTGTCCTTTTCATATTTGCTACCTTAACAATAATGTTCAACATAATTGCTGACCTGCTTTATGGAGTTCTCGATCCAAGAATCCGTGTTGGAGCAAGGAGGTAGAGGTGAATAAGGATGACTAAGCGTAGAGGCGTTTCCCGACCTAAAGGGATATTAATAATGAGCCTATTAATAGTGGTTCTAGGAATATTCACTTTTGCCATAGGTATACTCGGATACTTCTTAGGTGAACATTTAAACGAAGAGTGGGCGGCACAGATATGGATCGCATTTGCTACTAAGGGCATCATTCCATTGAGTTGGCCATCAGCTTTAATAGACATGATCATCGGATTGGTTTACGTTATATGTGGAATTTTAATCTTCAAGATGAAGCATATGGAACTGGCCTCGCTGATGACCTTAGGAATAGGACTTGTCTCAGTGTTTATTTATGGTATTGGTGAGTGGTCTGCTTATGTTCAAGAAACTGTGTATAGTGGCTTAGGCGTTGCTTACTTAAGGGTTATACTTCAAGGCGTTATTCCGATGGTGACTGGGGCAGCAACTATTTCAATGGAACGTGAAGAAGCAAAAACGGTTCTCGGAAGAAGAATACGTGGATTCTGGCTAGATTTTTCCCACAATAAAATCGGACTGGTAGGCGCAGCAATAATCTTAGCGTATGTAGCTGGCGCTGTTTTGGTTCCAGTTTTATCCTTTGGGGTGGATCCCGAAGCGACAGATTTAGCTGATGACCGGGTTCCCCCTGAGTGGATAACCATCTTTGATCCATCTCTCAATGACCTCCCACGTAGCACGGTTTACGACTTGAATTTCTCATTGGACATGGCTTCCATTCCAGATTTCCTTAAGAATAGTACTGGCTTTAATGTAACATATAAAGAAGGTTCAATAATTCTAGAAATAGAAGCAGTAAGCTTTCCCGATGACGAACCGATATGTATAGTCTTTAAATCTAATACATTCAATTATCCATACCGCCCACCGCGAGGAGGCGGATTTAACATTCGATTTGAACTTGCAGTAGATCCTTATCTTTATTACGAGCTTCCGGTACCTGGCACAAACATTACTAGAACAATGCGGTCAAAAAGTGCTCTGTATAACGTTGAGGTTAACTTTTCAAATCCACTCAAGACCTATTCAATATGGGACGCTGAGTGGAGCATCCACAAGATAACCTATCTTTCCGAAGGATATAATCCACTTTCTTTGCTAGAGCCAATAGACCTTGCACCAGCAAAGGACAGACTAATTGACGCTAAGCAATCTTTCAGCGTAGCCTTATCTACCGATCTTTATTGGGCTTATAGGATGGGGTATGTTGATGTTCATGGTAGCGTAGATGCTCAAGGGCTGGCTAATGACCTATTTGCTTCAAAAGGCAATTACAGCATGACAATGTACGTTTTCGTAGCCCCCTACCATAACAAACCAGTATACTTTAAATTACAAGTTAAAACGGCGCAAGTCACGGTAAGGGGGCTTCTTTGGGGACTAATGGGTACAGATCACCTTGGCAGGGACGTATGGTCAAGAGTGGTACATGGGATAAAAATTTCATTAGCTATAGGGCTGGCTGCGGCTGTTGTTTCGGTAGTTATGGGGATAATGGTTGGTGTTGTTTCTGGCTACCTTGGAGGAGTAGTTGATGAGGCGTTGATGAGATTAGTGGACATACTCTTATGCTTGCCAGTCTTACCGCTTCTAATGGTACTCGTTTATATGTACGGAAGAAATGTTTGGTATATAGTGATTTTGATAGCTGTTTTCGGATGGCAAGGGCTATCTAGAGTTATTAGGTCACAGGTTCTCTCGTTAAGAGAATCAGCTTTCGTTGAATGTGCTGTTGCATCTGGCGCTTCCCGTGCCTACATAATGTTTAGACATTTAATTCCTAACGTTCTGCCCATAGTCCTCGCCGACTTTGTACTCAGTGTTCCTGGAGCAATAATGACTGAGGCCTCCCTCAGCTTTATAGGATTTGGTGACCCTACTACTCCAACATGGGGAAGAGAATTTAATATAATGTGGACTGAAGGCGGCGCTTTCACTTACTTCTGTTGGTGGTGGATATTTCCACCGGGCATCGCAATAACGCTTCTCTGTTTGGCATTCGTTTTCTTGGGACATGCTGTGGATGAGATAGTAAATCCAAGGCTAAGGAGGAGAAGGTAAATGCCCTTGTTAAACGTCGGAAATCTGAAAATGTATTTCTACACATTAAGAGGGTGGGTAAGGGCGGTTGACAATGTTTCCTTTTCGATGGAAAAGGGAGATAGCTTTGGTCTAGCAGGCGAATCTGGGTGTGGTAAAACAAGTGTTGCATTAACAATATTACGCTTGCTTCCTCGTAATGGCAGAGTTTTCGACGGGAAAATCATTTTTGAAAATATGGATTTGCTTAAATTAGATGATAAGACCTTTGATAGAGAAATTAGATGGAAAAAAATCTCCACGGTATTTCAAGGAGCTATGAACTCTCTCCACCCAACAATGAAAATTGGAGATCAAATAACTGAAAGTATACTCGCACATGAGGATGTCTCGAAGAGAGAAGCTGAAGAAAGAGCAAAGAAGCTGCTTGACCTCGTTGGAATCGGCGCTTCCAGATTCGATAGATATCCTCATGAATTAAGTGGAGGAATGAAACAGCGCACAATGATTGCTATGTCGCTTGCTTGTAATCCGGATTTGGTTATTTTAGATGAGCCTACAACCGCCCTTGACGTAATCATCGCGGCTCAAGTGATAAATGTAATCAAAGAATTACAAAAGAAACTGAATCTTTCTATGATGCTTATCTCCCATGACCTCTCATTAATTGCTGAAACATGCAATAAAGTAGCCATTATGTATGCTGGAAAGATTGTGGAGTATGGTGATGTAGTGTCCATTTTTAAAGAACCATTACATCCCTACACAATTAAGCTTATTGCTGCATTTCCAAGCGTTTTAGGACGGAAAACTGAGCTTTCTTCCATTCACGGTTTTCCGCCTGATCTTCTGGCTCCGCCTCCTGGCTGTAGATTCCATCCAAGATGTGACTATGCTATGGATATTTGCAAGAAAGAGGAACCTCCAATTATCGAGGTGAATAAAGGACATTATGTTGCTTGCTGGCTAGTAGGGGGTAAAAAGTAATGGCCGAAAAAAAGCTTATTGAAGTATATAATCTGCGAAAGTACTTCCCTATAAAGCTTGGTTTCTTTAAAAGTTTGTTCACTAGCGAGGTTCCCCTGGTTCGTGCTGTAGACAATATAAGTTTTACAATAGATGAAGGGGAAGTCTTTGGGCTGGTAGGTGAATCTGGGTGTGGTAAAACTACAACTGGCAGGCTATTACTTCGGTTAATTGAGCCTACGGCTGGTAAAATATTCTTTAAAGGTATAGATTTGCTGAAACTTTCCCGTGCAGAAATGAGAAAACTAAGAAGAAAAATGCAAATAATCTTTCAGGACCCTTATGAATCTCTTAATCCTCGAATGAGCATTTATGACATCATTTCTGAGCCTCTACACTTACTGAAACTTGTTGAAACAGAAGATGAGGCAAGAGAAAGAGTCTACGAAGTAATGGAATCTATGGATTTGGTTCCACCTGAGGAGTATATGTTTAGATTCCCCCACGAGTTAAGTGGGGGTCAAAGGCAGAGAGTTGCCATCGCCCGGGCCTTTATTGTTAGACCGGAGTTTATAGTGGCTGATGAGCCTGTTTCGATGCTTGACGCTTCTATTAGAAGTGAAGTTACAAAGCTGATACAGGGATTGGTACAAAAATTTAGGTTGGCTCTTTTGTATATAACTCACGATATAGCTTTGGCCAGATATATCTGTGACCGTATTGGTGTTATGTATCTTGGAAAGTTTGTGGAAGTTGGCGGAACGGAGGATGTAACTCAGCATCCATTGCATCCGTATACTGAAGCTTTAATAGCCGCTGTACCAGTTCCGGATCCTACAGGAAGGAAAACCAAAGTTATTGTTAAAGGGGAAGTACCTAACCCTCTAAATCCTCCTTCTGGCTGTAGATTCCATCCGAGATGTCCATATGCCCAAGAGATTTGTAGAAAGGAAGAGCCGAAACTTGTTGAAGTTGAAAAGGGAAGGTTTGTGGCCTGTCATTTTCCATTAGGTAAGTAGGGCTTCCCCTCGTCTTACATTTTTATGTTTTAAGTGATTGACTTTAATGTGTTAAATCTTATATGTAAAAATCTTCCACAAACTTTTTAAGGTTCGTAAAGTTTACTATTTCTTGCAAATAGAGGTAGAGGGGAGAAAATGCATAGAAACTTTGTAATTAAACTAGCTATTGTAATAGTAGCTTCATTGCTGCTAGCACAGCCTTTTATGGGCGCTGTTCAGGCGCAGGAATGGGACTTTCCAAGACTAGATGAGATACTTTTCGTGATCAAATATCCATACACGGTTGCTATTGAAGCTGCTAAGGCATGTGAAATCGACACATACGTAGGTGCAATCAGAACAGATGAAGTAGAAACCTTGAAGAATCCGCCCTACAACTGGACGGTTACCGCCGCGCCAGGCTTCCACATGTGCTATTTAGGCGTAAACTGTAGAGACGTTACTCCTCCGGAGTCTGGAGCATACTTCAACTACCATAATAGGCAGCCAGGATTCCCACTCTATCCGCTCAACATATCCCAATTCAGATACGCCTTGGAACTCATGGTAGGCTGCGACAAAGACGTATGGATACCAGACATCTACGGCTACATTAACGTCAGGCTGGACACATGTGTTCCTCCAGCCAACGTCTACTGGTACCATCCAGGAATAACCCCATATCCAAAAGACTGGGATGCAGCGGCTGAAATACTATACGCAGCCGGATTCACCGGAACCATAGGCGGAAACGACTGGGTAATGCCAAATGGTGTACCACTCAACGAGCGTGTAGGCGACCCAGCTACAGGCGAATACGCCATATACGTAATGGCTCCAGAGGAAGCTCCAACCTCAGTGGAAGTCACAAGAAGACACGTCAAAAACTGGAATCTATTCTTCTGCGGACAAGAGGTAGCTGACCCACCGCACAGTTGTATATTCAAGCTTGAAGTAATAAGCTTCTATACAGAAATTGACGTAGCCTTCGGAAACCGCGACCACGACATATACTTCCTATGCTGGGGCCTCGGAAGATTCCCAACCTACCTATACTGGTTCTTCCACCCAGAAACAGACCAGCCATACCTAAACAACTCGCCGGGCTTCGACTATCGTCCACTAAACCTCATGATAAAAGCCTTCTACGAATGCAGATGGTTCGAATACTTCGAAAAGCAATGGATAGGCCCAGGTCCAACGACAGTGGCAGCAGGCACAGAAGTAGCAACTCAATATGCCTTTGAGGACGGAACAGAAGAAATCTGGATAGGTGTAGACCACGCCTCACCCAACTTCCCATGGCGCTACCTAGACCTACAGAGAGATGTAGACTACGAAGTAAAGACAGATGCTGAAGGAAATGGAGTAGCTATCGTTTTCCTAAGAGACATAGACATACCGCCAGAGTACTACATCCACATCTGCTACGATCTAGTCAATGATATACCAATAACAGAAATGGAGGAACTGAGACAGCTATGCTGGGACATACAGGAAATCCTATACTACTCATGTCCATACCTACCAATCTACTCAAGAAACTACCACGACCTATACAAGCCAGGCCTAACCTGCTGGGTACCATCCCTAGGCTACGGCTCGGCAGCCTACCAGCTAAAATGGACCTACGGAAGCATCCACTGGGAAGGCACTCCAGTGGGTGGAAGCGTCAGGTGGCACCTACCCGGCCCAATTGACACGCTACACCCATGGCTAGCAGAATCAGTCTACGAAGTCACCATACTAAACAGGATATATGACGGAATGATGGAAGTCGACGCATACACGCACGCCGACATACCATGGATAGGCGTCAAATACAAGATACTTGACTGGACAGGCCCCAACGGCGAGCCAGGAATGATAATTCAATGGTGGATAAGAAACGACGTAACATGGCAGGACGGCGACCCAGTCACAGTAGACGACCTAATATGGCAATATGACTTTATAAACTCAACAAGACCCTCACAGCTCTTTGATGTGTGGCAATACTATCACGGCTGCATCAAATACAACGACTACTGCTTCGGAATCAAAGTAAACGCAACAGGAATATGGCGATTCTACTCCTACACCATGGGCCCAATCTACCCAAGAAAGATCTGGGAGCCATTCTACGGCGACAAAGAAGCAGCAGAAGCCTTCAAACCATGGGAGGTAGCCTACACTGATTATGTACCGCCAGAGAAGCAAGGGCCGACTCCGCCGCCAACATGCCTCTACGGAACAGGCGAATGGATATTCGACTGGTACAACCCAACACTAGGAATGGTACGCGTCTACAAGAACACCAACTGGTGGGGCAGACTAGCAGCCCAGCCATGCAGACAAATACCGGCAATACATGCACCGACAGAAGCCAACTACGGAGACATGTCGAAAGTAACCAAGACTGTTGTAGGTCTCTACACGTTCAATCTAGACACCAAAGCCAACTGCACTCACACCTGGACACTAAAGATGGACGGCGAGATTATCGCAACCGGAGAACAAGAGCTTAAACCACTAGAATTCCACAATTGGTGGGAAGCTCTTCCATGGCAAACAGTAGAGCCTGGCCTCCACACATTCACGCTTGAGATAACAAATGAATACGGCACAAACGTTTATACAATTGAAATGGCGGTTTTGATAGGTGACGTTGACAACAATAATATAGTTAACATGCTCGACCTATACTACACCGCCCTAAGCTTCGGCTGGACGGGCGATCCGTGCTATGTACCCTACGACATCAACAAT
>Ga0209410_1001894_pt1 | contig 10159 bp, 8 predicted proteins | sample Mar14436cmmetaG_FD_184135 | JGI IMG/M metagenome (GOLD analysis project Ga0209410, IMG submission 184135) | Marine hydrothermal vent microbial communities from Guaymas Basin, Gulf of California to study Microbial Dark Matter (Phase II) - Marker... ... | reverse complement strand
TACGATAACGAACCCGAACCCAACGGCGATAGGATCAACCTCGGTGCATATGGTAACACAAAGGAGGCATCGAAGTCATCCAATGGTACAGCAACAGATGCTGACATACCGCGATCCTGTAGACTGTATATAGAGGGGGGCAACCCCATCGTGGGAGGTATAACCATAAAATATGCGGTACCCCATCGTGACAGGGTAAAGCTCTACCTATACAATGTGATTGGTGAAAGAGTTACCACATTAGTCGATCGCATACATGCAGCTGGTTGGTACACTGTTGAATTGCATGAAAAGCTACCCGCAGGTATATATTTCTGTAGGCTTGTCACCTCTGGCCACGTGATCACACGTAAGCTGGTGAAACTCCATAAATAGTGGTGGTTGACATCACCCCATATCTACGTATAATCACATCCGAATGCGTATCACAGTGGCACAACTCAACCCCATCGTAGGTGATATAGATGGTAACCTTACAAAGTTAGTAACCACATTACGGGAGCTGAAAACTGATACCGATCTCGTTGTCTTTCCTGAGCTTTTCCTTGTGGGCTACCCGCCACGGGATTTACTTGAGAAACCATCATTCATCAAAAAGGTTCAACTCGCCCTACGTGAGCTCACAAATGTATCCACACACTACCCGCAACTCGGTATACTTGTAGGTGCACCATTACCCACAGGTAAAGCCATAGGGCATGGCTTATACAACTCGGCTGTGTTGATCCACCAGGGTCGGATAGTTGCAACCCAACCCAAGTCGTTACTACCTACATATGATGTGTTCGACGAAGCCCGTTACTTCGACCCCGCACCAGAAGTTCAGACAGTTTCGTTCAAAGGTGAACAACTCGGTATCTCCATCTGCGAAGATGCATGGAACATACCCGAGCTATGGCGTAGGAGGTTGTATTCGTTCGACCCCATCGAAATACTCGCAAATAAAGGTGCCACGATACTCATAAACATATCGGCATCACCCTTCCACGTGGGTAAGGAGGAGCTACGCTTCCGTATCGTACATAATCATGCCAAGAGGCACAACCTACCATTCATCTTTGTCAACCAGGTAGGTGCCAACGACGAACTCATATTCGATGGTAGAAGCATATGTGTCGACAAGCTCGGTCACCCCATAGATGTGGCACCATCGTTCAAGGAATACGTGCATACTGTTGATACAAAAGCTTCAGGTAGACCCAACTCATACGTACCACAGGATGAGGTCGAATCCATCTACGAGGCGCTCGTCCTCGGTATCCGTGACTACATGAGTAAATGTGGGTTCTCACAAGCTGTGATCGGACTATCAGGCGGTATCGACTCATCTGTCGTATGTTGCTTAGCTGCTGCAGCTATAGGTAGCCGAAACATCCTGGGTGTATCGATGCCATCACCTTACTCGTCGCAACATAGCATCGAACATGCACGTAAGTTGGCACATAATCTCGGTATACAATTCAAGGTAATACCTATCACCCCGATATACTATTCATACATCGAATCATTACGTGAACATTTGCAAATAGGTGATACTATAGACGTGACGCTTGAAAACATACAAGCCCGTATCCGTGGCAACATACTCATGGCGCTCTCCAATAAGTTTGGCTACCTCGTGCTATCCACCGGCAACAAGAGCGAGCTCGCCGTCGGCTACTGTACCTTATATGGTGACCTGACCGGTGGGCTCGCAGTGCTATCCGATGTACCCAAAACGATGGTCTATAAGCTTGCACACTACATAAACCGTGAAACAGAGATCATTCCCAACGAGGTGCTGACCAAACCTCCCTCAGCGGAGTTGAAACCCAACCAAAAAGATCAAGATACCCTACCCCCATATGAGATACTCGACCAGATACTTCACTACTACATAGATGAGGACTATTCCATGGAGGATATCATCAAACGCGGTTTCGACCCCACGACAGTGAAATGGGTTATCGATAACATCAACCGCAACGAATACAAAAGACGGCAAGCCCCTCCTGGGCTTAAGGTGACAACCAAAGCCTTCGGTATAGGTAGGAGGATGCCTATCGCTGCAAAATACGAGGTCTAACGTTACGCTTCAATTTGCTTAAATATATGCTATTTTGATGGTTGACTTTTGTGATACTTCGCTATCTTAAGGTGGTGACTAAATTATGGGGTTAGCTGATTCCCCAATAGGGTTTAATGATGCGTTGTGTATATGGACCTGTAGCTTCGTGGCGGTTGGGACGCTCATTGGGTATTGATCCAATATCTCAACCTCACAAGGTATGTAGCTTCGATTGCGTGTACTGTCAGATAGGGCCTACAAAGGTATTAACCACAGAGCGTACCATCTTTATACCCACAGATAAAGTTATCACTGAATTAAAAGCGGTGTTGGCTCGGGTTACACCTGATGTTATAACTTTCTCCGGTATGGGTGAACCTACTCTTGCATCGAACCTTAACGAATTGATAGACAAAATACGAGAGCTTACCTCGTTACCACTGGCTATACTTACGAATTCATCCTTAATAACTGATCCACAGGTTTATAGGGCACTACTAAAACTTGATATTGTGGTATTCAAACTCGATGCACCCAATGAACCAATGTTTCAACAGATAAACCGACCTGCCCCTGGTATCACGCTTAATGAGATAATTACGGCAATCCATTCATTCCGTAAGGAGTTTAAGAAGAAGCTCGCATTGCAGATGATGTTCATCGATGCCAACAAACCCGTTGCACACGATATGGCAGCTATCGCAAGTAAGCTTGAGCCTGATGAGGTGCAGCTCAACACCCCCTTACGGCCGTCACCTGTCAAACCGTTATCGCCAGCTGATATCACAGCTATAGAGTATCAATTTCGTGCCCTGCCCTACATATCGGTTTACAAGCGGCATGCACCAGAAGTAAGCCCTATCAATAAGCTCGACGTCTTCTTAAGACGTAAGGTGGTCGAATGACGACAGATTTTCTCGTACTCGGTAGCGGTATATCGGGGTTGATATTTGCGCTTAAGGTAGCAGCTAAGGGTAAGGTGCTCATACTAACCAAGAAAGAGAGTGCTGAATCCAACACCAACTACGCACAGGGTGGCATAGCATCAGTCTTATCGCCGAAGGATTCACCTGAAAAACATATTGAGGATACGCTTAAGGCAGGTGATGGCCTCTGCAACAAACATGCAGTCGAAATAATGGTCAACGAAGGTCCACAACGTATAAAGGAGTTGGAATCACTCGGTGTGCGGTTTGCACGTAATCCGAACGGTAGCTACAACCTCAGACGTGAAGGTGGTCACTCACTTGCGAGGGTTGCACATGTTGGTGATTACACAGGGTTTAAGGTAGAGAAAACGCTACTGGATAGGGTCAGGTCACACCCCAACATCCGTATCATGCAGAACGTGTTTGTGGCTGAGCTCATCGTTAGAGATGGCACCTGCTACGGTGTATATGTATTGGAAGATAACAAGCTGGTACCTGTGACGGCGGGGTTGACGTTTCTTGCCACCGGTGGTGCTGGTCAGGTGTATAGATATACAACAAACCCAACGATTGCCACAGGTGATGGACTTGCTATGGCGTATAGGGTGGGTGCTGAAATCGCTAACCTCGAGTTTGTACAGTTTCATCCCACCACCCTATACGGGTACGAGATCGAAGGCCGTAACTTTCTGCTTACCGAAGCATTACGAGGTGAAGGCGCCCGCTTAATGACACAGGATGGACGACATTTCATGAAGGATTACCATCCCCAAGGTGAGCTTGCACCACGTGACATAGTGAGTCGTGCCATATACATGGAGATGCAAAAATATAACCTACCCTGTGTGTATCTCGATCTCTCCAGCATACCAAAGGAGCGGTTGAGTGAAAGCTTCCCACAGATAACCACAACCTTGTGGCAACTCAACATCAACATACCTGATGACCCGGTACCTGTGATACCTGCCGCACATTACCTCTGTGGTGGTGTCAAAACCGACGTATGGGGAAGGACCAACATCGTTAACCTCTACGCAGCAGGTGAGGTCGCCTGCACTGGTGTACATGGTGCCAACCGCTTAGCCAGTAACTCGCTACTTGAGGCACTCGTATTCGCAAGCCGTGCCGCTGAACACGTGCTTACGGAAGCTGCGCGGCCTGAAGAGAAAACGTTTCAGGTGATCACCTCCGGTGATAAGCGTTACGGTCATTGTTCAGAGATAAAAGATGAACTACGTAGGTTGATGTGGACACATGTGGGTATACTACGTAATGATAGGGATCTTGGGGTTGCACGTGACAAAATCCTGACATGGCTGAACGAGCTCGAACATCAGTTACCGCAACTCCATACCACACGTGAGCTGTTCGAATTACGTAATATGTTGACCGTAGCGTATCTTATCACAGAATCTGCCAGTAATCGCAAAGAATCGCGTGGCCTACACTATAATGTTGATCATCCTTCGAAAGATCCACGCTATGTAATCGATACCGTGATCATCAAACCACCATCCGATCTACCTGTACCACTTTACATGCGATAAAGATTCAACCCTGTAAAGCGGTTGTTGGTAACCTCGGTGGAAGTATCTTAAATTTGATGGTTGACCCAGCCACCATCGAACGTATACGTGAAGCTAATCCTATCGAAGATGTGATCGGCGAATTCCTAACGCTCGAGAAAGTTGGCAAACAGTATCGTGCATTGTGTCCGTTTCATCCAGATACAAAACCATCGTTTTACATATCACCAGATAAGGGGGTGTATCATTGCTTTGGTTGTGGCAAAAGTGGTAACGTGTTCACCTTTCTGCAGGATTACAAAGGTATGTCGTTCATCGAGGCGCTACACTTTTTGGCTGAACGTGCAGGTATAAGTTTGGACCTGACACGGCTAAGCCCAAAAGTATCGCAACAGCTTACCATCCTTGAGGAGGCGGCTAATTTCTACCACAAGATGTTACGTGACCCCAAAGGTCGTACCTGCTACGAATATCTCAAATCCCGTGGTGTGGATGAGACAGCTATCGAGCATTTCATGTTGGGATGCGCCCCGTCTGGTTATGTGTTGGTACCTGAGCTATCGAAACGCTACAGCTTGGCTACCCTCGTAGAGGTGGGGCTTGCAACCCAAGACGATAAGGGTGTATGGGACTTCTTCCGTAACCGCATAATATTTCCAGTACGTAATACGTTTGGTAGGGTGATAGGGTTTAGCAGCCGTATCATCGATGTGGGTGAACCCAAATACCTTAACTCACCCGATACCCCCGTATTCCACAAGAAGAAGGCACTCTATGGGATGTACGAAAATCGTGATGCTATACGACGTGAGGGTATGGTGTATCTGGTTGAGGGTAACCTCGACCTCATCTCGTTATGGCAGCACGGTATACGTAACGTGGTAGCTACGTTAGGGACAGCGCTTACACCTGAACAGGCGCTTGTGATCAAACGCTACACTGATAAAGTTGTCATACTCTACGATGCGGATGATGCAGGTCATAAAGCTGCATCACGTGCAATCGATATACTGCTTGCAGCCGATCTTGACGTTTATGTTAAGCTATTGCCTGAGGGTGAAGATCCTGATACCTACATCAAGGTACATTCGGTGGATGAGTTCAATGCACTCCCTACACTAACTTTCGTAGAGTATAGGGCACGCGATTATCGAGACAGGCCAGCCGACGAAAAAATAAAGATATTACAGGAATTGCGTGTATCACTCCATAAGATAAAAGATAGGTTACGTCGTACGGTATGGATCGATGAGGCATCCAAGTTGCTCAACATATCACGTGAGATACTGGAGGAGCCACCCGAATCCACCAGCTTTCTAACTGTATCTGCTGCTAATCGTGACAGGCTTGAAGCTGAAATACTGGGGTTGGCTGCAAGAGACGAAGCATTACTACAACTTATAAGGATGAAGATGGCACCCGAGGATTTTGTCCCTTCGTTACAGAATGTGGCCACCCTTATCTTTCAAGGTAAACAGGTGGGTGAGATATTTCATCTCATAGAATCCGACACCCTACGTGCATGTTTTGCACGTACATTGTTCATGAAGATAGAAGCTGATATCACTTACGAGACGCTGGTCGATGACTATCTGCGTGCATTACGTAGGTTGAAGATAAAGGAACGTATGCAGATGTTGAAGTCACAGCTAGAGGAAGATCCAACCGCACTCAGAGAGTATCAGCGGTTGGCTGAGGAGTACCAACAGCTGTTACGAAAAGAATGAAGCTAATCCTGCTTCTGTTGATATTTGGGCAGTACGATCTGTACCTTGCACGTGTTAAATATCGGGGTGGTGATTGGTACAACGACCCAGACATGCTTGTCAACCTCGCACAGGAGTTGAACAAACGTACCACACTCAGGGTGTATCCACGACAGGTGGTGGTCGACCTCAAAAGTGATGAGATATTCAACTATCCGTTTCTATTCCTTACCGGGCATGGTGATATACAGTTATCGGATGAGGAGGTGTCCAACCTACGTAAATATTTGACGAGTGGCGGGTTCCTCTATGCAGATGACGATTATGGTATGGATAAGTACTTTCGACGTGAGATGAAGAAGGTGTTTCCCAACCTTGAGTTTGTTGAGCTACCTTTTGATCACCCCATCTATCACATACTTTATGACTTTCCAAATGGCCCACCTAAGATACATAAACATACTGGTAAGCCGCCCAAGGGTTACGGTATATTCTATCAGGGTAGGCTGGTCGTTTACTACACGTACGAGAGTAACGTATCAGATGGCTGGACCGCTGTACATAATGATCCACCCGAAAAGCGTGAACAAGCCTTCCGTATGGGTATAAATATCGTACTATATGCGCTTACACAATGATCACCTAAACGTTATAACCTTACATCAACCTACTTCGGTACTGGGTACATATACAGTGCATGCGGGGTGAGCACTATCACCGTGTCGTGATGAACTATTATATCTCTGATACCTGTATTGTTGGGATTGAAAAATAGTGAGAAATCTGTCTCCCACATCGTATGTGGATGTGTAAATATTTGATATCGTGAACCCACAAAGATAGTGTCCGATTTGGGCTCCACATCCACAATCGGTGGCATAAAATGTAGGTATTGCCACGAATTGTGTTCCCATATACCAAGCTTACCAGTGTTATGCTCAACAACTATGATACGTTTACCCCATGGTTTGAGTAGATCCACACCTGTTGGGAAGTTCTCTTGTGTATCACGTACCTCCACCAATAGTGTATCCCTCAACAGATAGAGTGAACCTGTCGTACCTATCCATAGACCATCATCGGTGGCCAACAACGCAGTTATGGGATGTAACTGCCACCGCCACTCTTTTAGCTTGATACCATCATGAAACCTTGCCAACCTCGTGCTGGTGCCTACCCATAGGGTATCACCATAGGTTGCGATCACATACCGTGTAAACCCCCACGGTAATCTTATTCGATGCCAAGTTTCGCGTGCTGGGTCAAACCCTATCACCCCATGTTGGGTTGCAATATATATGTGGTGGCTACTTGTTTGTAAACTCAATGGGCTACCGAACTCAACCATTAGCTCCTTTTCTGGGTAATAGTACTTACTTTTACCGTGGGTGTCGAAACTCATAAGGTATAGTTCACCATCCTTATTACCGGCTATCCATATCTTATCATCAAGTATCACCCCACTACAGCTACCTTCAGCCCCCCAACAGTAATATTTCTCTTCACCTTTATATTTATGGTAACGCATAAGCCCATAGTGTTCGACACCTACCCACACATAGAGATCGTCCTCGTAAACCCATAGGTATGCATGTAAGTTAGCATATTTATCCATCACCCAATACGGTGTAAGTATTGGATAATCCTCAGGGGGGCTCAATTCCCACCTTATTTCTACACCTGGATATACTGTATCCCACGTGTAATTACGTTTGTTAAAAACCCATCCCCTACCCGATATCAGCAAGTAGATTTGGTCACCATCGATACCCATATTTTCGATAGTACCTGTCATCGGTAACGGATAGGTTATCCAATATCCCGTCTTCAGGTTCAACCTACCCAACACCGACGGTGTAGCGAACCATATGTTGTAGGTATTGGGGTCAGCTACTACCCCGCTTATACCATATGGTAGCTCCCTTTCCGTGCATATGGGGGACCAGCGATCTCGAAACTTATCATACGTAAGTAACGAAGTAGGTGATGCCACAATCACATAGGTAGGTGTGCTTGTCACCCCAGCTACTTGACGGAAATCACCATAACCTGCCCACTCGCTGGGCAGCAACAACACCAGAAATATGTAAGGCATACCGAGTTAGGGTTGTATTATCCTCTTGGTGGCTTTCAATACCTCATCCACGTATGCGGATTCGGGTAGTGCACCCTCGAACATTATTTCATCATTTATCACAATCTTCGGCACCCCATACACATTGTATTTTTGGGCTAACTCCATGAATTCGAGTGCCTCAACCATATCTGCTGTTATGTGATCGTTAACAAACGCTATTTGATGTGCCAAATACACGGCAGCTGGACAGTACGGGCATGTAGGGGTGACAAATACTTGGATATGCACTGGCGTGTTTATTGCCTCAAGTTTACGTAAACTCTCGTCACTGAGTTCAGTCATCTGCGTGGATACCATCAATATATCACGTATCAACGTAGTGAACTCATAACCTGATGGCATACCATAAAACCTTATACCGTAATCTTTTTCGTCACATACAGCGATCGCTGGTACCTTATCAACCTTGTATTGCTCAACCTTATCTTTATCGGTGACAAAATTATACACGTTAGAGGTGATCAGAGGTGATAAATCAGCAACCTCATTTACCAGCAACTCAGCTTCTTTACAATACTCGCAGTTTATCTCTTGTGTGAACGTAACCAGCTTCACGGGATGTTTCAACTTACTAAATAATTTACGTAACTCGTTACGATCGTTTTCCCCCAAAAGTGGCATTATCCTCCTTCATGTTTTAAATACTCATCACGATACTTTCGCCAATACTTATCACGGAATTCCTTCCTTACGCGTTTGAGCTCCTCTTCTGGTAACATACCCAATAAACGCCAGCCGAGCTCAAGCGTTTCCTCGATTGAACGTTCTTCATACTCACCTTGTGATACGTACTTTTCTTCGAATACATCTGCAAATTTCAGATACAAGCGGTCTACATCTGTGAGCGCTGCCTCACCAAGTATAGCTGCAAGCTCACGCATACTTCTACCACGTGCATATGCGGCAAAGAGTTGGTTAAACAGATCTGCATGGTCTTCACGTGTCTTGCCTTCACCTATTCCCTTATCTTTAAGCCGTGACAGCGATGGCAATATGTCTATTGGTGGTGATACCCGCATACGATGTAACGACCTCGATAATATGATCTGACCCTCAGTTATGTAGCCTGTAAGGTCGGGTATCGGATGTGTTTTGTCATCTTCTGGCATCGTAAGTATAGGCATAAGGGTTATTGAACCTTTCTTACCCTTTATCCTTCCTGCTCGCTCATAGATTGTTGCAAGATCGGTATACATATACCCAGGGTAACCTCTCCTACCAGGTACCTCCTTACGGGCAGCCGATACCTCACGTAATGCTTCACAATAATTGGTCATATCCGTAAGTATGACCAACACATGCATATCCTTTTTGAATGCCAGAAACTCAGCCAACGACAACGCTACTCGGGGGGTGGCAAGCCGTTCAATCGCAGGCTCGTTTGCCAGATTAATAAAAAGTGTGGCACGTTCGAGTGCACCTGTTCTTTCGAAATCCTCGCGAAAGAATTCCGCCTCTTCGTATGTGATACCCATCGCAGCAAACACCACCGCGAATTTCTCTTCACCCGACAGCACCTTAGCCTGACGTGCTATCTGGGCTGCAAGCGCATTATGTGGTAGACCTGAACCCGAAAAAATAGGTAACTTCTGTCCACGTACGAGCGTGTTGAGGCCATCGATTGCTGAGATACCGGTTTGGATGAACTCGTTAGGATAGTCCCTTGCATCGGGATTGATAGGACTACCGTTGATATCTACAACTTCCTCAGGTAAAGGTGGAGGTGCACCATCACGGGGTTCACCCAACCCCGTAAATATGCGACCCAGCATATCGATGCTGACACCAAGCTCGAGCGGCTTACCGATAAATCT
>Ga0209410_1001893_pt1 | contig 10161 bp, 7 predicted proteins | sample Mar14436cmmetaG_FD_184135 | JGI IMG/M metagenome (GOLD analysis project Ga0209410, IMG submission 184135) | Marine hydrothermal vent microbial communities from Guaymas Basin, Gulf of California to study Microbial Dark Matter (Phase II) - Marker... ... | reverse complement strand
CCTCAATGTCCTCCCCATGCGATATTATCACATATCTTCAAATCAAACAGATGTTTCTACAAAGCGCCTTACTCTCCCCCTAAAGAAGAAAAGACTGCGGCGGTTTATCTTTTGTCAGGATATTTTCTGACAGCACTTTCCATATCGAGGAATATTACTCCGAGCTTTTCCATCTCTTTTTGAATGTTTCTGTAAACTATCTCCGAATCGTATTGGGCCCCAACGCCTGCCAGAGCTTTTCTTTCCGCCTCAGGTATTCCCAATTTTTCAAAAACCTCTTTTATTTCACTGGGAACATCCTCCCACGAAGTGGCTTTCAAAAACCCTGGTTTTATGTAAGCTACGATTCTGCTCATGTCCAGATTGGAAACATCCACGCCGAACCGGGGTTCGCGAATCTCGTTGAATATCTGCAAAGATTTCAGCCTTAATCCCCTCATCCAGTTAGGTTCTTCTTTGAAATAAGATATCTTCTCTATTATTTTCCTGGTAAGGCCAGGTTCAGTTTTGTAAACTGGTTTTGCTTTTGGTATGAAGTCGAATTTGGTGTCATCCATTATCAGTTTGTCCTTCATCGTGTTTCACTCCCTTTCACTACAGAATATCCTTTCTCCTCTATTAAGTCTGCAAGTTCAATCCCACCGCTTTCTACGATACGGCCATTCAAGTAAATGTGAACCACAGCCGGCCTTACGAAGTTAAGGACTCTTTTGTAATGTGTTATCAAAATGAAAGCGATTCCTTCCTCTGCCATTTCCTCGATCATTTGAAGAAACCGTTTTGACAGAATCTACATCCAAACCTGAATCTATTTCATCCAGTATCACCAATTTCGGTTTTAAAAATCTGGCCTGCAGAATTTCACCTTTCTTTTTTTCACCGCCAGAAAATCCACGTTTATGTAACGACCGAGATAGTTCTCATCGAAGGAAATCCTGTGAGCGAGTCTTTCAATTTCCTCGTTCAACTCGAATATAGTTTTATCTTCCCCATGTAGATTTCTGTAGGATGATACTAAAAACTGTGAGAATTTGATCCCTGGTATCTCCAACGGGTTTTGAAACGCCAAGAATATACCAAGTTTTGCTCTTTTATCTGTTGAGAGATCCATTATGGGTTTCCCCTTGAAGAGTATCTCACCTTCTGTGATCTCATATTTTGGATTCCCCATGATGACGTTGGCAAGGGTCGACTTTCCTGATCCATTTGGCCCCATTATCACATGTATCTCACCAGAGTAAATCTTGAGATCCACACCTTTTAAGATCTCCTTCTTATCCTCCCTCGTTCTAGCTTTTAGGTTTTTTACTTCCAATAACATCCAATCCCTCCCAGGATTTATAAGCTTATCCTAATTAAGATTATACACCAAACTATATCTCAAAGGACTATTCCTTTTTAATTTTATGATTCTAAGTTTTTCATTCGATCTCCCTTAGATTCTCGGAAGGAGAGTATCTAGAGGCTATGAAGGAAGGAATACCAACGGCTATGAAAGCAAGAGAAAGTACAGACATTACCATAAGCAGGACTCTGAATACAGGGAATGAAAATCTTCCAGATCCTAGAAGGTTGAATATGTACTCCATGACTTCTGATGATTCCAGATAACCTGATAGAAGTCCAACAACTATACCTAATATCACGAGAGTGAGGTTCTCAAAGAGAAATATGAAAAATATTTTTTTGGAATCCACTCCTATGGATTTCAGAATACCTATTATTCTCTTCCTCGACATCACAGACCTTATGGTGAATATCACAAGTGCTGTCAATCCACTGATTATTCCAAAGTAAAGCAAGTACAGGGATATGAATATAGCATTTTCAATCCCTCGATAAATCTTCAGGAACTCTTCTTTAACGTATATAGGGAAGTCAAAGGAAGCCATATAGGTGTTTTTCAACTTGCTAACTATTCTTGGATCTTCAATCTTTCCCAAGAGAACCTTCACTCCCCGAATACCTTTTGGCAGATTTTTGATGTGCGAAACTAAATCTACAGGTACCAGAATGTCTTTTATCATGTAACTTCCTATTACCTCAAATCTTGTAAAAAGCTTTTTCCCAAAGGGAAACGACTCCAATGTTCCAAATATTTTATCGGGAATGGGAGTTTCCCGATACAAACCGATTAAAATCGTACCAGGTTCTTTGAGTCTTTCTCGCCAAGTTTTTTCTTTCTCAGCCGGTATTATGGAATCTCTCAGGAAGTTATCATCCACGAAGGCAACGATCCTCTTTTTACCTTTCCACACGAATTGAGTTACCTCAACCCTAGAAACCTTCTTTAATCCTTTTGCAACTGGTAGATCCCTTGTATCCAGCAACTTCAACGGGTTTTTAAAAACCATGAAATCGTAACCGAATAGTCCTTCTTTCAGTCGATCATCCACAAAATTCGTTATATTGTATGGTATGGTGTACAAAAGAGTCATCAAGAGAATTATGATACCGAAGATGAACCCCATCATATACGATTTCTTCGGGAATCGCTCCACATACGAAAGTCCAACAAGGGTTGTTACAGAAGAACGTTTCTTTGAGAGATTTCTAAATATGGGAATGAGCCCTGTAGCGAGTAAAAAGGAAGCTATGAAGAAGGAAGCTCCTTTTGAAAGTAGATCGTAAACTCCGCTTGTGTTCGTATAAATTGAGAAAAATATCAGAAAGAGTGCCAGGGGTAAGGATAGAAGCTTGAAGATGGAGGCTAATCCCAGAGAGATCAAAGAGATTCCAAGTAACACCAAGTAATCTTTTTTCAGAAAAAGAAGGAAGACACCGGTGATTATCAAAATAATGTTCACAGATCCCTTCCTCTTAGCTTTCTCTGTTCCCGTGAACATCTCTCTCAAAAAGTTAACAGCAGGTTTTTTCGCAAGTTTTGAGGAAAAGAAAAGCAATATCAAGAAGGGTAGGAACACTCCCACGAAAAATCCTGTGACGAAGGTCCTGAAGGATATCGCATACGGTATATCATCCACATATATCATAGTACCCTCCAAGAATGAACTTATCGATTTTTTAATCATAATAAGTAATTCTTTCCCAATGACGATACCCAAGATCGATCCTAGCACCGACGAAACAATGAGATAAAGGAGCCCTTCCAGAAGGAGTACGCTCGTTAGGCTTTTTCTGGTGAAACCTAAAACCTTTAAGGTAGCCAATGTTCTCATTCTCTCGTATGAAAGACTGGAATAGAATATGTAGACTATCAACACAGAGGACATTATGGAAAAGGAACTGAAAGCCAAAAGAACGTAGCCTAGAACCTGGTTTCCTGGGGAGTTCAGTAATTCATATTTCATGTTCATCACTTTGAGATCGTAACTTTCCAATTCCTTTGAGACAGTTGGATGTCTATCTAACTCAACGTTGTATGAAACGTAGAGAACGTTAGGGCCCATCATCTTCAAAAGATCCTCATCTAAAAAAATAGAGCCCGATGTTTCACCACCAAAACCTCTATAGTTGAGGAATCCTTTTTCTCCAATCATACCAACGACTAAACTCAAACTGCCGAAAGGAAAGTGTATTTTGAACACATCCCCCACATGTAGATTCATTCTTTCACTCAGAGATTTCGAAACAATCGCTTCTTTCTTATCCAAGGTAATTTTCCTTCCAAGAAAATTGGATAGCTTTTCAGAAGACACACCTAAAACCAGGCAATCCATGAACATACCACTTTTCTCAACTCTTCCCAAGGTTTCCTTAGCTGGCAAGATTTTACTGATAAAACCTTTTTTCATAACACTGGATATCACATACTCTGGTATCGGAAGTTGTTGAAATGGTAAGACTCCCCGCCGTACGATCCTTGCATCAGCCACTCCAAAGTTTTCCGTTATCTTTCTCTCATTCCACATCTTTATAGAATCATTGACAGACAACGCACCGACTATCAAAGCAGAGGATATCATCGTGCCTATGATGAGAAATATCGAAAGTTTTAGATTCTTCAGGAAATTTCTGAAAGAGAGTTTCAGTATCATGCAACTTCCTCCTGGATCATAAGCCTTTTACATTCAATTCTCTTTCTCTTATAAAATTCCTGAGTTCCTCTATCGATGGTGATGAGGTGGAGGCTCCTTTCTTGGTTACTGATATGGCAGCACACACGTTTCCAAGGCCTACACTTTCCTCATCTGATAGTCCCTTTATTTTCCCCAATATGAAACCAGCATCAAACGCATCACCTGCTCCCGTTGTATCCACAGCCTCAACATCTAGTGCTTTTATATGCTTAGAATCTTTTTCATCAACGATCAAAGCTCCCTCTTTTCCCATTTTAACGATGACGGTTTCAACACCTTTGTTTATCAACTTCCTTGCGCCTTTCAAGGGATCGTTTAATCCCGTTATTCCAGCAAGCTCTCTGAGATTGGGAGATATGTAATCCATGTAGCTGTACGCTTCCTCGGGTATCTCAGATGGATAGGAAGTATCGACAAAAACAGTCATGCCACTTCTTTTAGCCATGGAAACTATCTCCAGAAAAGTACCAGGAGGGACACCGGCCTGTGCAACCAGGATATCGTATTCGTCTATGAAGGTCCAATCTATGTGTTCTGGAGAGAAATGAGCGTTGGCCCCAAGGGAATTGAACATCGTGTTTTCTCCTTTTGAATCCACAACAACAGTTGTAAATCCCGTTTTTCCCTTTACCCTTATAACTCTCGAAATGTCCACACCGTATTTTTCTAACTCTTTCAAAGCCGTTTCTCCGAATATATCTTCACCAACAGCCCCTATGATACCAACAGGAACTCCCAGTTTTGCGAGTGCTATGGATATATTTGCTCCCTTCCCTCCAAGTGCGAGAAGGGTATTTTGGGTAACATGGTTTCCCCCCACTTTCACATCATCAACGTAATAGAACACATCGATGTTTATTTTCCCCAAAACGATTACTTTTTTCAATCTCATCACCCCTTGCCAATCTCCTTTAATATCTTGATAGCTATCGGAACAAGATTTGGATCCCATTGTAGATCCTCGTTCTCTTCAATTATCCTGAGAGCTTCTTCCTTAGAGAGGGCTTTTCTATATGGTCTGTCGCTGGTCATGGCATCGTAAGCATCTGTTATGGCTATTATCCTGGATTCCAATGGTATCTCTTCACCTTTTAAGCCGTCAGGATAACCTCCTCCACCGTACCTTTCATGATGATGTCTTATTATCTTTGCAACACGTCGCAACCTTTCAACTTTACTTACCAATTGTTCACCAAGTACAGGATGTTTTTTAACCTCTTCAAACTCTTTGGCACTTAGTTTTGTCGGTTTATTCAAAATTGCCCCTTTTACACCTATTTTTCCTATATCATGTAGGAGAGCAGCAAGTTCAAGGTCTTCCAGTTCTTTTTTAGAAAACCCTAACTCCTCTCCTATTCTTATGGAGTAATCCGCTACTCTTCTGCTATGACCTCGAGTGTAGGGATCCTTCAGTTCAACAGCGTACACCAATGCTTCAACTGTTTGGAAGTAGGTTCTCTTCAATTCTAGGTAAAGATCCGTTTTCATGATACTCAACGCCACCAATTTTGAGAATATCCTCAAAAAATCTAAGTCACTCTCTTTAAAAGCATTCCTTGTCATCCTCTCGATAGATATCGCCATTTTTTTACCTTCTAGAACTACTGGTATGGAAACAGCAGATCTTGTTACACCAGTAACATCATAGAATATCTCATCTTTTTCTACATCGTTGGCGAGATATTCTTTTTCCGCTTTCAACGAGAACTTGATTATACCCTCATCAAGGACCGTTTCATGAAGTTTCATGGAATCGTCCATATACCATATTCTGGCAGATTCGTCTTCCATTATCGCAAGAGCCGTGAGACAGGTATCATCGAATATAGCGAAGAGATTCTTGAGTGTCAGAGAAACAAGATTTTCCAGCTTCGTCTCTTTCAGAACGTTGTTCAACACCTCCATCATCCTTTTGGAAGCTTCCATAGACTGCTTGAGTTCAAGGTAATAATCCCTGGATTTTAGCAGGAATGAGACGAAGTTTATCATGGATGTCAAAAAACGTCTCTCGTTATCATCCAACTTAAAGGGTCTATTGGCACCAAAGATCAGTTTTCTACCCTTTCCCATATCTTGATCGTACATTATCTTCGGGTTCCTTTCACCAAATTGAATAATTTCTTCATCTCCTTCAAGAATCTTAAAACTTTCAATCTTACCCTCCATAGCATTCATGGTCTCTTCAAATATCTCTCTGATAACCGGTCGAGGATCTTTAGATATATCCACTTTGTTTAATATCTCTAAAATTCTTTCAATGCGTTCATTGAGTGAAAGGATGGTTTCATAAGATGCCTCCAATTCTTCGTTCGTTGCTATGAGTTCCTGGTTCATAGAGGATAATTCTTCATTAGCGGACATCAACTCTTTAGTTCTTTCATCCACAACTCTTTCCAGAAAAGCTATCCATCTCCTGTTCAGCAGGGAGAAAACACCGAGAGCTCCTAAAAGTACGAGTACGTTGACAACCCAGGTCCCCACGTTTCCAAGTACGATTGGAAGTGTACTTGGGGACTCATAGAGTATTAAAACAGTTAATCTTCCTAATATTCCGAAATTCAGTACTTCACTCAGAATGTAGTATTTCTTTCCCAGAAACGATACCGTCTCTTCCAAGGGTTTCTCGAAAATTCTGGATAGATCCATCCCAAGAAAGGCTTCGGAATTGGTCAACATGACTTTTCCATCTTTCAGAACGAAAACATAATCCACAGGATATTCAAGAATGGGATTTACCATCTGTATTTTCCATTTATCACTTCCATACTTTGTTTTCACAAAAAGCGCCACTTCTCCTTCTGGACTTATTCCAATCCATGTGTTGCCCTTCTCCAGTATGATCCTTTGTTCCTCCCCCTCTATCCATCCCTGATCATCGACTATGAGCGATCTGAACATTCCTTCCTTCAAGGCCTTTTCCAAATTGGAAAGACTACTTACAACGCTCTGGGAAACCCTCTCAAGATACATTCTATACTGCTCCTGTAACTTGTAAATTTCGTATTTAGCTATCAAAAAACTGGTGATGGTCACTGATATAACGCCAATGAGAACGTAAAATTGAATCATGACCATTTCCAGTCTATATTTTGCCTCCTGTGGAATGAGCATTTCGTACTCCGATTTTTCTTTCTCCAGTTCTCCTCCCACTTCTTTTGAGGTTAGGAGTATATCGTAAAGTAAGACAACTGAAAGTATCAACATGGAAATCGATATCGATTTCCAATAAAGGGGAATCAAAGGTATTAAGTATGCTAAAGTTCTAAGTTTGTGATTTGTTCTTAGCGATAAAGAAAGGAAAGGTATAGAGAATAGTGTGAATGCTATCGGTAGAGAATCCAAACTCCTCAGGAGAAAGTAAGAAGAGATAGCTAAAAAGACTGGAAAAATGAGGCTTCTCAGGAACCCCCTGAGTTGTAGCTCCTTTACAAGAAAATTCAAAGGTATGATGGATGTAGCAAGAAATATGGCCTCAGCTGCCAAGACAAAAAGCCAACTTTGTGTTATATTCGCGAGTAGCAGGAACACCAGCGTTGCTGATAATAGACCGACGAGAACGCTGTGAAATCTCTTGCTAAAACTTAAAATCTCTAGGTACGATCTAAGGTTGAAAAACCACAATAGAAACGTCAGGTAGGGTGTGATGTTGATCAGAGCCGTTATAAAATTCATTCATGAAGAACCTCCAAACCTATTATATTCAGATAGTCTCTAAAACCATCTTCTCTGAAAGTTATTCTTCCTGTTTTTCCTGAGAATTCATGATTTATTATATATTCTCTGATCCTCTTTGGATCATCATCATGAACTTTCTTCAAAGCTTCATCTAAAACTTTTATAGAATCGTACGCATATAGATAAATTATGTACCCCACGTCCTCAACCGTTTCGTAATTCTTTGGTTTGTAACTTGTCACCACCAGCCCATCAATAACTCTCTTTCCGAATTTGTACAGATCCTCTGATAGACAATAGCTGGAGCTGTAGTACTTCAAACGAGCCTTTTTCGTCTTCAGATAATTCATGGCTATGGCAACTTCTCTGCCACTACATACGAAAAGAACACCGCTTTTCTCATCTTTGAATTTTTCCAGGAATGGACTCAACTTTTCCGTGATACTCTCAACCTTTTCACCCGAGCGTATTTGGATTGAGGAGATTTTTATATTTCCTCCACTGAGTTCTTTAAAGACACCTTTCTCATAAGCTTGTACGAAGGAAGGATTTGTTGAATCTTCAACTATCAGCAATTCTCTGATGCCATCTTTTAGAATCTTTCTCCCCATGATTCTCGCAAGAGCTGAGACTGAAGGAGCCAAGGTTACTATCTCATTCGAAAACGCCTTTAGTTCATCTGATACGGCGATTGCGGCTACGATCAGAATGTCATCGAAATTTTTGGCCACATCGTACACCATTTCACTTGTCCATTCTGGTGCCAGGATTATTCTGTACCCTTCTTCTATGGCTTTCCTGACGTTCTTCACGGCGGATTCGGAGGATTGCTCAACAGGAAATATCTCATATTTGAAGGAAGGCTCTGCATCCTTCAAAGCTTTCATCCCCGCGCTGAAAACCGAGGAACCAAGTGTTACTGGCATAAAAGCAACCTTTGGTTTTATCGAAAACCTGATGTATATTATTGAGAGGATCACAAGAAGAGTAAATAAAACCGTTACGATGTTCTTTTTCAAAGTATCGCTCCTTCTCCTGAAATTATCTCAAAAGATATTTTACCATTTGTCTTGTGAGGTGGTTGGTTTGATCCGTATAAACGGGGAAAATTTGAAGCTCAATGATGTTGTGAAAGTTGCTAGATACAAGGAAAAGGTGGCTTTAGATGATGATGCTAGAATAAGAGTTAAAAAATCTCGAGAAACGATTGAAAAATTGCTAAGGAGGGGGAAAACAATATACGGTATAAACACAGGTTTTGGAGCTTTAGTTAACAAAAGAATCAGTAAGGAAGATTTATTGGCTCTACAGAGAAACATCGTTTTATCTCACTCTGCGGGGGTTGGGAAAGCTCTGGAAGAAGAGATCGTGAGGGCTATCATGCTCCTCAGGGCGAACTCTCTCGCCAAAGGTTACTCAGGTGTCAGAGTTGAGGTGATAGAAAAACTTTTGGAGTTTCTGAACGAAGATATAACGCCTTACGTTCCAGAAATGGGATCCGTTGGTGCAAGTGGTGATCTGGCTCCCCTGTCTCACATAGCTCTGAGTCTGATAGGAGAGGGGTACGTGCTTTGCAAAGATGGAAGAATTCAAACGAAAGAAGTCTTAAAACATAGAGGGATCAAACCGATTGTTTTAGAAGAAAAGGAAGGATTGAGTTTAGTTAACGGAACACAGGCTATGACGGCAATATTGGCTCTTGTTGTCCACGATGCGAAGAATTTGATGAAAGTGGCAACTCTGATCTCCGCTATCTCCATAGATGCTCTCCTTGGAAGTTCTCAACCGTTCGACCCAAGAATCCATATGGTGAGGCCTTATAACGGGCAAAAGAAGATAGCGGAGTTTCTTTTCAACTGTCTCGAAAAAAGCGAAATCAGAAATTCCCATAGAGATTGTAGTAAGGTCCAGGATGCTTATTCTCTGAGAACCATCCCCCAGGTTTATGGAGCGGTTCTCGATACCTTAGATTACGCTGAAAGGATTCTGGAGATCGAGATGAATTCCGCAACTGACAATCCTTTGGTGTTCGATGAGGACATCATATCAGGTGGGAATTTCCATGGAGAACCGATTGCCCTCGTCTGTGATTACCTCGCCATAGCTTTGACCGATATGGGTAACATGATCGAGAGGAGAATAGATAGATTGGTTAATCCCCTTGTGAATGCGGATCTACCTCCTTTTCTGGCAGAGGGAAAGGAAGGTTTGAACTCGGGTTACATGCTCTGGCAGTATACAGCGGCTGCCATATGCAATGAGAACAAGGTACTCTCTCATCCTGCATCTTCGGATACCATACCAACCTCTGCCCTTCAAGAAGATCACGTGAGTATGGGGATGAACGCCGCCAGGAAGTTGAAAAAGATCTTCGAAAATCTGATAACTTTGGTTGCGATTGAAGCCATGCTTGCGAGTGTTGCTATAAGAAAAAGAAGACCTCTCA
>Ga0209410_1001889_pt1 | contig 10178 bp, 13 predicted proteins | sample Mar14436cmmetaG_FD_184135 | JGI IMG/M metagenome (GOLD analysis project Ga0209410, IMG submission 184135) | Marine hydrothermal vent microbial communities from Guaymas Basin, Gulf of California to study Microbial Dark Matter (Phase II) - Marker... ... | reverse complement strand
ATCCCCTTCATAGACGTATTTCGGCCTGCCCGTCTTTTTGGAGACCTTAACGACGCATCCATCATCGAATAATCTTTCGCCGACCCCTCCCCCAAACTGGTAGTCCGCTATCGCCCTCACGATCTTCAAGAGCTCTCTATCCGAGTATCTTGAAGCTCCCGCCAACCGCATACCTCCTAAGCTTCTCGGCTAGGTAGATCGGGGTCTCGGCCTTAAGCTTGATGGACTTGTCGTCGAAGTCGACGTTGAAGATCTTAGACTTGTCATAGACTTCTTCGAGAATCTTAATTCCATTCCCATCATATGGTAGGGATGCCTCAACCCTTATGAATCCGCTGAGCGTCTCGGAGACAACTCTCTCAAGATCCTTCAACCCATACCCATATTTAGCCGAGATGAGCGCGTATGGCAGCCCTAGGTCAAGCCTCTCAACCTTTCTCGAAGCCTCGTCGTGGTCCACCAAATCCAGCTTATTCAAGACTATCATGGTTGGGACGTTGTGGGCTCCAATCTTGCTCAAGATCTCAAGGGATGTATCTATCTTCTCCCTAAGCTCATCTATTGGATCGGAGATGTCTGCGACGAGGAGGATCATATCTGAGAGAACTATCTCTCGAAGGGTCGCGTAGAACGCCTCGACCAAGAGGGTTGGGAGATTTCTGATGAACCCGACCGTGTCCGAGATGAAGACGGGCTTACCATCCACTCTAGTAATCCTCGTCGTCGGAGTCAGGGTTGTGAAGAGCTGCTCACTTATCTTAACATCCTCAGATGTCAGGGCCTTGAAGAGGGTGGATTTCCCGGCGTTTGTGTACCCGGCGAGGGAGATGAGTGGAAGCCCATGCTTCCTCCTCTTAACCCTCAATAGATCCATATGCTTCTTAATCGCCTCAAGCTTCCTATTGATCGAGACTATCCTCCTATTGATCTCATCATAGTAGACGTCTGCCTCATATGCTCCAAGCCCATGGAATCCGGGCTGCTCGCCCCTCTTCGCCAACCTAACCTTCTCCTTGGCCCTAGGAAGCTCATACTTGAGCTCGGCCAGCTTTATCTGGAGCTTTGCCTCGATATTGCTCGCATGCATGCTGAAGATCTCCAAGATCAATTGGGTTCTGGTGATTATCGGAACCTTTAGGGCCTTGGCGAGATTATATTCTTGAACGGGTTTGAGATCGTTCTCGAATACGACCTTCTCTATCTTAAGCCTCTTAACGATCTCTCGGAGTTCCTCGACTTTTCCCGGCCCGATGTTGTATCTTGGATGTGGAGGTCTTTCCTGCTTGAGCTGATAGACCACCTCGTAGCCGGCGGTTTTACAGAGCTCTCTAAGCTCCGCTAGATTATCTCTCTGCCCCCTCAGCACTCTATGAACTATCGCGACTCTCAAGCCTCGACACCAAGTTGACTGAACCTGCTTAAAACCTTACCTAGACTTCTCCCTCCTCTCCCTCAGCAACTCCCCTAAACTCACTCCCCTAAACTCACTTTTACCCGAAGGCTTTACAAGCTCGATGGACTCCTCCTCCACTGGAGCGAGTAGCTGTATCTTTAGGAACTTCTCAAGTTTTCTAGCGAGTTGGATCGAGGGTCTAAACTGTCCCGCCTCGATCTTCTTTATCACCGTGAGCTTCTCGTTGAGCTGGGCCGCTAAATCCTGCTGGGTTAGGCCGAGTTTGATCCTAGCCCTCCTAACGAGTTCTCCGAAATCCTCGACGAGCTCCAGATCCTCTCCAGGGAGTTCCAACTTCCTCCTACCCTTGGTTCGCGGCATTCACTAATCCTTAAGCCAGCCAGCATATTAGTCTTCAATCTCTAGATAGTTCGCGGAGCTGTTCTAAAAGCTAGTATGATAAGGAGGGTTAAGCCAATTATCAACGAAATGAAGGGCGGAAAGTTCGTTCCAGCAGCCTTAATCGCGTTCTTAGCCATGATGGTGGCCGCGAGCTGCATTCCTCAGGTAGCGGCTGATAAGTGCGTGATTCCGGGGTCCGAGGCCGATATCTATAACCCTGGCCAGAAGGTTGTAGTGGCTTGGAATGGCACCGTTGAGAAGCTGATCCTATCGACAGACCTCTACTCATCAAAGGAGACCAAGGTTCTTGAGATAATCCCGTTGCCATCTAAGCCCTCCGTAGAGAAGGGGAGCTACAAGATATTCACGGAGATCCAGAGGATAATCTATGGACACGCTCCATTAGCTGCGGTCAAGAAAGGTGAAGGGCGGGGGCCCGAGATAGTGTTCCATGAGAGGATCGGAGCGCATGACATCACGGTTGTCAAGGCTCATGAGGCTGAGGAGCTCATAGGCTTCCTGAGGGACTACGCGTCGAGAGAGGGGCTTGAAAGCCTAAGGATAACCGAGAGGGTTGAGGAGATCATCGAAGACTATCTTCGAAGAGGATTCAGCTACTGGGTCCTAGACCTAGTCGAGGTCGGGGGAAAGGTTAGGAGTATAGACCCGATAATCTACACCTTCAGATCCGATGAGCTGTATTATCCGCTCAAGGTTTCGAGGGCGGCTAAGGGTGAGACCAAGATAATAGTGTATGCGATAACTAGGCATGGGATCGGCGGGGAGAGCTTACCAAGAGGGTTTAGGATCGCGGAGTATAGGAAGACTGGCGCGCGCCTCAGCTTTCCATTAACCCGTAAGGAGCTTGAGAGAATAGATTCGGGAATAGCCGAGATGTTCGATGGCTGGGCTTGGTTCACCGCCGCCACCTATAGCGGAGACCTTGAAGACCTGGAGGAGGATATTGAGGTGAAGGGTAAGGGATGTAGGTTCATCGAGGTCTCGACCGGTAAGCCGAGCTATCAGCTAGGTGAGCCGGTGAAGATAACGGTCCATTTCGTCCACCTAGCGCCTGGATGCTATGAGATACAAGTAGTCCACCATCATGAGATCAGATTGGAGGTCTTTAGAGACGGCGAGCGCGTGAAGTATTGGAGCTGGAAGACGAATAAGGATCTAATGAGAGTTGTCTACTGGACTCCGGACAAGCCCGGAACTTATACAATTAGGGCGAGTTCATGGTTTAATGGGGAGAGGCTCGAGACCGAGGCAGAGTGCATGATAAGCGTGGATAGAGGCGGCTCTACTCATATAATCGAACACCTATTCGAGTGGATCATCTACGGCGTGGTCATGGGCGCGGCGCTGGTGATCTTAGGGATCGGAGTCGGATATCTTCTCGCAAAGCGTGGCGCCGCTAAAGGATCTTCTCAAGAGCCTTGACATCAAACCAAGTGTTTGCGCAGCCATTCTTTAGGAGTGGAAGACCTTGAGCAGGGATCCTGAACTGCTTCGTAACTTGATAGCCTAACATGAGTTCCATTCCGCACGCCACCCCCACAACCGCCTCATAGCGTCTTGAGGCCAAGATCTTTGGGACGCAGGATCCGCCTGGAATCACATAGACATCATATCCCCGCTCCTCGGCTAGGGTTACGGCCTGATTTATCAAGCAGTCGGGTGAGCAGTGCTGGCAGATATAGCTTGGGATCGATGGATCGAAGATAGCCTTACACCTATTATCCATATATTTTCTTGAGCAGTGAGGTAGGAGGAGAACTTTCCTCCCACCCTCCTTAGCTTCATTAAACCTCTCCCTATTCATCACGTTTAACGCCTGGATCTCTAAGAAGTCTTCGAGCAGAGATATAGCCTCATTCAAGTTCAGGCCGGTAAACTCTTGGATCCTGAACTTCTTGACTAGGGTGCGCGCGATGTCGCCGAACCTCTTATGGAGCCTCGACTCATAGGCGGTTCTCATAAGCTCCTCGAAGAACTCCCTTGGAAGCCTCCTTAGGTCGAATGTGAACCTGTAGGGCATCTAAGTTTTAGATTGCGGTCCAGCTCTTTAAGCTTTAAAGGGGGAACCCTTAAAATATGGGGCTGGATCCGAGTAATGAGGGCGGCCATGAGGCTCGAAGACCTATTCTTAGAGTTCGAAGATGAAGAGGAGGAGTGGGAGGAGTTCGAGGAGGAAGAGGAGGAGTGGGAAGAGGAGGAAGAGTTCTAGATATCGCCGAGACACTGCCAAAAATTAAACCAAAAATATTTTTCATTTCTTTACGCATTTAACAGCTGATAGCTCCTCGAAGAATAGCTTAACCCTATCTACAATCTCTATTGAGAATCCTTCTCTACTCAGCTTTTCGAGGATGGATTCGAGGTTGGATGTAAGGCTTGAGACCACGAGTAGTAGAATTCCTCCATGCTCAATTCTCTTAGAGGAATACTCCACCAGCCTGTCGATGAGCTTCCAGCCACCCTCTATCGCCCGATCGCCGATCTCGGGTTCGAGGTAGGGTGGGTTTGAGACTATTAGGTCGAATAGCCTTGAGCTCCTATAAGCTGTTAAGAGGTCTCCACAGAGGGGATGCGCCCTACCCCATACTCCACTTCTCTTCAATAGATCCCTAGTCTTCTTCACGGCGTTTACCGATATGTCTACCGAGTGGATTTCATCTGAGAGTTCGCCGAGCCTTGCAGAGACCAATCCGGAGCCGGAGCCTATCTCGATAGCTCTCTTAAACCGTTTTCCAAGACCTTCAACCGCTCTAAGGAGTAGTAGCGTATCCTCGGAGGGCTGGTAGACCTCCTCGCTCATGGATATACTCTCGCCGGAGTCCTCGGGAAGAGGCATGCATCCCTTATATGCGGAAGCTTTAGAAGCCACCAGAGCATCCTCTCGATTCCTAGACCGAACCCGCTGTGAGGGATCGAGCCATACTTCCTAAGATCTAGATACCATTGATAATCCTCTGGGTTGAGGCCATTCTCCTTAAGCCTCTCGATAAGCTGGTCATAGTCGTGGATCCTCTGACCCCCTCCAACAACTTCCCCATATCCTCCGGGGGCTAGGAGGTCTGCGTTCCTACAAACCCTTGGATCGGCTGGATCTGGGAGATGGTAGAATGCCTTCGCCTCCCTCGGCCAGTGGGTTACGAAGAAGGGCTTCTCAAACTCCTTCGACAGCTCCCTCTCCTCATCGGCCCCGAAGTCGTCTCCCCACTTAATATCGAATCCCTTGCTCAATAAGATGTCTAGAGCCTCAGAGTATCTTATCTTTGGGTAGGGTGGCTCGGCGACCTTTGGATCTAGCTCGACTCCGAGAAATTCTAGCTCCTTCTTTCCTCTGCTATAGACTCCTAAGACCATCGAGTAGAATAGCTCCTCAATTATCTTCATTATGTCTTCTAGCTCGGCGTAGGCTACCTCGACCTCAAGATGCCAAAACTCTGTTAGATGCCTTCTAGTCCTACTGAGCTCAGCCCTGAAGCTCGGCTGGAGGCTATACACCCTTTCAAGCCCATAGATCGCGGCCTCCTGATAGAGCTGGACGCTCTGGGTTAGATATACTGTTCGATTGAAGTAGTCGACCTTGAAGAGGGTTGCCCCACCCTCGACGGCGGCCGTTATGAAGCTTGGGCAATGGATCTCGATGAACCCATGATCCTTCAGCCAATTCCTAGCCGAGTCCACCAAGATCGCCCTAATCTTCATCACCGCCGCGATCCTAGGGCTTCGGATGTGGAGGTGGCGGTGGTCTAGTAGAAACCTTAGACCGGCATCCTTCCTTATCGGAAACTCGTCTAGGCTAGGTCCCAAGACCTTTAAGCTCTTACATCTAACCTCAACCCCATTTGGGGCTCTTGGATCGTGTTTTATTATCCCCCTAACCCTTATCGCGGACTCCAGCCTAAGCTCTTCGGCGACCCTGAAGCTCTCCTCATCCGCTATGCCCTTCTTCACTGCGACCTGAATGATCCCAGTCGAGTCCCTTAGATCTAGGAAGACGAGACCTCCATGGGCTCTCTTATTCCTAACCCAGCCCACAAGCTCAACCTCATCATCCTCCCCAGCCTTAAGCGCGTCCTCGACGAAGAACCTCTTAAGCATCTACCTTCGACCCATCGATCCCTACTCTAGCCTCCATTTTTCCTTATCGATCCTAGAGGACCTTAGACCCGATTGGGACATCCTTCTCAGGCTTTATCGGAACAACCTCCTCCTCGCTTGGAACAGCCGCTAGGATCATGCATTCCGAGACCACCCCTCTTATTTTCCTAGGCTTAAGGTTCACGACGAACACGTATTGCTTTCCGATGAAGTGTTCTGGATCATAGATATGGCCAAGCCCGGCCACGGACTGCCTCCTGAACTCGCCGAAGTCTACCGTGAATCTTAGGAGCTTCGTCGCACCCGCAACCCTCTCAGCCGAGATCACCTTCCCAACCCTTATGTCGAGCCTCTGAAACTCGGAAAATTCGACCTCAACCACACAGCATCACCAACACGGAATCTAATGAGATTCGCTCCTTATTATTCGTTCCGAAAATCTTTCGCATGGATTGATGTGTAATTTTTTCCGAAAATTTTTTATATAACTTAAAGGCATATAAAAATGCTGGTGAAAGAACAAAATGCCGCGTAAGAAGACCACGAGGAAGAAGAAGGCGACGAAGAGAAAGGCGACAAGGAGAAAGAAGACCACGAAGAGGAAGGCAGCTAAGAAGAGGAAGGCTAGAAAGAAGAAGGCGGCGAGGAAGAAGACGACAAGGAGAAAGAAGGCCGCGAGAAAGAAGACGGCAAAGAGAAAGAAGGGAAGGGCAAGGGCTAAGAGGGCTAAGCCGAAAGCTGCGCCCGCACCCACTCCTGCGCCTGCACTTGAGGAAAAAGTTGAAGGGGTCTAAGGGAGCCTATCCATCCAAAATCCCCATTTTTCTATTTTGACATAATGGTTAGAGGTAGTATTCCTCATCCATGCTTGTCTCAGTCCTCATAGGCCTCCTCCTTAGCTGAGCTATCTGGGCGGCTAGGATCGCCAATCCCGTCGGTATAGTGAAGAGTGAGATGATGTCTATCGGTCTAGAGATTAGGTCGGATGTCAATAGATCGACCTCGATCAGCCATGAGTTTAGATCTGGCCAAGTCGGGGCTGACAGGAAGACCGAAGCTATCCAGAGGAGCAGGATTATCGAGGCCGACGCGAACATGGCCTTACCACTCTTCCTCGGATCTTTAAGAGCGATACCGGTCGCGGAGGCGGCTATCAGCCATATTAGAATGGGAATTAATCCCTGCGATCCTTCACCTCCAACCATCTCCACTCCGGCCGCTGAGGAGATTGGGGTTAGGAGGGGCGTGTAGGTCGCTAAGATCACTCTGAAGATGTTGTATTGGGTTGGGGTCTGAGAGCTCAGAGTATATGGGGTGATTAAGGCGCCTCCGAGGGTCAGGATCCCAAGCCCGATCAGCAGGCCCACGGCTATGCTCCTCATCCTAGAATCAACCTCCTATCTCATGGGATAAGGCTTTCCATTCTGGAGAGACATCTTCTTAACATGAGACTCTAAGCTAATTACCCTGAAAATCCCTTAATGGTAATAAGTTGGAGATTGGTTCAAGCCTTAATGGGGTCTGAGAATGCTCAGGGGATTCATATCCTCGAAGAGGTATAAGACCAGTGGAAAGAATAAAGCTGTGAGAGAATACATCGTATCGTTTCCGGGGATAGATAGCGTTGACAAGGCAAAGCTCTTAATCGGGAAAGAAGTGGAGTATAGAGATAGTGGCTTAAGGATCAGAGGTAGCATCATAGCGGTTCACGGCGTTAGGGGGAGGGTTAGGGTTAGATTCAGGAAAGGTCTACCGGGTGAGCTCGACCCAACTAAAGTATTCTTAAAGCTTAACGGCGAGCTGATAAAAGGTCTTCAGTTAAAGACCCCTTCCTCCTAAACTGTTTAAGATATAGTTCTCGAATCTTATCGATGGTGTCGGCCTCCCTTGGCCTCTTATCAGATCTGATCCTAGTTATCCTAGCGAACCTTAGAGCATAGCCTGAGCGATACTTTGGGCTTCTCTGGATCTCGTTATAGGCGACCTCGACCACTATCTCAGGCTTAACCCTGACCGTGTATCCGTCATCGCTAAGCTTGAGCTGGAGAAGTCTCTTAGTCATTAGTTCAAACTCCTCGTCGGTCAATCCCTTAAACGTCTTACCAACCACCTCGAAGTCATCGGTTTCAGGGTTATAGGCAGCTAGATGATAGTTGCTCAGCCATCCAGTCCTCCTCCCATAGCCCCAGTCGGCGGCCACTATAACTAGGTCTAGGTTCTCAGCAGGCTTTATCTTGAGCCAAAGCTTCTCCCTCCTCCCAGGCCTGTATGGAGAGTCTAGCCTCTTCGCCATCAAGCCCTCATGGCCCTCCTCGATGGCTCTTTTGAGAAAATCTTTCACTACCTCCGGATTTGATGTTATTATCCTCGGGGCCAGAAGCCTTGGATCGACCTTCTCGCTTAGGATCCTCCACCTCTCCTCATATGGCTTATCCAGTAGTTCGACTCCATCTAGGTATAGGATGTCGAAGACTTGGAGCTTTAGGGGGATCTCCTCAACCTTTTCATAAACACCCCTAACCCTCCTAAATCTCCGCAGGAGTTCTTGGAATGGTAGGGGCCTTCCTTCTCTATCGACAGCTATAACCTCTCCATCCAAGACGATCTCCCTAACATCCTTAACCCCGTCCCTCACCTGCTTAACCACGTCTGGAATGCTCTCGGTCACCTCATTCAACCTCCTCGAATAGATCTTAACCAGCCCATCCCTCATATGTATCTGAACCCTCGCCCCATCAAACTTGTATTCGAAGGCCATCGGCTTGCCGATAGACTTCAGGAGTTCGTCGACATCATCACAGATCTCGGCGAGCATGGGTCTCAGCGGGTTGAAGATCTTGAGCCTAACCCTCTCGATAGCCTCCCTCCCACCCTCCTTGGCGATCCTAACCAATTCATCGAGCCTGCCTAGAAGCATGTAGGCTCTCTGAACAGATCTCAGATCTGCTGCGGTGAGTTCCGCTAAAGCCTCCAATAAGACGCCCTCATTGACCCCATGTTGCATCTCCCCGATTATCTGCTTGAATAGCCACTTCCGCTCAAGCTCGCTCATCCTCACGACTAGAGATCTGAGCAAGGCGGTCTTCCTACTCCTCGAACTCGGCCCACTTATCTCAGCGATCCTCCTAAGGGTTGAGGAGACCTCGAGTATCGTCGGAGGCTCCTCGCTACCCAATAGGGTTTGGCCGGACTCTTCGAGTAGATCCATTATGGTCGCGAAGCTTACCTCGAGCTTCCTCTCACTACCCTCAGGCAAGGCTCTACCTATTAGGAGGAGCGCGGCCGCGGAAGCCTCCCTAGAGTCTAGCCTCTTTAGGAACCTCGCGACCTGCGAGACCTTATCCTTTCTACCGCTTAGGATGGTGAGCTTCTCGCACAAGTCTGCGAGTTCTCTGAACCTCGTCTCAGCCATCTCACTCTACTTTAACCGCAACTCCCTTAGGCTTCTGAACAGGTATCCTCACCACTAGGACTCCATCCCTGAAGGTGGCCTTGGCCTTCTCCGCGTCGACATCCTTTGGAAGCGATACCACCGTCCTATAGCCCTTGCTCTTGAATAGGGAGTATTTTGGAGCGGCCTTCTTAAGCTCTTCGGAGAACCCCGCCTCGACCTCGACCTCCCCCTCCCTAACCCTAAGATCTATGGACTCCTTTGACGCCGCTGGGAGCTCGATCACGACCACAACGTCGTCTCCATCGAGATAGGTCTCGCTTACAGGTCTCCTATATCCGCTTGGGGTTATGTAGGTTGCAAGCCTTATCGGCGACGCGGCCGACTCGATGAGCTTTGAGACTTCTTCTGAGACCTCTCTAGTAATTCTATCGACGAGCCTCTCGATATCCCAATCTCTAAAAATTCCGCTCATGACGTATTAGTTGCCTCCGCTCCATTTAACCATTCCATATGCTTAAATCTTACCCAGAGGACTAATTTTTAAAGGCTTGGATAAAGGATCTTGGCGGAGGGCTTGGCTTGACCAAGTGTGAGGTCTGTGGAAAGGAGGTCTTGATGCCGTTTAAATGCCCATATTGTGGGGGATACTTCTGCGCGGAGCATAGGCTTCCAGAGAAGCATAACTGCCCAGGACTGTATGCGGCCGCCTCACCCTATGAGAAGGAGTGGAAGGAGAGGATGAGGGCGATTAGATTGGAGGAGGAGCAGAGGATCTTGGCCAAGAAGAGGGTGGCGAGGACGGAGATCCTACACCTAACGGCTGGAGCCTTGATCGTGATGCTCGCAGGCCTCTCCCTCATAAACTTCAACCTACAC
>Ga0209410_1001886_pt1 | contig 10193 bp, 10 predicted proteins | sample Mar14436cmmetaG_FD_184135 | JGI IMG/M metagenome (GOLD analysis project Ga0209410, IMG submission 184135) | Marine hydrothermal vent microbial communities from Guaymas Basin, Gulf of California to study Microbial Dark Matter (Phase II) - Marker... ... | reverse complement strand
TTCTCAAATTCATTAAGACTTATTGCTATACCAGGAGAAGAGACATGAAGTTCTAAATAGGTTTTAAGCAAGGAAACTTTTTCTTTTATTTCACCAAATTTTTCTCTAACTTCTAAAAATATTTTTAAAATTTCTTTCTCCATCTGTTGACTTCTTTAAACTCAATTGATACATTTTTTGTTGTAATTATGTTATATAAAAAAGGCAAGTTGCCTTTCTTTCAATTTTCTAATCTTTCTCATTTTTCTTTTTTAAAACATGCTATTTTTACCCGTCTTGGTGGTTATAGTCATGGTCGTTATGCAAGTTTAAATATAAGTTATGAAGTAGGTGATGAACCTGAAATTGTAAAGAAAAATCTTTTTTTAATAAAAAATTTGTTTGCTGCCAAAAATATTGTTTGGTCAGAGCAGATACACAGTAATAAAGTATTTGTTGTTGAAAAAGATCAAAAAAGCCCTGTTAAGGGATATGATGCCCTTATTACCAATTTACCCAAAATTATGCTTTTAATAAAATTGGCTGATTGTCAGGGTATTTTACTTTGTGATCCGGTACACAAGATAATTGCTGCTATTCATTGTGGTTGGCGTGGTAATGTAGTAAATGTAATTGAAAATACTATAAAAACTATGCAAAATAAATTTAATACATCCCCAAGAGATATTTGGGCAGGAATAAGCCCATCTTTAGGCCCTTGTTGTGGAGAATTTAAAGATTATAAAACATTATTACCAAAAGATTTTTGGCAATATAAAATTAATAATTGTTATTTTGATTGGTGGACTATTTCAAAAAAACAACTTATAGCTGCTGGTGTACCTGAAAAACAAATTGAAATTGCAAATATCTGTACTGTATGTGATAGACGCTTTTTTTCTTATAGACGAGATGGTAAAAAGACAGGGCGATTTGCTGTTGTAATCATGCTTAAAGATGTTTCTTGAAATTGCTAAAGTTGTTAAGCATATCCATTTTGTAATAGAGGATGCAGAAGCATTTCATCTTCTTATCTTAAATGCTCCTAAGATTGCTTCATGTGCAAAACCTGGTCAATTTTTAATGGTAAAGATAAGTAATAATTTTGACCCTCTTTTGCGTCGTCCTTTTTCTATCTTTTTTTGTGAAAAAGAAAAAATAGCCATTCTTTACAAAGTTGTTGGAAAAGGCACAAAACTTATGACTTATTGGAAAGAAGGAGATAATGTAAATATTCTTGGGCCTTTAGGTAATGGATTTAAAGTTTATTCCCTTTCTTCGATCTGGCTTTTGGCTGGGGGTGCGGGCATTGCCCCTCTTTTTTTTCTAGCAAAAGTATTAAAAAAGAAAAAAGCTAATTTTAAATTCATTTGGGGATTGCGTTATAAGGTTCATTCTGAACTTTTAGCATTTTTAAAGGAAAACTTTGATATAACTATTTATACTGAAGATGGAAGCTTAGGTTATCAAGGTCTGATAATGGATGGAGTAAAAAAATTTTTTGATAAAAAAAAGCCTAACTTTATTTATGCTTGTGGCCCTTTGCCTATGTTAAAAGCATTAGCCATTTGGAATAAAGATAAAAAAATTCCTATGCAAATCTCTTTAGAGACTAATATGGCATGTGGGATTGGAGCATGTTTAGGATGTGTTGTTTCTACTAAAGCTGGTTATTGTAAAGTATGTCAAGATGGACCTATATTTGATGTTGAGGAGATAATATGGAAATAAATCTTTCAGTAAAATTAGGTAGACTTGAACTTAAAACACCTGTCCTTGTAGCATCAGGCACCTTTGGTTATGGGGAAGAATATGCTAAATTAATAGATTTGAATAAATTAGGTGGAATTGTTGTTAAAGGTACTTCTCTAAAGCCAAAAAGAGGAAATCCTCCACCACGTTTAGCAGAAGTTCCTTGTGGTTTACTTAACGCTATTGGACTTGAAAATATAGGAGTAGAAAAATTTATTAAAGAAAAACTGCCATTTTTAAAAAGATTTGATACAAAAATTATTGTCAATATTTTTGGTTTTACAGTTGAAGAATATGCAATTTTAGCTGAAAAATTAGACAATGTTGGTATAGATGCATTAGAAATAAATGTCTCTTGCCCAAATATTGAAGCTGGAGGAAAAAGCTTTGGCACAGATCCCGAAATGGTTAGTAAGATCACTAAGGCTGTACGAGAAAAAACTAATTTACCTTTATTTGTTAAACTCCCACCTCAGGTAACAGATATTGTAATTTTAGCAAAAGCAGCTGTTTCATCAGGAGCAGATGGTGTATCACTTATCAATAGCTTTCCAGCAATGGCAATAGACATTCATACTCGTAAGCCAAAGTTAGGTAATGTAACAGGAGGGCTTTCTGGCCCTTGTTTAAAGCCAATTGCTTTAAAAATGGTATGGGAAGTGGTGAAAACACTTTCTATACCAGTAATAGGTATTGGTGGCATTATGACAGCAGAAGATGCTTTAGAATATTTAATTGCAGGGGCAAAGGCAATACAAATTGGCACAGCCAATTTTTTGAATCCTTTTACTGCTATTGAAGTGACTGAAGGGATAAAAAATTATCTTAAAAATTATAATTTAAAAGATATTAATAATTTAATTAATAGCTTAAAAGTGGAGGAAAATTAATGAACACTTTTCTGCACTATCTTTTACTTCTTGGCATTGTTTTAATTTTTTCTCTTGCTGGGATAATTTTTCAAAGATGGATTCTAGTCCATTTAATAAAACTTGCTTCAAAAACAAAATTTACTCTTGATAATATTCTTTTTTCTTCATTACGAGGAATCGTTATAGGATGGTTTTTTCTTGCTGGTGTGTATGTAGCTCTTATTATTGCTAAGTTTCCTTTAAAATTTTCTAAATTTGTGGAAAAAATTTTATTAGCCCTTTTTTTGTTCTCCTTTTTTTGGTTTCTAGCTAATTTTTTTGCCAAAATTATTGAGGCTTATGGAGATAAAATAAGAAGTGTTTTGCCTGGAGCAACTATTTTTAAAAATCTAATAAAAGGACTTATTCTTGTTTTAGGTGCATTAGTAATCTTACATACTTTAGGTATTTCTATTACCCCACTTATTACTACTCTAGGCATAGGTGGTCTTGCTGTTGCTTTAGCCTTGCAAGATACCCTTGCCAATCTCTTTGCTGGATTGCACATTTTAGCCAGTAAAAAAATAAAGCCTGGAGATTATATAAAGCTTGAGAGTGGTGAAGAAGGTTATGTAACAGATATTACATGGAGAGATACAACTATTCGACAATTACCAAATAATATTGTCATTATTCCTAATTCAAAACTTGCTTCAGCCATTATTACCAATTATAACCTGCCTCAAAAGGAAATGTCTGTATTAGTACAGGTAGGTGTAAGTTATGATAGTGATTTAGAAAAAGTAGAAAAAGTAACGATAGAGGTGGCAAAGGAAGTGATGCGGGAAGTTAATGGAGGTGTGCCTGAATTTGAACCATTTATCCGATATCATACCTTTGATGATTTTAGCATTAATTTTACAGTTATTTTAAGGGCAAAGGAATTCGTGGATCAATATTTAGTAAAACATGAGTTTGTTAAACGTTTGAAAAAACGTTATGATGAAGAGGGAATTGAAATTCCTTTCCCTATTCGTACTGTTTTTTTGGAACAAAAGAATTAGCCTAATTTAAAAGGTATAGGTGTAAAGGATAAAACAAAAATTAAAAAAGCTATGCTTCCAAGAATTTTTCTTTTATTTCCAATAGAAGAAAATGGGTCTAAAGGCATTGGATGATGCAAACCTAAAATAAAAAGTAAAATTGCCCAAAAAAGCCAACCATGCCAGGCAATAATACCTAAAATAATAAGTCCTGCTATAACTAAACGGGAAAGAATACTATGTCCATATTCTCCAAGAAGAGCATAGCTAATGTGTCCACCATCAAGTTGACCAACAGGCATTAGATTTAAGGCTGTAACAAAAATGCCTATCCAACCAGCAAAAGCCATAGGATGAAGCATAATATGGACATTATCAGGCAAACTTCCCCAGATAACCCAAGCAAAGAACTTAAATAATAGACATTCACCTAGTACTAAACCTTCTACTGGTGGTTTAGGCATTATCATTAAGTGTGAATGAGAAAGACCATAAATAAGAATAGGTAAAGAGACAATTACACCTGTCAAAGGGCCAGCAATACCTACATCAAACAAAACTTTATTATCTGGCATAGGAGATTTAATTTTAATAAATGCTCCAAATGTACCAATAAGAGAAGGAGCTGGAATAAAATAAGGTGGGGTCACCTTTACATTGTGATATTTAGAGGCAAAATAATGTCCAAGTTCATGTGAAAGCAAAATAAACATAAGAGTAAATGAAAAAGGGAATCCTTTACTAAAAGCAATAAAAGAAGAAAAAGGATTGTAACCAGCTTGAAATGCACCAGCAACTGTTGTGGTGATAAAAGTGGTAAAAAATAAAATAAAATGTAAATAAGACATATTTCAAGTTAACTTGGTGTAGAAAAGTTGTCAATTGTTTAACCATAATATAGAATGGCCAATCATGAAAGTATATAAAAGTTTTTTGGAATTAATAGGCAATACTCCTTTAGTTGAAATACGCAGACTCAATTCCAATCCTAAAGTAACCATTTTAGCCAAGTTAGAAATGTTTAATCCAGGTGGTTCTATAAAAGATAGAGTAGCCTTAGCTATGATTGAAGGAGCTGAAAAAAGTGGAGAATTAACTAAAGAAAAAACTATCATTGAGGCAACAAGTGGTAATACTGGTATAGGTCTAGCTATGGTAGCAGCAATAAAAGGATATAAGTTACTTTTAGCTATGTCTGAATCAGTAAGTGCAGAGCGAAAACGCATTTTACAAGCTTATGGTGCAGAACTTCTTTTAACACCAGCTCATTTAGGTACAGATGGAGCTATTGAAAAAGTATATCAGCTTGTACGAGAACATCCAGAAAAATATTATCTTACGGATCAATTTAATAACCCATATAATTGGAAAGCTCATTATTATGGCACTGCTGAAGAAATTTGGCAACAAACACAAGGAAAAGTTACTATGGTTGTAGCAGGTATTGGCACTACTGGTACAGTTATGGGAATCTCTCGCCGTCTTAAAGAATATAATCCAAATATTAAAATTGTAGGAGTAGAACCATATCCTGGGGAAGAGATTCCAGGGCTTAAAAATTTAAAAGAATCTTATGTCCCAGGAATTTATGATAAACGTTTTTTAGACGAGAAAGTAAATGTAAGCCTTGAAGATGCTATAAGTATAACTCGCAAGTTGGCTAAGGAAGAAGGAATACTTGCAGGTATTAGTTCAGGAGCTGCTATGTTTGCTGCTTTAGAAAAGGCTAAAAGTTTAAATAGAGGAGTAATTGTAGTAATTTTCCCTGATGGTGGAGAACGTTATTTGAGTACTGCTCTTTTTATAGAAAAACCAACCCTTACTTTACGTCTTTATAATACTCTTACTCGTAAAAAGGAATTTTTAAAACCTATTATTCCTGAAAAAATCCTCATGTATACCTGTGGTCCTACTGTCCATGATATTCCTCATTTAGGAGTATGTCGCCGTTTAGTAGTAGCTGATTTATTGCGGAGATATTTAGAATTTAAAGGAATCAAAGTAAAGCATATTGTCAATATTACTGATATAGATGATAAAACCATAAACAAAGCACAGCAAGAAGGAAAACCTTTACAAGAAATAACCTCTTTTTATACACAAGAGTTTTTAAAAGTGACAAAAGTCTTGGGTATTAAGCCAGCAGACCATTATCCAAAAGCTAGTGAGCATATTGAAGAAATGGTAAATATCACAAAAGAGCTTTTAAAAAAGGGTTATGCTTATGAAAAACACCATTCTGTTTATTTTAATATTGCTCGCTTTAAAAATTATGGAAAACTTTCTCGAATAAACTTAAATAAAATAAAAATTGGTTTAACGGTAGATTTAGATAGTTATGAAAAAGAAGACCCAAGAGATTTTACACTTTTCAAACGATGTACTTTAAGTGAATTGAAAGCTGGCATTTTTTATGACACCGAATGGGGAAAAGTAAGACCAGGTTGGCATATAGAATGTGTAGCAATGGCTATGAAATATCTTGATAAAACTATAGATATTCATACAAGTGGTAAGGATTTAATTTTTCCACATAATGAAAATGAAATTGCTATTGCTGAAGCTTTAACTGGTAAACCATTTGTTCATTATTGGATTCATACTGAATTAGTATTTGTAGATGGAAAAAAAATGTCTCGTTCTGCTGGTAATTATATTACTGTCTTTGATCTCTTAAAAGATGGTTATACTGAAAAGGAAATTAGATATTTTCTTTTAGCTACCCATTATCGCAAGCCACTTAATTTTTCTCATCAAGCATTAAAGGTTATAAAACAAAGCCTTTCTCGCCTAAACAATTTTATTTTACTTTTACATCAACCTGTTCATGGAAAAGGGTATGAGAAAACTTCAGAAATTTTAAAGGAAATGGAACAACGTTTTGTTAAAGCATTGGATGATGACTTAAATATATCTGCTGCCTTAGCTGCTATATTTAGTTTTATTAATAAAATCAATCCTATCTTTTGGCAGCAAGGTTTAAGTCAATCAGATAAAGAAAAAATATTAAAAAGTTTTAAAAAACTTGATATGGTGTTAAATATTATGGACTTTACCCCTATACATATTGATGAAGAATTGTTGAGTATGATTAGAGAAAGAGAGGAGGCAAGAAAAAGGAAAGATTGGGTAAAGGCTGATGCTATACGCAATTTTCTTTTATCTAAAGGCATAGAAATAATAGATACACCTTATGGCCCTCTTTGGCGACATCGAGAAAAAACTTGACAAGTTTGAGTTTGATTTATAGAAAGGTAGAACTTTGGAGGCAAAAGATGAAAACTATCGAAGAAATTAATGCTAAAATAAAAAAAGGTAAAGTAGTGGTAGTTACAGCAGAAGAAATTATAGAAGTTGTAAAAGAAAAAGGTGTTAAAAAGACACTTCAAGAAGTAGATGTAGTAACCACTGGTACTTTTAGCCCTATGTGTTCTTCTGGTATTTTATTAAATTTAAAGCCTTCTGTATCTTTGATGAAGCTGGGGGGAGGGGAAGTTTATTTAAATAGTGTACCTGCTTATTGTGGATTGGCAGCAGCTGATATTTATTTAGGAGCTACAGCCTTACCTGAAGATGACCCTAGAAATAAAGTTTATCCTGGAGAGTTTAAATATGGTGGAGGACATGTAATTGAGGAATTAGTAGCAGGAAAAGATATTAAAATAGAAGCCTATGCTTATGGCACTCATTGTTATCCTCGTACAGAATATACTGGTTTTATTAACATTCATTCATTAAATAATGCTTTTTTATTAAATCCTCGCAATGTATATCAGAATTATAATGTTGCTGTAAATCTATCTCATAAAGTGTTTTATACTTATATGGGAGTTTTACTTCCTAGATTAGGAAATGCCAATTATGCTACAGCAGGACAACTTTCTCCTCTTTTCAATGATCCTTATGGTAAGACTATTGGTATTGGCACACGTATTTTTCTTGGTGGTGGAATAGGCTATGTTATTTGGTATGGTACTCAACACCGTAGTAAGGTACCACGAACAAACAAAGGCATTCCTACTCGTCCTGCTGGAACATTAGCACTTATTGGCAATTTAAAACAGATGAATAGTTATTGGTTAAGAGGGGTTTCATTAAAAGGCTATGGAGTAAGTTTGGCTGTTGGTGTAGGTATACCCATCCCTTTATTAGATGAAGAAATTCTTTATTATACTTTAGTAACTAATGAAGATATCCATATGCCTGTGGTGGATTATGGTGAAGCTTATCCTCAAGGTAAAGAAGAAGTTTTAGAAGAAGTAACTTATGCAGAGTTACAATCAGGAGAAGTAGAAATTGGAGGCAAAAAAGTACCTACTGGTAGTCTTTCTAGCTATGCAAGAGCAAGGGAAGTGGCAGAAATATTAAAGCGTTGGATTAAAGAGGGCCGTTTTACTCTCACTCAACCTTCTGTTAGTTTGGAAGAACTTGGAGTAAGTTATGGTTAAAAGAAAATATCTTTTGGTTTTTCCTCCACAGGTTGTAGAACAACCAATTACTTACCATCTTATACATGATTACCACTTAGTCATTAACATCTTGAAGGCAAGTGTTACCCCAGGGAAAAAAGGTAAATTGACTGTAGAAGTAGAAGGAGAAGAAGAAAATTTAAGACAAGCGATGAATTATCTTGCCAGTTTAAAAGTAGAAATACGCCCAGTTATTGAGGGTATTAAGTGGTTGGAAGAAAGATGTGTACATTGTACTGCTTGTGTACCTGGCTGTCCTGGCCAGTGTTTTGTTGTTAATAGAGAAACTATGCATGTTTCATTTATTGAAGAAAGATGTATTGGTTGTAAACATTGCCTCTCTGTATGCGCTTATGGAGCAATTATTCTGATGGAAGAGGAAAATATGACATAAGGAGGAAAAAATGCCATTAAATGAAATAAAAATTACGCAGGCAATTATTGAAAGATTTATGGAAAAATTAAAAAGTTGTCTTGATTTGGATGTAGCCATAGTTGGAGCTGGGCCTTCAGGAATGGTAGCGTCTTATTACTTGGCAAAAGAGGGCTATAAAGTAGCCATTTTTGAAAGGAAATTGAGTATTGGTGGTGGGATGTGGGGTGGAGGAATGATGTTTAATCAAATTGTGGTACAGAAAAAGGCAAAACGCATCCTTGATGAATTTGGTGTAAATAATGTACATTATGAAGAAGATTATTTTACAGCTGATGCTATCGAAGCTGCTACTGTTATTTGTGCTAGGGCATGTCAGGTAGGAGTAAAAATATTTAATTGTATATCTGTTGAAGATGTAGTAGTAAGAGAAAATAGGGTTTGTGGGTTGGTCATTAATTGGTCTCCTGTAGAAACTACAGGATTACATGTTGACCCATTAGTAATCCATGCTCGCTATATTGTTGATGCTACTGGTCATGATACAGAAGTCATTAAAGTAATAGAACGAAAAACAGAAGGTAAATTGTTTACGCCCACTGGGAAGATTATGGGAGAAATGTCTCTTTGGGCAGAGATTGCTGAAACTACTACAGTAGAAAATACAAAAGAAGCATATCCTGGTGTTTTTGTTGCTGGAATGGCTGCTAATGCCACTTTTGGCTCTTACCGTATGGGGCCTATATTTGGGGGAATGCTCCTTTCTGGTGAAAAAGTAGCTCAATTAATTCGCGAAAGATTGAAAAATGAAAAATAAATTTTCTTTGGCTTTGGACATTAACAATCACTAGTGTTGTTCAAAATTTAGTATGGCCTTTTGTCTGTGATGAAGAAAGATATTGAGAATTTTTTAACTTTTTAGATAGTTCTAAAACTGTGTTTACATAATAAATGCTCCAGTTATAGCGAAGCAAAACTTTTTTCTTTTCTTCCTCACTTAAATCTTCTTTCCAACCAGAAGCTTTTAAATAATTTGCTACACTCATGATGGCATCATGATGATTATATAAATCAATAATGCCATCATCGTCACCATCTTGACCAAATTTCCATAAACTAGAAGGCATAAATTGTGGTATACCAAACGCACCAGCAAAAGAACCTTTGATAGAAAATGGGTCCAAGTTATATTTTATTACATATCTTAGAAAAGCCTTAAGTTCTTTATACGCCCATTTTGCTCTTTTTTTAAATTTTTCTGAAATTGCTAAACTAGAAAGCACGTTAAAGACAGTATATTTACCATTATATGTACCAAGCTTTGTTTCTATGATAAGCAAAGCAACAATAATATTTGGATCAACACCATATTGTTTATATACCTTAGAAAATGTATTTTGATATTGTTTTAAATATTTTTGACCCATAAAGATAAAACATTTATTTAAAAAATGCTTATAATTTAATTTACTTTCACGATATGTTGAGTATATTTTTATTACTTGCGGTAAAAATTTAGCTTTAGGATGAGAATAAAATTTTTCAATTATTTTTTTATCAAATCCATCAGCAATCAATCTTTCTTTAAGACGATTAAAATCAGAGTTACACTCTCCCTTTGATAAGAATATTGTAAAAAGAAGAAATAACATAAATAGTTTTCTCATTTTAATTAATTTCGTCTTTTTTAAGTTAATTATTCAGAATAAAATGATTTAATGAAAAC
>Ga0209410_1001885_pt1 | contig 10194 bp, 9 predicted proteins | sample Mar14436cmmetaG_FD_184135 | JGI IMG/M metagenome (GOLD analysis project Ga0209410, IMG submission 184135) | Marine hydrothermal vent microbial communities from Guaymas Basin, Gulf of California to study Microbial Dark Matter (Phase II) - Marker... ... | reverse complement strand
GGCTGCTTCCCCGATATAGGCATAGACACCGTCCCCCATCTCTACATTTACAACGCCGACAATCCCCCCGAGGGCACTATCGCTAAGAGGAGAAGTTATGCGGTGCTCGTAGATCACATGCAGACGGCAATGGCACAGGGGGAGCTGTATGGGGACTTAGAGGAGATAGAGAGGCTCCTTTTCGAATACGAAAAGGTAAAGGATGTAGAACCAGGGAAGGCTCACTTCCTCGGCCATATGATCGAGGAGAAGCTCAAGGAGGGGAACCTCATCTCGATGATAAAGGTCCCAGAAGGCGCATCCTTCGACGATCTGGTGAGATCAGCCCATGAGGTCCTCTCGATGCTCAAAAACACTTACATCCCTAAAGGGATGCACGTCTTCGGCAGGATACCTGAGGGGGAGAGGCTCACGGAGCTCGTTTATGCCATCGTCCGTTATGGAAACGACCCAAGGTCTTTGAGAGGCCTGGTGAGGCTGCTGCTCGAGAAGGAACCCGGGTTCTCAAGACTTCCCGATCCCGTGAAGAAGGATCGCGTGGAGGAGCTGGCAAGGAAGATCTGTCGCAACTTTCTGGAGAAGGAGATTCCTCTCCTTGAGGGCATGAGGGAGATCTCCCCGGAGGCAGAGGGCTTCCGTGATGTGATATCTGAGATTGAAAGAAAGATCGAGGATGTGAAGCAGAGGGTTCTCCTTTCGGACGAGATGGCCTCGCTCCTTCGAGGCATGAATGGTGAATACATCCCCCCCGGCCCTTCAGGCATCGTGACCAGGGGCAGGGACGATATCCTCCCCACCGGCAGAAACTTCTATTCGCTGGACCCGAGGGGTATACCCACGAAGGCGGCCTGGGAGATTGGTAAGGTGCTTGCGGAAAAGACCTTGGAGAAATACCTCAGCGAGGAGGGGAGATACCCCAAGAACATCGCCTTCTACTGGCAATCCTCTGACATAATGTGGGCAGATGGCGAGGGGATGGCCCAGATCATGTATCTGCTCGGGGCAAGGCCCTTGTGGGATGGGGGGAGGGTGAAGGGTTTCGAAATCATTCCCCTCGAGGAGCTGCGAAGACCCAGGATAGACGTGACCATTAGAGTCTCCGGGATTACCCGTGACAACTTTCCCTGCAGGATCGAGTTGCTCGACGAGGTGATTCAGGCGGTGGCCCAACTGGATGAGCCCCCTGAGATGAACTTTGTGAGGAAGCATACCCTGGAGCGGCTCCATGAGGCGGATTCCTTCAGGGAAGCCACCTACAGGATCTTTTGCAGCATGCCCGGTGTCTATCAGGCGGGCACCCAGCTTGCCGTTTACGCCTCGGCCTGGAAGGACGAGCGGGACCTCGCCGATGTCTTTCTGTACTGGAACGGTTACGCCTATGGTAAAGGGACTTTTGGAGAGAAGGCCCACAGAGGCCTCCGAGCGGCCCTGAGGACGGTGGAGCTCACCTTCAACAAGACCGTAACGGACGAATACGACCTTTTTGGCTGCTGCTGCTATTTCGGGACCCATGGAGGGCTTATAAATGCGGCAAAGGTCGTCTCGGGGAAGGAGGTAAAGACGTATTATGGGGATACCCGCGAACAAGGGGAAGTCCAGGTCAGGACCCTCGCCGATGAGATCCGGAGGGTGGTGAGGACGAAGCTCCTCAACCCCAAATGGATAGAGGGGATGAAGGCCCATGGCTACAAGGGAGCAGGCGACATCAGCAAAAGGATAGGGCGCGTTTACGGCTGGCAGGCAACCTCCCGCGAGGTGGACGATTGGATCTTCGACGAGATAGCGAGGACCTATCTGATGGACGAGGCGAATCGCCACTTCTTCGAGGAGAACAACCCTTATGCCCTTGAGGAGATAGCCAGGAGGCTCATCGAGGCCCAAGAACGTGGGCTCTGGGAACCCGCTCCCGATGTCAAAGAGGCCTTGAAGGAAATATATGTGGAAATAGAGGGTTGGATCGAAGAGCGGATAGGAGAGGTCAAGGGGGACTTTCAGGGAGGTGCTATAGATATCGTGACAGCCCAGGAGGTAGAAGGGTGGAAGGAGAGGATGGAGGAGATGCTGAAGGAGGGCACGAGATGATCTTTCCTTTTACAGCCATTGTGGGCCAGGAGGATATGAAGCTCGGCTTGATCCTTAACGTGATAGACCCTACCATAGGGGGGCTTCTGATCACAGGCGAAAAGGGCACTGGCAAAAGCACGGCTGTTCGGGCCCTCGCAGAGCTTCTTCCTGAGATAGAGGTGGTCAAGGGCTGCCGCTTCAACTGCGACCCATCTTCTGATGGCCTTTGTACCGACTGCCAGAAACGGATCGAGCAGGGAGAAGCCCTCGATACCGAGAGGAAGAAGATGAGGGTGGTGGAGCTTCCCCTGGGGGCCACTGAGGACAGGGTGGTCGGAACCCTCGATGTGGAGCACGCGATAAAGCATGGGGAGAAACGCTTTGAACCGGGCATCCTTGCTGATGCAAACAGAAACTTTCTCTATGTGGACGAGGTGAACCTGCTCGAGGATCACATCGTGGATCTGCTGCTCGATGCAGCCGCCATGGGCGTGAACTATGTGGAGCGAGAAGGGGTTTCCTTCGTCCATCCCGCAAGGTTCATCCTCGTGGGGACGATGAATCCCGAGGAGGGGGAGCTCAGGCCGCAACTGCTCGACCGGTTCGGCCTATCGGTAAAGGTTCAATCCATTAAGGATAAGGCCTTGAGGGCTGAGATCTTGAAGAGGAGGGAGGAGTTCGACCTCGACCCAGAGGGCTTCTCCAAGAGATGGCAACCGCAGCAGGAGGAGCTTTCAAGGAGGATCATGGAGGCCAAAGGGCGGCTTTCGGCGATAAAGGTTCCGGACGAAGTCCTCGAGAAGATCGTCACCCTGACTTCCCAGTTGAACGTTGACGGCCACAGGGCCGATATCGTCATTCTCAAGGCCGCCCGGGCCCTTTCCGCCTTCAGGGGTAAGGAAGAGGTGGGAGTAGAGGAGGTTCGGGACGCGGCGAGGTTCAGCCTTGGGCATAGACTGAAGAGGCTTCCTTTTGAGGAAATAGGAGCCGAAAGGGAGAAGATGGAGGAACTGCTTTCGAAACTCTAAAGGATCTTACGTGCCTTGACGAGAGGTGTAATATCATATATGATCTTATAAAAACGAGGGGGGAAAGATGCCCGCCGTGAGTTTTTATCTGAGGAAAGATCTTCTTGACGCTGTCAAGGCTAAGGCCAAGGCCCGGAACGTTCCCGCCTCCAGAATCATCCAAGAGGCAGTAGAGCAGTATCTCTCTTTTGGGGAGAAGAAGAAGGCCAAAGAGAGGGTGTTGGAATTTTTGGCGAGAGAAAAACCTCTGGGTGGGATGGAGGGATGGGAGGAACTTCACAGGGAGAGAGACCGCGCGGATGTTAACCGGCGTTGATACGGGTTTCTTCTTCGCTTTGGAGAGCCAACATCATTTAGCTCTCAAGATTTGGGAGGAAAGGGAGATAGTTACTTCTGCAATAGTATTGTACGAGCTACAGCGGAAACTACTCCATGGACATTTTGAGGAATGGCCCACATTGATAACAGATATACAAAACGCAATAGAGGTTGTGCCTATCACTCCCGAGGTGGCCCTCAAGGCAAGCCATATAGCCCACGGCACGGGGATGCCGGGACTGGACGCTTTGATACTAAGTTCTTTGCTTGAGGCCGGTTGTGAGGAAATCTATACCACCGATAGCCATTTAGAACTGTACCGAAAGGCTGCGGTGAAGATAATCAATCTTAAACGTTCAACGTAAGAGATATACTTTCCCTCTGGCGGGCAAGGAAGAAAAAAGTTGTTGACGATGCTTTTCACTGAATTTGTAGGCCATAAGGACGCAAAGCTCGCCCTGATCCTCAACCTGATAGATCCCCAAATAGGGGGGGTGCTCTTCGTAGGAAAGAGGGGCACTGGAAAGAGCACCTTGGCAAGGACTATAAGGACCCTTGCCCCCGATCTTCCCTTCATCGAACTTCCCCTCAACACAACCGAAGATGCCCTTTTAGGAGGGGTTGACCTTGAGGAGACGATCAGCAGGGGTGAAAGGGTCTTTCAGCTTGGGATCCTCGCCCGAGCCCACGGCGGAGTGGTCTATATAGACGAGGTCAATCTCCTCAATCCCGAGATCCTCGGCCTTCTGTTTGAGGTCCAATCCCGGGGGGAGAACCTAATAGAACGGGAGGGAATGAGTCTTAAGCACCCTTCGAACTTCGCCATCATAGCGAGCATGAACCCGGAGGAAGGGGATCTCAGTCCCCATTTTCTTGACAGGTTCGGGATGTGCGCGGGCTTCGAGAACTTGGAAGAAGCCGAGCGTTTAAGGGTCTTGAAGCGGACCGTGGCGCAGCAACGAGAGAGGTACGAAAAGAGGGATGAAAGGATCAGGGAAAGAATAAGCCTTGCGAGGAAGCTGAAGGAGAAGGTCTCGCTCAGCGATGAGCTAAGGGAGAAGGCTGCGGAGCTTTGCCTTGGGGCGATGGTTGCAGGGCACAGGGCGGATATCGCCCTCATCAAGGCCGCTCGTGCCTATGCGGCCTTCTGCGGGGAGGAGGAAGTTACAGAGAGGCATTTGCTCAAGGTGCTCCCACTGGTCCTGTTGCACAGAAGGCGTTTCCTCGAACATTACGAACAGGAGCAGAGCGAGCAGCCTCAAAGGGAAGATGAGAGAAATAAGAAGGAGGATAGTGAGCCTCGAGATCATTCCCAAGAGGATCGCTCACAAGGACAGGAGCCCGCTCCGCCGTCCTTTAGCCATAGAGGTGGCAAGGAAGAGGTCTTCGAAGTAGGTGAGGCCTTCAGGGTGAGGAGGCTTGCCTTCAGGAAGGACCGGAGGGAGAGGGTTAGCCTGGGCCGAAGGACGAAGACCCGGTTCTCGGGCAAGGGCGGAAGATATGTGAGGAGCCTTATGCGCAAAAGGGAGAAGGACATCGCCCTTGATGCCACCCTGCGGGCCGCAGCCCCCTGGCAGCTCCTGAGGGGAAGGAAGGATGCGGTTATAGTCAAAGAGGAGGATTTGAGGTTCAAGGAGAGGGAGAGGAAGCTGAAGCACCTCGTGATCTTCGTCGTGGATGGTTCCGGCTCCATGGGGGTCAAGCGCAGGATGGTGGCTACCAAGGGCGCTATTCAGTCCCTGCTCCTTGACTGTTACCAGAAGCGCGACAAGGTCTCCCTAATCGTCTTCCGCAAGGACAGAGCCGAGGTGGTGCTCCCTCCCACCTCGAGTGTGGAGCTCGCCTCAAAGCGGCTGAAGGAACTGCCCGTGGGGGGAAAGACTCCCCTCGGAGCCGGGCTGTTCGCCGCCTATAACCTGATCAAACAGGTGAAGCTGAAACACCCCGAGACGAGATTTCTCGTGGTCCTCGTAAGCGATGGAAGGGCCAATCAAAGGGTATCCGATCTGAACATATGGGAAGAGATAGAAAAGTGCTCGATGCTCCTTAGGGAGGTGAGGGAGGCAGATTACATTGTCGTGGATACGGAGGACAAATCCAGTTTCCTCAGGACGGACTTGGCCCTTAAGGTCGCCTCGCTCCTTGAGGCGAGGTACTTTACTATGCCCGATCTTAGGACAGAGGGACTTACGCAGCTTGTGGTCAAGAATCTGTGAGGAAAAGAAGAGCTCCGGTGTTTCCTTAAGCTTGACAAAAAGAAAAGGGTAATCTATAAGAAAAAATCGCGGAGGCCCATGAAGGGTCTGAATAGAGTTTAAATCTAAATACTTGAAAAAGAATAAAGGCCACGAAGGCCTTCGGCTGGCAGAAGCCGGAAGCTTTCGTGGCTTTTTTGTTTAGATGCCCTTAAGCCGTCCATGGGATAAGGGCCAAAGGCCCTCGCTCTGAGTGTTGCAGATTGGGCGGTAATGACCATGGCATTAGCAGGGGCGGCCTTGGCCGCATCATATGAGGGCAGGCGATGGCACGGGAACTGAAGTCCTTTTCGGAAGAAGCCCGTTCTACGGACATGTTTTCCCTTTTGGGAGAATTTGGGGTGAAGGGTGGTAAGGGATGACGACCGGGCGTTCCAGGTCGACTGTCTAAGTATCTGAGGGAGATCAAAAAAGGAGGGGGTCATGTTTTTTGTAGTCAGCATCGAATTAAAGACGGCTTGTGATTTTCACGGTCACCTTTGTCCGGACCTGGTTATAGGCTATAGAGTCTGTAAGCTGGCTGAGAAGATCCTCGGTGAGGAGAGAATGAAGCATGAGGGTCTTGTCGTTGTTGGCTCTCTACCAGAAGATGATCGATGCGAGGGTCAATCGGCTTCTTTCAGCGACTGATGAGGAGATCTTCAGGTACAGAATGGTGAAGTTGCAGTCTGTGAGGAGGGAAGTAATAACGGGTCTCGTTCGGTGTGAAAGGTGCGGGGACATGGTGTTGAGAAGCAACACGACCAAGGCCAGTGGCAAAACGATCTGCTATGAGTGCTTCCATAAAGAGGCTGGGATGATGGAGAACAACTAAGAATTTTGCATATCTTGAGTCAAGATATTTCTCCGGACTTTAAATGGCTCGATCGCTTTTGAGTTTTGGACGTTTATCACTATCATTAACTGGCCTCCTCCATATCCCTGGTGGTGCTGGTGAGACATTGTAATTAGTAAGCCCTCGTCTGAGTTGGGGGTAGAGGTAGAGAAAGTCCACGAAGGGCCGCTTACCGCGTTTTAAGGGAAACTGAAGGCCACGAAGGCCTTTTCCTGGCAGAAGCCGGGAGGAATCGTGGCCTTTTTACGTTTTGGCTTTATGAAGATGGTGCTATTGACAAAGAGAAACCGTCCTGTTATCCCTTTATGGGGTGCCCGAAAGGGCTTAATAGGGAAGAGGGGTGAGAAGCCCCCGCGGTCCCGCCGCCGTGACCGGGGACGAAACCCACAAGGTGCCACTGGAGGCCCTAAGGTCTCTGGGAAGGCGTGGGGAGTAGAGGGATCCGGGAGCCGGAAGACCTGCCCCAAAAGAAATAGGTCTCTCCCTCGAGGGATAGGGAGGGCCGAGGGTGAAGGAAACTGGGTGCAACCCTCAGGTCCGGAAGGACATGAGGGTATTCTTTTTCGAGAGGTAGGAAAAAGGAGATGTTATATCGTTTCGTTACAATTTGTTTCCTTCTATTGTTCCTCTTTCTGCCCCAAAGCCAGGCGCTGGAGCCGGGGGAGCTACAGCGCAAAGCTGAGGAGGCAGTGAGGACGTGGAAGAAGATTCAGGAACTCGAGGATAGGTGGGCAGCAGAGCGAGAGAAACTCCTCGGAGAGATGGAAAGGCTTGAGGCACAAAAGAGGCTTTTATTGTGGAAAAAAGAAAAGATGGAGAAGTACGTGGCGGATGTCAAAGAGCGGATAGCGGAACTTAAAAGGCGCACAATGGAGTTGAAGAAGATAAACCAGGAGTTGGAACCCTATCTTGATGAAACCGTAAAGCGATTAAAGGAGTTTATAAAAGGAGATCTTCCTTTCTTAATGAAGGAGAGACAGAAGAGGTTGCTCGCCTTACAGAGCGTCCTGGACAGCTACGACGCAGGGATAGCGGAGAAATTGCGGAGGGTGCTGGAGGCCCTGAGAATAGAGGTAGATTATGGGGGGCAGGTAGAGGTTACGGAGGAGCAGATCGCCCTCGCCGACGGGCCGCGCACCGTCCAGGTGTTCCGCCTTGGACGCCTCGCTCTCTTCTATCGGACCCTTGATGGGAAGGAGATAGGCCGGTTCAACCCCGAAACTGACCAGTGGGAAAAGCTCCCAAGCCGTTTCTCCCGGGAGGTGGAGCGGGCCATGGAGATGGCGGCAAGGAGGCGGGCCGCAGACCTGCTGAAGTTACCCATTGGAGGGCTTAAAAAGTGAAGAGGATAATACCGATATTCGTTCTGCTTCTTCTCTTTCCAGCGGTTTCCTTCGCCCAAGACCTCCAGCAGGTGGAAAGGGGACTTGAGCGTGAGAGGCTCCAAGCCCAAAGGACAGAGAGGGAGACGAGGCTACGAATAGAACGGGAAAGGAGGGAGTTAACGTCAAGGCTTTCTGTGCTCAAGAAGGAGATAGCAGGCCTGAAAGCTGAAATTGAGAGGCTAAAGGGGCAATTCCTTGAGCTTCAGAAGAAAGAGGAACGCTTGCAGCTCGAACAGGCCCAAAGCCGCCAAGAGATGAGGGAGTTGGCCGGTGTGGTGAGGGCAGCGGCCAAGGATCTGGAGGAGATATTCGCCCATTCTCTTACAAGCGCTGAAGTTGAGGGCCGTTTTGAGAAACTTGAACTCCTTTTAAATGAGCGGCGCTTTCCAGCCTTTGAGGAGATCAAGGGGCTTGTGGATATGTGCTTTGAAGAAATGAGGCTTTCACGACAAGTGGTGAAAAGAAAGGGAAGGTTTATCTCCCCACAAGGGGAATGGGTCGAGGGGACACTGCTTAGAGCCGGGAAGTTCACTGCCTATTGGAGACGAGGAGGGGAGATAGGATTTCTGACGTATGGCAAGGAAAACCGAGGGCTTTTGGCTCTCTCAGGGCATCTACCTTGGGCTGTAAAGAGAAATGTAAAAAAGTATATGGAGGGAAAGACCGATTGCCTCTATCTCGACCCCTCCGGTGGCGCTGCCCTCAGGTATGTGATTCGAAGGCCCAACCTCTACGAACACCTTCGCTCCGGGGGGCCTATTGTGATACCGATTCTTTTGATCGGAGTTGTGGCTGCAGTCCTTGTGGCTGAGAGGTTCCTCTTCTTCAGGAAGGCACGGCCGCTGGACGATGAGGTAGCGAAAAAGTTGATCACCTTGGCAGAAAAGGGTCAGTGGCAGCGGTGTGAAGGACTTCTGAGAGAGGCGGAGGGCAACCCTGTGGCCAATGTGCTCCTTGCCGGACTTAGTGAGAGGGGAAAAACTCAGGAGGTGGTGGAGGCCACCTTTGATGAGGCGATCCTGAAGGAGGGGATGCGCCTTACCCACTTTCTTCCGGCCCTGAAGATCCTCGCAGCAATAGCTCCGCTACTGGGTCTTTTGGGGACGGTTACCGGCATCATAAACACCTTCCGGGCGATAACCGTCTACGGGACGGGCGACCCGCGGATGATGTCAGGGGGGATATCCGAGGCCCTTGTGACCACCCAGGTGGGGCTTGCAGTTGCTATACCGATCATGTTCCTCTACACCTATTTCGAGTCGAAGGCGGAGAAGGTGACCACCGAGATGGAGGAGAAGGCCGCCTTACTTCTTCCTTTTTTGAAAGAGGGAGATGGGACCTCTCGTTGACCTCATCGACTACCTGAGGGAAGGGGGACCGATCATGTTCCCTATCGTAGGGGTCTCCCTTTGGATGTGGGCCCTGATAGCCCGTAAGGCCTTCCAGCTATGGAGTCTGAAGTCCCGGGACTTGACCCTGGAGGAAGCCCTTGCCTACCTCCCAGGGCAAAGGGTGGAGAAGGAGGGGTTGCGAAGTAGGTTCTTCATTCTATTCTCTCGCATCCGGGAAAGGGTTACGAAAGAGGAAGAAGCCATGAGGATCGCCCTCAGGAAGGAAAAGGAAGAGCTCGAGGGCGGTCTTCGGACGATAAAGACCCTGGCTGCCATAGCGCCCCTTCTTGGGCTGCTTGGGACGGTCACGGGGATGATAACCACTTTTCAGGCCATCTCCCTTTATGGGACGGGAAGTCCCAAGGCACTGGCTGTGGGGATCTCCGAGGCATTGATAACCACGCAGAGCGGCCTTCTCGTTTCCATACCCGGGCTTTTTGCAGCCGGGGTGCTTTCACGAAGGGCAAGTAAGTATTATGCGGACCTCGAAGAATTTTCGACAAGGTTCGTCGCCAACCTTCCCAAAAGAGGAGATTGATATGGCCAGGAGAAGGGCCTCTTTTCTAAAGAGAGGGGAAGGGGTCGAGATAAACATGGCCCCGCTGATAGACATGGTTTTTATTCTGCTTATCTTCTTCCTCGTTACCACCTCCTTCGTCAAGGAGGCGGGGGTGGATGTAGAGCGGCCTGTGGCCGCCACAGCCCAACCGAAGAAGGGAAACATAATAGTAGCGGTCACCCACGAAGGCCAGATCTTCATCGAGAACCATGAGGTCGATATAAGAAGCGTGAGGGCCTTGATGGAGCGTTTCCGCGCGGAAAACCCAGAGGCCTCGGTGGTGATTTTGGCGGACAGGAGGAGTCAAACGGGTTTGGTGATCCAGGTCCTGGATCAATGTAGACTGGCCGGGATAAAGG
>Ga0209410_1001884_pt1 | contig 10194 bp, 10 predicted proteins | sample Mar14436cmmetaG_FD_184135 | JGI IMG/M metagenome (GOLD analysis project Ga0209410, IMG submission 184135) | Marine hydrothermal vent microbial communities from Guaymas Basin, Gulf of California to study Microbial Dark Matter (Phase II) - Marker... ... | reverse complement strand
GAGAAATTTTTCTTCTTATTGATAAAGGTAAAAAGATTCTTGAATTAAAAGAAGGGAAAAAAGTTATAGCTCTATATGAGATAGGATTAGGACTTAAGAGTTTGATTCCTAAAGAGAAAAAAGGTGATTTTTTGACTCCAGAAGGAATATATAGAATAGTTCATATAAGAGCTTCAGGAGAATATAAATATTTTTTAGAACTTAATTATCCCAATCTAAATGACCTGGCTTTAGCTTATTATAAAGGATTAATAAAAAAAGAAAAATTTATAAAATGGATGAAAAAATTAGAAAATTTTAAAGTGATAGAAAATAGTCCACTTGGAAGTAAAATTGGTATTCACGGAGGTGGCGCCTTTAAACTTGAAAGAAAAAATGGAGTTTTTTATAAAAATTATTATTGGACCAAAGGTTGTATAGCTTTAAATAATAATGATTTACTAAAGCTTTTAAAATATGCTAAATATGGTCAAAAAGTTTTTATCATAAATTCACAAAAAAGACTTTACGAAATAATAAAAAAATTTGTTTATCCTACTAAAATAAGACCTTTGGAAATTTTTGAAGGTGAGTTATATTTAAAATTGAATGAATATACTTATTTAAATTTTCATCTTATAGAACATTATCAAGGTTTGAGAAAGCTTATTATCAAAAAATGGGTTAGAGGTGCTTTAAAAGAAGAAATAAAAAGTGATGAAACAGGTAGTCTTTTAGATAGTGAAAAAGAAGAATATTTTAAAAAACTTATTATAGAAAATTTGGAAGATATTTTAAAACCTTATAAACAATTAGATTTATAAAGATGGAGATTGTAAAAGAAATTTCTAAAATGAAAGAAATTAGTAAATTTTGGAAAAGGCAAGGATATAAAATTGCTTTTGTTCCTACTATGGGTTTTTTGCATGGAGCACATTTGGCTTTAGTTAAAAAAGCAAAAGAGCTTGGAGACAAAACTGTAGTGAGTATATTTGTTAATCCTTTACAATTTGGACCAAAAGAGGATTTTAGAGAGTATCCTCGGGATTTAGAGAGGGATTTAGCCCTTCTTGAAAAAGAAAAAGTAGATGCAGTTTTTATTCCAGAAACTGAAGAAATGTATCCTCCTGATTTTCAAACCTATGTAGAAGTTACTAAATTAACTACTGGATTGTGTGGAGCTTTTAGACCTGGACATTTTAAAGGAGTAACAACAGTAGTTTTAAAACTTTTTAATATAGTTAATCCTGATATTGCTATTTTTGGTGAAAAAGATTATCAACAGCTTCAAGTAATAAAACAAATGATAAAAGATTTAAATTTAGACATAGAAATTGTAGCTCATCCTACAGTAAGAGAAAAAGATGGGCTTGCTATGAGTTCTCGAAACATTTATTTATCTTCTGCTGAAAGAGAATCTGCAACCTCTCTTTATAAAGCTCTTCTTCTTGCTCAAAAACTTATTAAAGAAGGAGAAAGAGATTCTCAAAAAATAAAAGAAGAAATGGAGAAATTTATTTATAGTTTTCCTTTTACTAAAGTGCAATATATTGAATTTGTTGATCCTCAAACCTTGGATCCTATTGATAAGATTAATAAACCTGTTCTTTGTGCTTTAGCTGTATATGTAGGAAAGGCAAGATTAATAGATAATATGCTTATAACTCCATAAAGATGTTTATAAAACTATTAAAAAGTAAAATTCATTTAGCAACTATTACAGATAAAAAACTTTTTTATGAAGGAAGTCTCACACTTGATAAAAAAATAATGGAAAAAGCTAATTTAAAACCTTTTGAAGCTGTCTGGATATATAATGTAAATAATGGCAAAAGATTTGAAACCTATCTTATAGAAGGGAATAAAGGAGAAGTTATACTTAATGGTGCTGCTGCAAGACTTGGAGAAATTGGAGATAAAATCATTATTGTTTCTTATGCTTGGGTTTCTGAAAAAGAAATAAAAGATTTTCAAACAACTTTAGTTTATCTCACAGATCAAAATGAAATTAAAGAAATAAAATTAAAATCCATTACTTGAAATGTTCAAAATTTATCCTGTTAGTCTTGGTTGTCCTAAAAACAAAGCTGATTTTGAAAAACTTTTATATGTGCTTTCTTGTAAAAATTATCAGATAGTGCTTTCTCCAGAAGAAGCAGATATTCTTTGGATAAATACTTGCGCTTTTATAAGACCAGCTGTAGAAGAAGCTATAGATCATATCTTAGAATTGGGAGAACAAAAAAGAAATGGTCAAAAATTGATTGTTTCTGGATGTTTAACTGCAAGGTATGGAAAGGAAATTTTAAAAAATCTTTTGCCAGAAGTAGATGAATTTTTAGGAATAGAACCTTTTAGAAATTTTGTTAAAAAAGAACCTTTAAAAAGAATTCTTACAGAAAGCCCATTTTATGCTTATTTAAAAATATGTGATGGATGTAATTACAAATGTTCCTATTGCACTATTCCCAAAATAAGAGGGTCTTTAAGAAGTAGATCCATAGATGAAATTTTAAAAGAAGCTGAAAATCTTTTAAAAGTAGGAGTAAAAGAAATCATCATAGTTGCACAGGATATTACCTCTTATGGAAAAGATAAAGGAGAAAAAGAAGGCTTGCTAAAACTTATTTCTAAACTTTCAGTTCTTCCCTATGAATTTAGAATAAGACTTCTTTATCTTCATCCAGCTAATATTAATAAAAGATTTATTGAAGAAGTGCTTTCAAATCCTAAAATAGTTCCTTATTTTGATATTCCTATTCAGCATGCCCATCCTGATATTTTAAAGAAAATGAGAAGACCTGCGGATTCTGATAAAATTAAAGAACTAATAGCGTATATAAGAAAAATAAATCCTTTTTCTGCTATAAGAACAACTATAATAGTTGGTTTTCCTGGAGAGGATGAAAAACAATTTCTTTTTCTTTATGATTTTCTTAAAGAGGTAGAGTTTGATCATTTGGGTGTTTTTATTTTTTATCCAGAAGAAGGAACTTTTGCTGAAAAATTAGTTCCTAAGATTCCTTATAAGGAAAAAATTAGAAGAAAAAAGGAAATCATGAGACTTCAAAAGGAGATTTCTAAAAAGAGATTAAAAATGAGAATTGGGAGTAAAGAGGAGGTTTTGATTTTGGGAGAGGATATAAAAGGAAATCTTTTTGGAATAGCAAAAATTCAAGCTCCAGAAATAGATGGAATAACTTATTTAATTTCAAATAAAAAGAAAGTTCAGATATATCCTGGAGATTTAGTAAATGTAAAAATTAAAAAAACAAGTTTTTATGATATTTGGGGAGAGATTATTTAAAGGATAAATTTTATTATTTCTTCATCAGATATAATATTTTCTAATTTTTCTTTTACATATTCAGGAGTGATAACTATTTTAGTTGGAGCAACATCTGGGGCAGAAAAAGAAATATCTTCTAAAACTTTTTCTACTACTGTGTAAAGCCTTCTTGCACCAATATTTTCCATCCTTTGATTGATCTCATAGGCAATCTGTGCAAGTTCTTCTATAGCCTCCTTAGTAAATTCTAATTCTACTCCTTCTGTTTCTAATAAAGCTTGATATTGTTTTATAATAGCATTTTCTGGCTCGGTTAATATTCGGATAAAATCTTCTTTTGTTAAAGGGTCAAGTTCAACTCTTATAGGAAATCTTCCTTGAAGCTCAGGTATAAGATCAGAAGGTTTAGCAATATGAAAAGCACCACTTCCAATAAATAAAATATAATCAGTTTTTACCATTCCATACCGAGTATTAACAGTGGTTCCTTCAACAATAGGAAGAAGATCTCTTTGAACTCCTTCTCTTGAAACATCAGGTCCATGAGCCTCTCCTCTACTTGTGATTTTATCAATTTCATCAATAAAAATAATACCACTTGTTTCAGTTCTATGGATAGCCTCTCTTATAACCTTATCCATATCTATCAATTTATTTGCCTCTTCTTTAGTTAAAATTTCTAAAGCCTCTTTAACTTTTACTCTTCTTTTCTTGGTTCTAAAAGGAAGAAATGTAGAAAGCATATCTCTTAACTGCATCTCAATTTCTTCTAAACCTGAAGCTGCAAGGATTTCTATAGCAGGAGTTCTTTGGGATGGTTCTATTTCTATTTCTACATATCTTTCATCTAAAGCTCCATCCCTTAACATTTTTAGAAATTTTTCCTTGGTTAAAGGATCATATTCAACTTTAGAAGAAGAGGAAGGAATAAGAAGATCTACCAATCGTTCTTCAGCAATTTTTTTTGCTTTTTCTAAAACTTTTTTTTCTTCTTCACTTTTTATCATTTGAACTGCAATATGTGTTAAATCTCTTATCATAGATTCTACATCTCTTCCTACATATCCTACTTCAGTAAATTTAGTTGCTTCCACTTTTAAAAAAGGAGAATTAGAAAGTTTAGCAAGTCTTCTTGCAATCTCAGTCTTACCAACTCCTGTTGGTCCAATCATAAGTATGTTTTTAGGATAAATTTCTTCTTTTATAGGTTCTTTAAGTTGTTGTCTTCTCCAACGATTTCTCATAGCAATAGCAACAGCTTTTTTAGCTCTTTCTTGTCCTACTATATAGCGGTTTAACTCTTCTACAATTTCCTTAGGAGTAAGCTCCTTATAATTCATATTTCCTCTATTACTATTTCAGAATTAGTATAAATACAAATTTCTCCAGCTATTTTAATTGAGATTTCAGCAATCTCCTTTGCAGAAAGATTAGTATATCTTAAAAGGGCTTTAGCAGCAGCAAGAGCAAAAGGACCACCAGAGCCTATAGCTATTACATTTTCATCTGGTTCAACTACATCACCTGCACCAGAAATAAGAAGTAAATGCTCGTTGTCACAAGCAATAAGAAAAGCCTCTAATTTTCTAAGAACTTTATCAGTTCTCCAGTCTTTAGCAAGTTCAACTGCAGCTCTTAAAAGCTGTCCACTATAAGCTTCAAGTTTTTTTTCTAATCTTTCAAAAAGAGTAAGAGCATCAGCTGTTGCACCAGCAAATCCTGCTAATACTTTACCTTTATAAAGCTTTCTTATTTTTTTTGCTTTATGTTTTAATATTGTATTACCAAAAGTGACTTGTCCATCTCCTGCCATTGCAATTTTATTATCTTTTTTTACAGCAACAACTGTAGTTCCTTTAAGCATGCTATAAGTTATACCATAATTTAAGAAATTAAAAAGTCCTTGATTTTAAGAAATAAATTTTTAATATATTTTATAATTAAAAATAATTGAAAAGAAGGGAGGTATGGAGTTAAAAAAATTAAAAAAAATCTCAGATTATGAATGGGAAATTCCTCCTACAGGAGATATGAGAGTTCCTGGAAAGATTTTTGCTGATAAAAAACTTGTTGAGGAAATGGATGAAAAGGTTTATGAACAGGTTTGTAATGTAGCAAGTCTTCCAGGTATTGTGAAAGTATCTATTGCTATGCCAGATGCTCATTGGGGATATGGATTTCCTATTGGAGGAGTAGCTGCTTTTGATCCAGATGCAGGTGGGATTATTTCAGTAGGAGGAGTAGGTTATGATATTTCCTGTGGAGTAAGGACTCTTTTAAGTCCTTTAACCAAAGAAGAAGTAGAACCATATTTAGAAAAATTAGTAAGAAAACTTTTTGAAACAGTTCCTTGTGGAGTAGGTTCAGAGGGGGAAATAAAACTTTCTCCTTCTCAATTAGATGAAGTTTTGGTAGGTGGTGCTAAGTGGGCTGTTGAAAAAGGATATGGAGATTGGGAAGATTTAGAATATATCGAAGAAAATGGATGTATGCCTGGAGCTGATCCTACTTATGTTTCTAAAGAAGCAAAAAAAAGGCAACATAGACAAGTAGGAACTCTTGGTTCAGGAAATCATTATCTTGAAATTCAATATGTAGCAGAAATTTATGATAGAAAAACTGCTTCTGCCTTTGGACTATTTGAAAATCAGGTAGTAATTACTTTTCATTGTGGATCTCGAGCATTAGGGCATCAAATAGCTACGGATTATTTACCTATTTTAGCAAAGGCAGCAAGAAAATATGAAATTCCTATAAAAGAAAAAGAACTTGTTTGCGCTCCTATTAACTCTCCTGAAGGACAGCAATATTTTAAAGCTATGATATGCGGTGTAAATTGCGCTCTTGCTAATCGTCAAGTTATTACTCATTTAGTTAGAGAAGTATTTAAAGATTTCTTTCCGGGAATTTATCTAAAAATGCTTTATGATATAAGTCATAATACCTGTAAAGTGGAATATCATAAAGTAAATGGAAAAAACCTAAAACTTTATGTTCATAGAAAAGGGGCAACCAGAGCTTGGGGACCAGGAAGAAAAGAACTTCCACAAGCTTATAGAGAGGTAGGACAACCAGTTATAATAGGTGGTTCTATGGGGACAGCGTCTTATATATTAGTAGGAACTTCTGAAGGTGAAGAGAAGGCTTTTGGCTCTGCTTGTCATGGTGCAGGAAGAACAATGAGTAGACATCAAGCTGTTAAATCATTTCGAGCTGATGAAATCATAGAAAGACTTAGAAAAAAAGGAATTATTGTAATTGGAAAATCCAAAAAAGGACTTGCAGAAGAGGCACCAGAAGCTTATAAAGACGTTAATGAAGTTATTAATGCTACCTGTAAAGCAGGATTAACTAAAAAAGTTGCTAAACTTATACCAATGGGATGTATAAAAGGATAAAAAATTTTAAAAAAAACTTGACCTCAAAGTCAAAATCAATAAAATAGGAAAAATAAATTTTTTAAAAAAGGAGGTCTATTATGAAAAAGATTATGTTAAATTTAGTAGGGATAGGATTAGCAGGATTATTAGCTTTTGGTTGCACTTGTCCTGTAAAAGCTCCTGAAGAAGCGGCAAAACCTGAGTGGCAAGATTCTATAACAAAATTAGAAAATGAGCTAAATGGTTTAAAATCAGAAGTTGAGGCTTTAAAAACTCAAGTAAATCAACTTAAAGTAGATGTGACAACTGCTAATGAAGCTGCTGAAAGAGCTGTAACAGCATCTCAAAAAGCAATAGAATCAGCTAATAGAGCTGAAGAAGCTGCTCAAAGAGCAGAAACTGCAGCTGAGAAATGTGAAAGAATTTTTGAGAAGGGATTAAGAAAATAAAAAATGCAAAGACCCTTTTTAAAATTGGGGGAGTATCTGAATGCTCCCCTTGAAATTTTTAAATTAAAAGAAAAACCTCAAAAATGTAAAGAAAGAGATTGGTCTGAAATAATTCATACTTCTAAACCTCTTAAAGAAAAAAATTTCTATTGGAAATTTTCACCAAAAAGACCTTTCTGGGATTTAAAAGAAGAATGGCCTCCTAAAAAAATAGAAATTAAATTTTGGTTAACTTCTGAATATATAGAAGGTAAAGCTCCGGGAATAAGTAGAAGAATTGTTAAAGCTTTAAGAGAAGGGAAATTTGCTATTAAAAGAACCTTAAATCTAAGAGGGATGTTTGTAGAAGAGGCAAAAGAGGCTTTTGAGGAATTTATGAAAAAAGCTATTTTAAATGGAGATAGGTGTGTTCTAATTATTCATGGAAGAGGACTTTCTTCCAAATATGAGCCGGTATTAAAAAATAAAGTAAAAGAGTGGTTAGAAAAAGGGCCTTTTAGAAAATATGTTTTGGCTTATTCTTCTGCAAGACCTTGTGATGGTGGTCTGGGAGCAACATATGTGCTCCTTTCTTCCAAACCTATAAGAAGATAATGTTTCTTTATTCTCCCAGAAAAAAGTTTTTTGTTCTTGGTTCTCCTGGAGTTGGTAAAACAACTTTGATAGAATACTTATTTGAATTTCTTAAAAAATATTTGTCTGATTTTAATTTTTTAGGTTTCATTACTAAAGAAATAAGAGAAAGTGGAGAAAGAAAAGGGTTTAAAATAAAAATTTTAGATTCAGAAGAAGAATATATTCTTGCTAAAAGAAAAAACTTTATCACTTCTAAAGAATTCAAAAATAAACCATCCATAGGAAAATATATAGTAATGATAGAAAATTTAGATAAAACCATAGATATTTTAGAAAAAAAAGCAAAGAAAGAAAAAAATAATTTTTTTATTATTGATGAAATAGGAAAAATGGAAGCTTTGTCCCTTAAATTTTGCAATTTTATAGAAAATATTTTACATTCGCAGAATTATCTTTTAGCTACAGTGGGTAAAGGAGAAAGCTTATTTTTAAAAAATATAAGAAATTTTGAGCCTGCATTTTTATGTGAGGTTACTAAAAAAAATAGAAATTTTTTAAAAAATAGACTTAAATTGGAGTTTTTTAGAAAAGGAAAACTTATAGTAATTGAAGGTATAGATGGTGCAGGAAAAACCACTTTTGCTAAAGCTTTATATGAGAGTTTAAAGAGAAAGAGAATAGATTGCATTTTATCCTGTGAGCCTACATCTGGTCCTTTTGGAAAAAAAATAAAGGAGTTTTTAAAGAAAAGAAACATTGATCCTCAGAAGCTAAGAAATGCTTTTTTAAAAGATAGATTATGGCATGTGGAAAATTTACTTTTTCCAGCTTTAGAAAAAGGAAAATGGATTATTCTTGATAGATACTATCTTTCTACTCTTGCTTATCAAAGCTCTCAGGGTTTACCATTTAAAGAACTTTTAATAGAAAATGAAACTATAGCTCCTATTCCTGATTTAGTAATTTATTTAGATTTACCACTTGAAATTGCTTTTGAAAGAATAGATACTCGAAAAGAAAGAATAAGTATTTTTGAGAAAGAGAATTTTTTAATAAAAGTAGTAGAAGTTTATAAAAAGTATTTAAAATGGTTTAATTATTTAATAATTGATGCCACAAAATCTATAGAAGAAAATTTAAAAGATACTTTGAAATTTTTAAATAGTAAATTTAAAGGTTCCTTTTCCTAAAATATCATGAAGATGTAGAATTCCTACCAACTTTTGATCATAATTTATAACAGGTAAGACTGTAATAAGATATTTTTCCATAAGTTCAAGAGCTTCTGAAGCTAAACGATTTTCCTCAATTACCTTAGGATTTTTTGTCATTACCTCTTCAACTCTTAGATTACTATAAGTTTTATATTTTAAAAAAATTCTTCTTAAATCTCCATCTGTAATGATTCCAGTTAAAGTTCCTAAGGAATTAGTAACCAAAACACAACCCAATCTTTTTCTATCTATTTCGACTATAGCATCTTCTAAAAGAGTTTTTTCAGAGACAACAGGTATTTTTTCATTAGTAAGCATAATTTCTTTTACTTTTACTTTTAATCTTTCTCCTAAGGATCCACCTGGGTGATTTTTTCTAAAATCTTCAGAGCCTAAACCTTTTAATTCAAAAAGGCATATAGCTAAAGCATCTCCCAAAGCTAAAGTAGCAGTGGTGCTTGTTGTAGGAGCAAGATTAAAAGAGCAAGCTTCCTTAGGAATTTTAGTATTAACAACTACATTAGAAAGTTTTGCTAATTGACTTTCTAAATTTCCTGTAAAACTAATTATTTTTAAATTTCTTTTTTTAAGAATAGAAGCAAGTTCACAAACTTCTAAAGTATTACCAGAATAAGATATAGCAAGTAGAATATCTTCAGGAGTAACCATTCCCAAATCACCATGAAGTGCTTCTACAGGATGAAGAAAAAAAGAAGGAGTTCCGGTAGAGGAAAGAGTGGCTGAAATTTTTCTACCTATAATTCCACTTTTTCCTACACCAGTAACTACTACTCTTCCCTTGGTATTTAAAATAAGCTCAACAGCATTAACAAAGGAATAATCTAAATTTTTAGAAATTTCTTCAAGACCTTCTTTTTCTATCTCAAAAATTTCTTTAGCTCTTTGAAGAATATTTATTCCTTTTTCCATAAAATTAATTAGTGAACTATGAAAGGATTAGATGGGATTTCAGATATAGAAAACTTTTCTGGTTCCACAAAAAATGTTAAGAAATCCAGAATTTTATTTACAAGATTTGTAATTAATTCTTCTCTATAAACAATTTCAGCAAGCTTTTGTTCAGCCCATTCTAAATCTGTTATAGATAAATCTTTACGTGGAAGATGTTTATAAATTTGATAAAAAGCTTTTCTTGTTTGGAATCTTTCTTTTATATTATTAATAATTTCTTCAGGATCCAAAGGCGATTTTTTAGTAATTAGACTTTGAAAATATTTTAAATCTTCTTCTTGAAAATTCCAAAAAGAATTTATCCAGTCCTTTAGACTTACTATTTTATCATATTC
>Ga0209410_1001883_pt1 | contig 10195 bp, 9 predicted proteins | sample Mar14436cmmetaG_FD_184135 | JGI IMG/M metagenome (GOLD analysis project Ga0209410, IMG submission 184135) | Marine hydrothermal vent microbial communities from Guaymas Basin, Gulf of California to study Microbial Dark Matter (Phase II) - Marker... ... | reverse complement strand
GCTTCATTGAAGCGGGCTCGACGGGATTTGAACCCGCGACCAACGGGTTAAAAGCCCGTTGCTCTACCTGTCTGAGCTACGAGCCCTTTTTCCTCCTTATCCCCGCGCTCCTTACCCCTTCTCTAAAGGCTCACAATTTAAAAATATTGTTGCTGCCGATTCTCGCCTTTTGGTAGAGCAGGGGATTTATATATGGTGTATGAAGGCGAAGCAGGAGCACTATAACAGCACATCCGAAATGGGCGCCCTCACAGCTTGTGAAGATATTCAAAGGGACAACGGCAAAGTTCCTGTTTGAGACCTGAGTTGAAGGGGAGATTATGGGCATCTTTGGCTACTGCGGCAGGGGGATGTCACAGGCAATTTATAGAGAGGCAGAATGTGAAATGATTGCAATAACTCACAAGTTCAGGCTGTATCTCTCGTAGGAGCAAGAAGAGAAGTTGCTGTTCATATTGGAGCGATGCAGGTGGCTCTATAGCTGTTTTCAATTATAAACGAGTGTGAGAACTTCCAAAGCGCAAGATTCAATCTATACTTCCGAAGCTAAAGGAGGAGCGACCTGAACTAACTGAAAGAGGTAAATACTAAGACTTTGCAGATGGTAGTTTTCATGCTTTATAACAACCTTCAAGATTATCCAGACGGGGAGCAGGTTGGATATGTCATCTCAAAGGTGGGAGAGGTTCCTATAAGGATGCCCGTTGAAGGAGGGATAAAACAGGTGATCATAAAATACGGGGAGTGGTTTGCTCTCATATGCGTATCCACAGAAGCGATGGTAGTTTTAAAGAGAATGCGATAGGCATAGATTTAGGCATAAAAAGCTTCAGATTCTGATGGAAGAGGAGAATCCGAGATTCTGTGAGCGATGGAGCGAGTGAGAAGAGAGCATCGTGTTGAGGAAGAAAATCAAATAACTGGCTGAAGCAGCTGCGAAGGCTGTGCAAGGTATATGAGAAAACAGAGAAGAGGAGAGACGATTACCTGTCGATTCTATGTGGATAACTACGATCTCATAGTGGTCGAGGACTTAGAAGTAGCATGAGGAGGAATCACAACCTCTCGATGCAGATTTCAGATTTCACAGCTTCAACACTTTTCTCGCAGTCTCTTCAGGATTTATCTCATATTCATACATAATTCTGCCTATATAATCATGATCTCTCACATTTTTCCTGCGTAAAGCATCCAATATATCTGTTCTGCGCGCAAAATCCTCCGCCAGTTCTTCCTCATTCATTTCAAATCTGTTCATTATTTCAACAAACACCTTTGATTCGCCTTTGAATGCGAACTCATCTGATGGTTTCCATAGGAAAAGCTCGTTTGCCTCTATGTTTCCCCTGTCATAATCAACATCAACAACTTCAACAATCTGCACGCACTTTCTTCTCATTCGCTTTTCAGTTTTCCCCCTCCTCTCAGCTGCGTGTGCTGCTCCACGCTCCGCGCTCCTCTTGGAAACGCTCACAATATTCAGGACGGGCACCACATCAACATGCCTCAGCATATCAATAGGAATTCCAAAATCTGATAATCGCTCAGCAATCGCTTCTGGACGGGATGCGTTCATCGTTGAAAGTGTGGGGACGCCGCTTGATACCGAATGAAAGAAAAGTCTCGCGGAACTCTCGCTGTTTATCTCGCCAATCACCACATAATCAGGGCGCTGCTTCATCGCCGCATTCAGTATCTCAGTATCCAGCGCCTTCATCTGCGCACGGAGCCCATGTCCGTTCAACGTCGTGATGAATGATATGCAGTTTTTACGGTTGAAATCAAGTTCTCTCACATCTTCAACTGATATTATCCTGCGATTCGGCGGTATGAACATTGAAAGCGCACGGAGCATGCTCGTCTTTCCTGATGCTGGCTCGCCTATTATGATTATGTTGAAGCGATGTTGAACTGCCATCCAGAGATATGCAAGCATTTCAAGCGATAAAACACCATTCAACAGGTCTATCAGGGTTATATCATGATGCTTCCTTATCGCAACACACACTTTTCCACCCGCAGATGACAGGAGCATACGCCCGCCATCCGGCAGAGACATCCACGCTGCTTTCCCTCTTCTGCAGGAATCTATTATTTTCATGATCATCGCACGCGTCTCATCATCCACTTCATCATCCACTTCATCACGGCACCAGCTGCTCATCGCTGAGCTTGATGATCGCATGTCAAACAGCATGAATGATGAGTCCTCCCCGCTTTCACATTTTTCCCCATTGCTTTTCTTTCGCTCATCCGCCTCATCAACCTCCTCATCAACATCATTACAATTCGCTTCCGCCCTCTCTCTCTCTGCAGCTCTGTTCGTCGCTGCAGCCCTGTTCGTCGCTGTTCTCCCATTCACGCGATTCTCCGCATGTGGCATTTCCACCGCGTTCACGAACTCTCTCATGAACCTCTCGGAGATGGCAGGCGCACGATGGCAACACGCCCTGACAAGCAGAAGAGCCAATTTTTCAGAATCAAAATTCAAGTTCGTCCGTATACATCCATATTCACGATGAAACACGAAGACAGGCTCTCCCAACACTCCATATATGTCCTCAACATTTTCATCACGAAAAAGCACATCAAGGTCTCCATATCCCATGTTCCTCATCACAAAATACTCTATTTTTCCTCTTCGCCGCCTGTCATATCCCTCCAATTTTTTTATAAAATCACAGCTCGCACCGCCTTTTTTCATCGCTCGTCTATTTTTCGCACGCTTCTCACTGCATGACTGCTTCTCAATGATCCACATTATATCGCTTACCACACGCTTTTCATCATCAGAAAGCTCAGCCTCAACCACATGATATATCGGAGGCGCCACTCTCTCTATCTCAACATACGCATAATGCTCGACAACAGCATATCGCTCCACCTTCATCATGCTCATCAAACACCCGCCATCTCTCCCTATTATCCTCATCAAACGCTTTCCTCACTGCGACCTCAGATCCATCCCGACTGATGCCTCCAATCATGATATATCTCCATCTCATCTCCCATATCGTGTTTTCAATTGATAATGCCATTTTAAGTCATTTTTATCAATTCTCTCTTATTTTTCTGTTCTTCTCATCATTTTTAATATCACTTTAATATCAATTTGCTCATCTGCATTCATTTTTTGGCAGTGTGAAGAAGAATGTGCTGCCGTTTCCCGGAGTGCTTTTCACCCATATCTCACCGCCGAGCCGGCGAACCATCTTCCTGCACTGAGGCAATCCAGCGCCACTGCTCACATACACATCATGCTCTGATGAGGAGCCTCCATGCTTATGCTTCCTTTTGAGCAAATATGAGAACTCAAATATCTCCGGCAGAACTTCTGGCGGTATTCCGACTCCGTTATCGCGCACACAGAAAAGATAATCTTCAGCACGCTCCTCGCATCTCACCTCCACAAACGGTCTCGCATTTTTATTGTATATAATGCCATTTACAATAAGATTTGCAAGTATTTCACGGAGGAACAGCCTGCTCGTCTTGAGCGATAAGACATCAGAATTCAAAAAAATCTCAGCATTCTTTCTTATCAAAAGCCCCTTTATTCTATCTTTTATCTCTTCTATTATCTCTTTCAAACATACATCTTCGTATTCCACCTTCATGAAGCCAACTTTGCCTATTTTGATGAGCATATCCACAAGATTCCACATATTTTCAGTGTTTTTCTCAATTAACTTCAGATATTTCACCATTTCTTTCTTATCGCTGTCCTCAATGATAATGTGGACGAGAGAGCGTATTGAGAAAAGTGGGGATTTCAGGTCATGTGAGATTATGTGAAGAATCTCCTCAAGCTCACGATTGAAATTTTCGAGCTCTCTGTTCTTTTTACGCAGCTCTTCCTCAGCTTTTTTCCTTTCAACAATGTTCTGCCACTCCCGCAGCACCCTTTCAGCGGTCCATGGCAGTGTTTTGAGATCTTCAATCCTCTTGGCCACATAATCCATGGCGCCTGACTTGAGGGAATGGACAGCAAGACGCTCAGAGCCATATGCAGTTATTATTATGAGAGGGATACCATCATGGATACCATCATCCCGACTCCCATATTTCACGAGGTCAATACCATTTCCATCGGGAAGCAGATAATCGGCAATTATCAGTGATGGCTTACCATTCGTCTCAATCCACTTTAACGCCTCTTTTATACAGCTCACACGGTTGACCTGCCATGCAACACCGCAGGAATTTTCCTCAAATATCCTGCATATAAGCGCTGCATGTGCATCATTGTCTTCAACAAGCAATATCGTTCGTCCGTCTGAGCTCGCCGCTGTCACCACGGCCTCAGCGGCGACACCTGCCTCATCTCCCATCCACTCTCCCATCCAATCACCGCAGCCCGAGCACTCTGGCTCTCCTTCATCTGTATTTTCCCTCATTACTTCAATTTCTTCAGATATCACATATATATACTTTTTTATCATTTAAAGCAAAATTGCTTTATCCGAGCAATATTTCATTCAATCATCTATTTCTTCAGATGACAGAAACTCGGGACACATCATGATAAAAGTTCATAGGGCAGGCATAAAGATATGCGAACAACAATATGAAGGCGACACTATGCATGGCATAAGAAGAGGCTGGAGGCAGGGGGCACGTGATGTTGTCAAACAGATTCTGAAACTGACTGCATGTTCGGACCTCAGGAGAGGAGTCCTTTTGAATCTGATTGATGGAAAAAAATCGCTTCGTGAGTTGAGAGAAGCGCTCAACACAAGCTCAACCACAGCTCTCCATGCTATAAGAGAGCTTGAACGCGTAAAATTAATATACAGAGATGAGATGCATGAATATGAACTCACAGAAACAGGCAGGATAATTGCTAAGAAAATATTGGATATTGCTGACACATCAGAGGTGCTCAAGAAACATGAGCGTTTCTGGGCTGAGCATGATCTGAGCGGCATACCTGAGAATCTGCTTGAGAAAATAGGATGGCTTAAAAAATCTGAAGTGGTGAGACTGGACACTCTTGACATATCACGAAGAACATTTTACAATGTGCTGGAGCATGCAGAATGGGTTAAAGGCGCAACATCCGTGTTCTCATATGATTATCCCAATGTCTTTCTCAAACCAGCAGTGCGAGTTCCTGTTCAGCTCATATTAACGCGCGAGGTGCTGCGGAAATTGGAGAATCTCATGGGCGAAGATAATTTGAAGAATGTGTTGAGGAATTATAATGTGGATATATACATAACGGAAGAACATATAAAAGTGCCCTTTGTCGTCACGGATTCATATCTGTCACTCGGATTGTTCCTGACAGAGGGCGTCTTTGACTCAACAAGCGAGCTCATCAGCACAGATCAGAAGGCGATAAAATGGGCACTGCTGCTTTTCTCATATTACATGCGCAATGCACGAAAATACAAGCCGCTCGCAGATGCGTGAATTCAAGTGAGTCTGTATAATGCATGAGCAGCCGTGCGATTGCTTTGAACTTATGGAGCAGCCGTGCAATTGATGCGAAAACGATAATGTATCTGTTGCATCCTCATTTCCTTTTCCCCGTCAAATTTGAAAAATATTGTAAAAAGAATTTATTCTTGAAATTTTGCTCTATTTTGACAATATTAACAATGATAATCTATAAAAGCAGGAATTATAAAATAGTTTAATATATGATTAAAATGGATGATGAAGCTATAAATATGTGTGTTGAGAGGTATATGATATTCAACGCGATGTGTGCAAGATATGTTGAAGCGACGGGGGACGATCTGTTGAAAGTGACGGGGTGTTCTGACATAAGGCGAGGAGTCCTTTTGAATCTGATTGATGGAAAAAAATCGCTTCGTGAGCTGAGAGAAGCGCTCAACACAAGCTCAACCACAGTTCTTCATGCTATAAGAGAGCTTGAGCAGGCGGGAATCATATACAAGAATTCGCGTCGTATGTATGCCCTCACAAAAACAGGCGAGATACTCGCGAGAAGGATAGAGGAATTTATTGATGCGACGGATGTGCTCAAGAAACATGAGCGTTTCTGGGCTGAGCATGATCTGAGCGGCATACCTGAGAATCTGCTTGAGAAAATAGGATGGCTTAAAAAATCTGAAGTGGTGAGACTGGACGCTCTTGACATACTTAAAACCCACAAAATATATGTGAAGTATCTGCAGCAGGCCAAGTGGGTGAAGGGGGTATCTCCCATATTTGCTCCTGACTATCCCTCAATATTCAAGGAGCTCCTGTCGCGTGGAGCACCAATACAGCTTGTGCTGACGAGAGAAGTGATGGAAAAAGTGCTGAGATATATCAGAAAAGAGGAGCTCAAAAGCGCAGTTAAATCGTGCTGCATAGAACTTTATGTCATACACGATGTGAAAGTTGCATTCACTGTTGCTGATACATTCCTATCACTCGGTCTATTCACAAAAGAAGGGATATATGACACGACAAGTGACCTGATAAGTGTTGATCAGAAGGCAATACAGTGGGGAGTGTTGCTCTTTAATCACTATAAAGAGATGGCAAAAAGATATGTGACCGAGTGCTGACGGGTGCCGATAAAATGATGGTGATAGAGATTGTGATAGTGATAGCGATAGCGATAGTTAGTGTGAATCAGCGGCGCTCACTGTCATGTTCTCATCATTCAATGTGAAAGAGGAGAGAGCGCTCAATATTCCCATAAACTATCTACAACATTTAAACTTTTTTTCAAAAAATTTCTTAAAATTTTTGATATCTTCTTCAATTTTCCTTTCAATAAATGGAGCATTGAAAGTCTTATTTGCTCAATTACTCTACAATATATTTGCAATTGACATTATCATAGCATCTTCATTCGCTGTATACAGCATATATTCGCTGAACAAGCTTACAGATATAAAGGAGGACATGATCAATTCGCCTGACAGGGTTAAAATAATAGAGAAGAGGAAAAATATATTCACTACATCTGTCGTGATTTCATTTTTTATTGCCATTGTTCTCGGGCTGTTGCGCAGTTTTTCGTGTGTTATGATATTGTTTTTCCCTCTTTTCTGTGGTGTCCTATACAGCATACGATTTCCCGGGATGCCTCGCCTGAAAGACATCACAGGCGTCAAGAACATTATCATAGCGCTCTCATGGGGCGTGGGCTCATCAATGCTCCCAGTGATTGTGATGGAGGAAATTCCATACATGCGGACAATGCTGCTTTTATACTTTTTCTCCGTGAAAAGCTTCATAAATTCGCTACTTTTTGATTTGAGAGACATAGAAGGCGACAGAATAAGCGGCGTGAGGACAATACCTGTTGTAATAGGAAGGCGAAAAACTGAAATTCTGCTTATTGTGCTGAATTCAACACTCGTTATATGGTTTTTATTTGTTTTTATAAATGGTATGTTTGAATATACACCCGTGTTGGCTTTCAGCATAATATATGGATACTGGTATATACTGCATTTCAGTCGCAGAAAGGATATAGGAATGTCAATAGATGTTCTCGTGGACGGTGAATGGATACCGGTTATCGCATTTGCTTTGCTGCTGTATATCATCTGAGCATCTGAGTCATCTGAGTGATTCTGTTTCCATCTGCCACGGATGTCTGTTCCATATGAGCCACCAGAATTTTATGTGTGCGATCACGCGTCTGAGTTTCTCAAAGTCAATCGGCTTCACAATGTAGCTGTTCGCATATGAGATGTATGTGCTCATAATATCCGCCTCCCTCTCCGATGTCGTGAGGACGACGACAGGGATCACCTGCAGGTCCTCAGAGCGCTTTATCTCAAGCAGCACCTCATGACCGTTCACACGCGGCAATCTCAGGTCAAGCAACACGAGATCAGGTCTCGGCACCTCAGCATATCTGCCGCGATGATAAAGAAAATCAAGCGCTTCAGCACCGTCTTTCACCCAATATATGCGATTTGCAACCCTCTCCTCCTCCAACACACGCATTATATGCGTCGCATGCGCCTCATCATCCTCAACAAGCAATATAACAGCAGCCCTTCCAACAGGCTCCTCCTCACTGCTCTCTTCTCTCCTGCCGGCCTCCCTTCTTTCCACATCCTCTTCCCTTTCTATCTCTCCGTCATTATCGTCGCCGTCATTATCGTCGTAATCATCGGAATAATCATCGGGAAAATCTCCTGCTGCATCATTATCTGCATCATCATTCATGTTATAAATCCTTTTTTTAACATAAGAATTAAGAATAACTGTTGATTCAGCAAAATTAAAACATATATTAACTTTTCTTTTCATTATTTTGATCATATTTTGGCAGTGTGAATAGCACTGTGCATCCTTTTCCTTCTCCCTCAGATTCTATCCATATGCGCCCTTTGTGAACTTCAATTATCTTTTTTGCGATGGTGAGTCCCGCACCTGTTCCTTCTGTCCTGCGTTCGAGCCTGTAGAACATCTGAAACACTTTATCCACCTGATCCGCAGGTATTCCGATACCATTGTCCCTGACGAAGAAAACATATTCATGTTCGTCATCTGTGTAACCTATCTCAATTCTCGGATTTTTCTGTTCGCCCATGTATTTTATGCTGTTCTCAATTATATTTTGAAGCATTTCCTCAATTCTTACGCGGTCAACATGCACAACTGGAAATTCATCAGCGACTATTACATCTACTCCCCGCTCTTTTATTTTGGCATCAAGCAATTTGAGCACATCTTCAACAATCTCGCCGAAATTCACATACTCATGGGGGTTTGCAACTCTTCCAATGCGTGACAGAGTGAGCAGATCATCAAGAAAAGCACTCAATTTTCGCACACCCCCCTCTATGATATCAAGATCAGCATACACACGGGCGAGATCACCTCTCTCCAGATCCTTTCGCAGCAGGCTCACAAAGCCCTCAATGGTTACGAGCGGAGAGCGGAGATCATGAGACACCGTGTATGAAAACCACTCAAGCTCCTCATTCTTCCTTCGCAGCTCCTTCTCAACCTCCTTGAACGCTGTGATGTTTCTTGATATCACTGTCACCGCGATCACATTTCCTTCAGAATCCTTCACAGGGCTCAATGTGCGCAGGAACCATCTTCCATACTCGTCACTGCTCGTCACATAGCTCAACGCATTGCCTGTTTTGAAAACATGACGCAGATTCCTCTCCATCTCCTCAGCTGAATAAGTGTTGAAAAACTCATAGAACTTCATTCCTATTATGTTATTTTTCATACCAGGTATTGACAGCATCTTCCTGTTCGCAAAAACACAGCGCATATCCCTGTCTATAAGATAGACATAAGCATCCATTGATTCAACAAGCGAGCGGTATCTCTCAGCAATTTCCTCCTTTTCCTTTTTCATCCTGTAAAAAGAAGCTGCTTTTTTCACATTTACCACGATTTCTTCACAGTTAAAATTCTCAAGATACATGAATGCACCGTAGTTTAACGCATTTATCACATCATATTTTGTTGTTGAGCATGATGAAGATATCACAATCACATGCATTTCAGGATGCATTTGCTTCAGAGACTTGAGCACATTAAGACCGCCTGTGTTGAGATCAAGTATGCATATCGGGAAATATTTTGCTTTTGCCGCTTTCAATCCATCATCAGCATCTCTGAATGCGTGAACATCGTAACCACTGGCGCGCAATGCTGCTTCAATTTGCTCGCACATATCTCGGTCGTTTTCCATCAGAAGCACGGAAATTCCATCACACACATCTGCATCATGCTGCATTATTCCCACCCTGTTCCTTTCATTTTTTCGTATATACATGCATATGCATATATTTTACAGTTGGAAAGGAGTGTGCGTTCTCAAGATTTCTTCTCAACCGTTACATGCAGGTTCACCCTTTTGCTGAGTTCAGAACCATCCCACGCCTCAAAGCTGAATGATTGATGTGCCAGGGCAGCTTTGATTCCTCCTCTGACACCGTGAACGGGAATCCAGTTCATCTTTTCTCTTATGATTGAGGGATATTCCCCCGCTGTTGCGGAACATCTCTGTTTAAGTATGAAAATTACTGTATAATTGGAAGCTTTCGCTTCGTCAATGAGCTCGCACTTGATTGTCTTTGTTATCTCTGTTATGATTTCTTATCGTCCTCCCCGATCTTGCAATCCAGCTCCTTGCCGCCCAGCTACTGTGTATTCCTCAGCAATGTCAACACTCACTTCCCATCTGCAAAGTCAGAACTGGTATGTGCATTTAAAGGAAATTCGTTCCCCTCAGTCTCTCTTCTTC
>Ga0209410_1001881_pt1 | contig 10199 bp, 9 predicted proteins | sample Mar14436cmmetaG_FD_184135 | JGI IMG/M metagenome (GOLD analysis project Ga0209410, IMG submission 184135) | Marine hydrothermal vent microbial communities from Guaymas Basin, Gulf of California to study Microbial Dark Matter (Phase II) - Marker... ... | reverse complement strand
ATCAGGGACCGCACGACCGCCTGCCCCACCATCCCGACTCCGCCCAAAACCAGCGCCTTCATTTAGCCCTCCTCCTTGAATTCTCCGTATTTTTCGCTCACGTAGGCCAAAGCCTCGTCGATGGCCCTGGCAGCCTCCTCCAGATCCTCCTCCGTGTGCCTGTAGCAGATGTATCCGTGGTGATAGGGGGCCAGGAAGACCCCTCTGCGGATGAGCTGAGCGTAAAAGTCGGTCCGTCGCTGCCTGAAGAGGCCCTCTCTGTCCCTTTTGAAGGTGATGAAGTACATAGGGGCGACACCGCTCAACTCCGCCCCCACGTTGTACTTAGAGATGATGCCCCGCAGCCTCTCGAGGAAACGCCCTCCCTTCTCCCAGAGGTTCCCGATGACGTTTTCCCGCTCCATGATCTCGATAGTCTTCAACGCCGCTACGTAACCATCGCTGTTGCCGAAGTAAGTGGAGGAGACGAAGGCCTTGCCCTCGGCGATCACATTCATGATCTCCGCCTTCCCCGTGACGGCGGCTATGGCGTAGCCGTTGGCCATTCCTTTCCCCACCACCGCCAGATCGGGGACAACCCCGTAAAGCTCCTGGGCCCCTCCCAGCCTGAGCCTGAATGCGGTGCGGACCTCGTCGAAGATGAGGACCGCACCGTACCTCGTGGCGAGCTCCCTCACCCCCTCGAGGAACCCGGGGGCTGGCTCCTGCATCTTCTCGTGCAAAGGGTGACCAAAGGGGGTCAGGGTTATCGCCGCCACGTCATCTCCGTGCTCCTTCATCAGGTCCTCGAGCTGATCCAGGTCGTTGTAGCGGAACTCGTAAACGTCCTCGTAGAGTTTCTTTGGAATACCGCCCTTCACCTCCACGCACCAGTCGTGCCAGCCGTGGAAGCCACAGCGGATGATCTTCACCCTGCCGGTGTAGGCCCTCGCTATGCGGACCGCGGCCGTCATGGCGCCGGAGCCGGTCTTGGTGAAGATGCTCCTCTCACAGCAGGGGATGATCTGCTGGAGTTTTTCCGCAAGCTGGGGCTGATAGGGTGGGGTGATGGAAAAGCAGAACCCTTTTTCCCTGATCATCTCGATGACGGCGTCATCGACCTCCTTCTCCCTGTAACCCAGGCTTATGGGCCCGTAACCGCACATGAGGTCTATGTACTCGTTCCCGTCCACGTCCCACACCCTGCCCCCCTTTCCCGACTCGAGGAAAATGGGATACTCCCCCTCGACGAAGTTCCTCGGATGTCGGGCACCAACTACCCCACCGGGGATTACCTTTTTCGCCCGTTCGAAAAGCTCCATGTTCTTGGTAAGGTTTAACCTCTCCGCTCCCTTCAACTCCTCACCTCCTGAAGGCTAATTTCTTTAGGTGTTTCCCGCATGAAGACGTCGTCTCAACCCCCCTCCAGCACACGTCTGGCAAGCCTTTTGGCGAGCACCACCGCCATCTGCCTGCGGTAAAGCGGATCGAGCACGGTGTTGGCCACGGCCCGAAGCCCTTCCGAGGCCCCTTCAACGGCCTCCTCGATCCTTTCCACCGCAAACTCCTTAAGGGACGGCCTGGGCCCGATGGCGCCCACAGATAACCTCCCTCGACCATCCCAGAGGGAAAGGGCAACCCCCACCAGGGGGTAATCTATGGCACCTCTCAACCGCAACTTCTCATATCCTCCTTTGACCCTGACCTTAGGGATGAGGACCTCGGTGAGGATCTCTCCGGGCTTGACCTCCAAAGGCCTCTCCCCCCTGCCGGTGAATAACCCCTCAAGTCCAACCTCCCTCTCCCCCTCAGGACCCACCAATTTCACCCTTGCCCTGAGAGTCAGTAGCGCTGGGGCCACATCCCCCATATAGTTGGCCAGACACTTGGAGCCACCGGTGGCGTTGCAGCGTTCACCGCCCATCTTAAGGCAATACCCCTTGGCGCGACGCCAGAATTCCGACTGGTTGTAAAAGAGACAACGGGCCTCCTGAAGGATGTTTCCCCCGACGGTTCCCCTCATCTGCAACGTCTCACAGGAGGTGGCCTCCAGGGCCTCCTTGAGGGTCGGATAGAACTCCTTCACCGGCTCCGCCTCTTTGAGTTCCTGAAGGGTCATCAGCGCCCCGACCCTGACCCACTCCCTCTCCTCCATGAGCCCATGAAGTTCCTCTATCCCCTTGAGGTCTATCACCGCCACGGGCTTCTGAAGCCGGAGCTTGAGCCTGGGCACCAGGTCCGTGCCGCCGGCCAAGTAGACGGCCCTTTCATCGTAGAAGTTATAAAGGGCCAAGGCCTCCTCCACAGTGTGTGCCTTCCGATATTCGAACTTGGGGAGGATCATCGTCCACCTCCCTTCTCCTTCAAGGCCTTCCACACCCTATCAGGGGTATAGGGGAGTTCCTTGAGGGGCATCCTCAAGGCGTCATACAGCGCCGTGGCTACGGCGCTGTGGGCGTTCATCCTGATGGTGAGCCCCCCCTCCTTGGCACCGAAGGGACCTTCAGGGTCATGGGACTTCACGATAATCGGCTCTATCTGGGGCATATCGCAGGCCAGAGGTACCTTGTACTCCAGGAGGTCCGGGTTGAGCAGAAAGCCCTCGTGCCAAAGGTTCTCCTCCATCACCGTCGCCACCCCCGCCTGTTGCACCGACCCCTCCATTTGGCCCTCAACGGCCATGGGGTTTATAGGGTTGCCGCAATCGTGGGCGGCCACAAACCGCTCTATCTTGACGAGGCCGGTCTCCTCGTCCACTCGGACCTCTGCCACAGATGCTCCATAGGAGAAGGTACCCGCCATCTGGCCGTAGGGGTTCTTCACCCATTCGCGCTCAAAATCTATCTTCGGCATATAGGCACCGATGCCCATCACGGGCCTCCCCATGAAAAAGGCCTCCCTGACCACGTGACGAATGGGTATCGCCTTCGAGGGGTCCCTCTTCGAGACCACCATCCTATCCCTGAGGTCGAGCTCCTCGGCCGGTGCCCCCAGCTTGTCCGAGGCGATGGCCAGGATCTGGCGCCTGGCATCCTCGCAGGCGCGCCTTACGGCGTTCCCCCCGACGAAGGCCGCGGCCTGGGAGTACGCCCCGGGGTCGAGATTGGTCACCTCGGTGTCGGCGTTCACGATGTTTATGTCCTCCATAGGCACACCCAGGACCTCCGAGGCGATCTGGACCATCATCGACTCGTTCCCCTGGCCGTTGTCCACCACTCCCGTAACGATGGTGACCTGACCATCGTCGTTGAACTTCACGTAGCAGGAAGAGCCCGACCGGAACCCCATGGGGAACCCACACATGATCGCCACACAGCCCATCCCGATCCCTTGCCCCTTGGGAAGTTTGCCTCGCTTCTCCCTCCAAGAGGAGCGCTCCGCGGCCCGCTTGACGGCCTCCTCGAAACCGGAGCTTATGATCTTCGACCTGGTTGCGGTCTCCTCTCCGGCCCGAAGGCCGTTCTTGAGCCTTATCTCCACCGGGTCGATCCCCAGCTCCTCGGCTATCATGTCAAGCTGGACTTCGTTTCCCGCCAGGAAGGCCCGGCCGTGGCAGCCGTACATACCGCGGATCCCCTTGTTGGTGAAGACACGGTAACCGTCATAGCGGACGTTGGGAAAACGGTAGGTCTCCTCGTACACGTAATAGGGAATAGAGGTGGCGATGGGACCGGTGGAGCTGTAGGCCCCTCCGTCGTAGATCACCTTGAACTCCTTGGCCACGATGGTGCCGTCCCTCTTCACCCCGGTCTTGATGGTGGCCACCATGTCGTGGACCTGCCGCGTCGAGGTGGCGTTCTCCTCGCGCGTCAGGACCAGCTTCACAGGCCTTCCGGTCTTGATGCTGAGGAGAGCTGCGGCGAAGTCCGCAGGCTGCACCTCGCTCCTTCCGCCGAAGGCACCGCCGATGGCGATCCTTCTGACCCTCACGCGGTTCAGGGGGATCTTCAAAAGGTTCGAAAGCGCCTTGGCCCTCACATGAGGACCCGCATTGGGCATCCAGAGGTCGAGGTAGCCATTGTGGTAATAGGCCACCACGGCATAGGGCTCCATCATGGCGTAGGCCTCGCCTGATGCCCTGAAGGTGTCCTCCCTCACCAGGTAGGCCTCACGGAAGGCCCGATCCACGTCGCCCACCTCTATGTGGACATGGATGTTGATGTTCCTCGGGTACTGCTCATGGATCAGGGGGGCACCCTCTTGCATTGCCTCCTCCGGGTCGAAAACTGCTGCAAGGGGCTCGTACTCCACCCTGATCAGCTCCAGGGCCTCAAGGGCCGTCTCCTCGTCAACCGCAGCCACCGCTGCTACGTCCTCCCCGACATAGCGGACCTTGTCGGTGGGAAGCATCATGTGGTCCTGGGTGTAGCGGAAGACCCCCCATTTGACCCCGTGGCCGTCAAACCCGGTGACCACGGCCTTCACCCCGGGGACCTTAAGGGCACGGCTCGTGTCTATGTGCAGTATCCGGGCGTGGGGCAGGGGACTTCGCAGGACCTTGGCCACGAGCATCTTGGGAAGTCTGAGGTCCGCGGTGTAAAGGGCCTCGCCCGTGACCTTGGCCAGGGAGTCGGTCCTCACGACCCGTTTCCCTACGATCTTGTACTCCTCCATGATGGAGCCTCCTTATCCCCTGATCAATCTCGGCAAAAACAACACCAACTGGGGAAACAAGATCATAAAGGCGGCACAGACCACATAGGCCGGCAGAAAGAAGGTCACCCCCTTGAAAATATGCCCAAGGGGTACGTCCTTGGCCACACCGGCTACCACATAGGTGTTGACCCCCACCGGTGGGGTGACCGCCCCCATGGTGGTGATCACCGTGATGAGGACCCCATACCAGATGGGGTCGTAGCCCATGGCCAGAATCATGGGGTAGAAGATGGGCAAGGTGACCAGCAAGAAGGCCAGGGCGTCCATCACGGCACCGCCGATGATGTAGATGGCCAGCACAATGGCCAGGATCACCACGTGGGGAATTGGCAGGGACGCCGCCCACTTGGCCGCCTCGTAGGGAAGCCGCGTGACGGTCAGGAACCTGCCGAAAATCACCGCACCGGTGACGATCACGAAGATCATGCAGGAGACCTTGAGGGTATCGATGACCGCCGCTAAAAACCTCTTCCAGGTGAGGGTCCTACGTACGAGGCTCAGGACCAGGGCACAGAAGGCCCCAGCAGCCCCCGCCTCACTCGGGGTGAACCAGCCGAGGTAAAGCCCCCCCATGACCAGGATGAACAGGATCACCATCTCCACCGCCCCGGGCAGGGCCTCGAGCTTCTCCGCGAAAGTAGTCCTCGGCCCCGGAGGCCCCCAATCCCTCCGGAAGGTGCAGAGGATGTAGATGGTGAGGATGAAAAGACCCGTGAGGAGCAGTCCGGGGACCACGCCGCCGAAAAAGAGCTTGCTTATGGACTGCCCGGTGTACAGACCAACCACGATGAGGACCACACTCGGCGGGATTACCACCCCCAGGGTCGATCCGCTGGCCACCGCTCCCGTGCTCAAGACGGGGTTGTAGTGATATTTCCTCATCTCCGGCAGGGCCACAGTGCTCATGGTGGCAGCTGTAGCGGTGTTGGAGCCGCAGATCGCCGCAAACCCCGCACAGGCCAAGACCGTCGCCATGGCGACCCCGCCGCGAATATGACCCATCCACTTGTAGGCAGCGTTGTAGAGCCTCTCGCTCACGCCGCAGTAGAAGGTGATCTCCCCCATGAGGATGAAAAGGGGGATCACCGTAAGGCCGTAGGAGGAGAAAATCCTCCACACCTCGGTGCCGACCATGGCCATGGCCGCTTTGGGGGTGATGGCGTAACCCATCCCCACAAACCCCACCAGGGCCATGGCGAAGCCGACGGGCATCCTCATAAAGAGGAGGATACAGAGTAAGACAACTATACCCAACAATCCCAGAGCGCTCCCTTCCACCTTCTCACCTCTTGGATTTCAGGGCGTCCATCATGAGACGATAGGGCCCAAGGGCTACCCTCCCTATTGAGGTCGTCAGGGACTGAAGAAAGTCTATGAAGAGCACCAGGGCCAAGACCCCACAACCGAAGGCGACACCGTAGGTGAAGGGGTAAAACTGGATCCTGAGGGTTTCGGACACCTCCCCTGTCCTCCAAAGGGTCGTGGCCCACTTCCCGGTTTGCCACGCTATTATCCCGAAGAAGAGGGAACAGATGAGGTTGTTGAGCGCCTCCACAAGGCTCTGGAGCCTCTTGGGATAGCGACTTACCACGATGTCCACTGCGATGTGTCCCTTTTGGGCCTGGGTGTAACCGAGGGCGAAGGAGGTGACGATGGCCCCCAGAAATCCCACCAGTTCGTAGGTCCCCTTTATGGGAACCCATATTACCCGGAAGAACATGTTGCCACATGCGATGGCCACCATGGCCACCAACGCGACCCCCCCGATTCTCATCATCCAGGGGTGCAACACCCTATCCATCAGCCATTGGATCCTGGACACCATCTCCAGGGCTCCTCAGGAGGGGGGTGTGAAAGAAGCCCTCAGTCGCCGTACTCGGCGGCTAGCTTGTCCCTCAAGGAGTAGACGTCTTTCATCACCTCATCAGCCGGGACCCCTGCCGCCTTGGCCCTCTTGATGTACGCATCGATCATGGGTTTGACCAGCTTCTTGGCCTTGGCCATGTCCTCAGGCGGCAGCTTGATAAACTCGACGTTGTAGGTCTTCTTGGACCACTCGATGGCTTCCTTCACGTGATCGTCCATGTAACGGCCGGTCCAAAGGGCCTGCTCCCTTGACAGATCGTCAATGACCTTCTGGACGTCCTTGGGCAGGGAGTTCCAGGTCTCCTTGTTCATCACCACGGCGAAGGAGACCACCTGAAAGCCCAGGTAGGTAACGTAGCGGCAGTACTCGGCGAATTTGAAGTCCTTCATCACCTCCAAAGAGGAGAGCAACCCTTTGACGACACCCTTCTGCAGGGCCTCTGGGACCTCGGACATGGGCATGGCTACGGGGGTGGCCCCGAGGAGCGAAAGGGACTTGGCCAGGGTCCCGGCGGCCCTGATCTCCACGCCCTTGAAGTCTTCAAGCCTCCGCAAGGGGACCCTCATCATAAGATGGGTCGGGGCACAGGTGAACATCGTCACCACCTTCACCTTCTCCAAGGACTTGGGCCGCCACTTCTGGTAAAGGTCAAAAAGCGTGAGGCTCGCCACCTTGGTGTTGGGGTAGCCTATGGGCTGATCCACAGCCTCAAGCAGCGGGAACCTCCCAGGGTGATAGGAGGGGCAGAAGCAGCCGATGTCCGCCGTGCCTGCGATCACCCCGTCGAACATGTTCTTGGCCCCGAGAAGCGTTCCCCCAGGATAGGTCTCCACCTTGACCTTCCCACCGGTCCTCTTTTCCACCTCTCGAGCCCATCGCTCCATCTGGATACACGGAAAGGTGGGGGCCGGAGGGAAATTGGCGTACCTCAACTTTATGACCTTGGCCTCCCCCACCCCGCCTGAGAGGACCAGCCCACAGAGGAAGAAAAGGACGGAAAACCCCGCCACCAGACCTTTCTTTATCATCTCCTACACCTCCTCCCTGTTTTTCAAATGTTGTTTCACTGTTGTTTCACACCCCCCTTTCACCTCCTCCGCCCGAACCTAACTTATCAAAAGAGGAGGACCATTGGAAGCGGCAACGATTGTATACTGTATACAAATCCTCAGCCTTGTCAAGACCTAAAGAGCTTTTGGAAAATCCCTTCGAAGCGTAGTATGCTTATGGAGCGCGGATGAAGGTCGTGAAGCGCGAAGAGGTCTGGATCCACACTCACTTTCTGACCGATGCCTCCAGCCTGCCTTTGAAGGAGCGCAGGCGCATCCAGTGGGAGATGGAGGGTTTTTTGAGGGGCCTCGGGATCGTCTACGGCATCCATTTCAAGGAGGGAGAACGGCTCACGGTAGTGCTGGAGTGCATCCCTGAGAAGGACAAGATCGAGAGGATCGAGGGGAGGTTAAGGGAACTCCTCGAGGGAGTAAAACCCAAGCCCAAGGTCACCAAGATACGCGTGGAGGGACAAGAAGGTGCAGGAGGGAATAAAAGCCCTAGGACGGGCGATCGCTGAAGCGGAAAAGGTCGTGGTCTTCACGGGGGCAGGGGTCAGCACTGAGTGCGGCATTCCGGATTTCCGCTCCCCAGGAGGACTCTGGTCCCGCTACGATCCAAGCGATTTTTACTTCCACCGTTTCCTCACCAGTGAGGCCTCCCGTAAGGTCTACTGGAGGATGTACAGGGAGTTCTTCCCCTTGCTGCACAAGGCCTCCCCCGGTAGAGCTCATCGTGCCTGTAAGCGCCTTCTGGAGATGGGCAAGCTCCTGGCGGTTATCACCCAGAACGTGGATGGCCTTCATCAACGGGCAGGGGTGCCTGACGAACTGGTGGTGGAACTTCACGGCAGGGCCACTGAGGTCAGGTGTCTCCAGTGCCAGGAGGTCTACTGCAGCGAGGAAATTGAGCGCCGTCTCAAGGGCGGATGTGAGGTCCCCACGTGCGATCGATGCGGGGGGTTGCTGAAGCCGGCCACCGTGTCCTTCGGTCAGGCACTGCCACCCGAGGCCCTCAGCGCAGCGGAAAAATACGCCAAGGAGTGCGACCTGATGATAGCCGCGGGCTCATCCCTGTTGGTCCACCCTGCGGCGATGATACCGCTGATCGCCCAGGAAGGAGGGGCCAAGCTCGCCATCGTAAACCTCACCCCCACTCCCTACGACGAGCGGGCCGATCTGGTCATCAGGGGGGAGGCGGGAGAAGTAATGGAAAAGGCTGTAGAGGAGGCGATGCTTGCTCACGACCAGTAACTTGGGTGTCTGCTAAGCTTTTTGCGAAGAAACTTGGGCAAAAGTTGGTAATGCCTTCCAAGATAAAATCCAAGCCCCCTGATTCCTATCTCCAGGAGTGCTCTGAAGATGTGTCCGTACGCCCCTTTTTGAGCAAGAAATCGAAGAAGTTCTATAGCATACCTGCCACCCTCTCCCTTAACTCTTAGATCTCGCAGGAACTTATGTTGGGCAAAAACCACCCCTATGTCAAAGTATCTCCTAAGAAGTTCCCCTAAGCTATAGTCATGCCAGTGAATGACCTTTGCTTCTGCCACATATAGGATCTTGTGGCCGGACTTGATAACTTTGACGCCGAAAAGAAGGTCTTCGGAGACTATAACGTCTGTAGGAAATCCACCGAGCGACCAAAATAACTCCCTTCTAACAGCAGAACATACGTTGCTGAGAAAAAAGGCCTTTACACCCAAGGACTTCACGTTGTTTCCGCCTTTTTCGACCGATACAGGCGGATAGTTAAATTGACGAAAAAATTTCTCGAGCAGCGGAGCACCCCCGGGGGCCACTTGTCTTCCATAAGTAACACCGATCCCAGGATCATTTAACGGGAGGATAAGTCGCTCCATTGTATGAGGTCCTTCAGGAATGGCGTCCTGCGTCAGAAATACAATGATAGACCCTTGAGCAATCTCTGCCCCCATGTTCCTGGCCAATCCGTGGCGAAATTTTTCCCTTTTGATTCTTATGACTCTCGATCCTAATGACTGGGCTATCTCAACCGTCGCGTCATTTGATTCTGAATCGACGATAATCACTTCACGTGGTCTTAGGGTCTGTTGTTTCAAAGAAACCAAAAGATCTCCCATACTTCCCTCTGCGTTTAGAGTGGGGATAACGACTGAGAAGTCAATATTCTCACCCATTTTCAGATGGGGGAGTTTTATTTTTCGGTTATGCAAAAGTTAACACTAACATATCCTAGGATAAAACATGAAACGTTGCGGTTCCCCTTTTTGGGGACTTCAATACCCGTATGTATGCATATAGAATATACCCTCATCGCTATAATTGTCAGCCGATATCCAATACCGACTTGAGAGCCCTTTCCCTCCTACACATAGCTGAAATCTGTATTCTGCAGAACGGCTATAAGGAGCACAATAATACTCGCTCGTAACTTCTACCCAACCGTCCGTTATGTCCCCTTGGAGGTATAGCGTAACGTCGCCACAGATGGTATCTTGTATTCCAACCCACCCAGAAAATTGGTCTTCTCCAACGCAAATTTCCCCCGTCAGGTGAGGTGCTCCCCAATTTTTGGACAATGAAATACTCGGATTTTGTTCACGCTGCAACCTCCTTGGGCAGTTTGCCATGGGAGACTTACCCTAAAAAAATTGTGTATAGATTCGAAG
>Ga0209410_1001880_pt1 | contig 10200 bp, 12 predicted proteins | sample Mar14436cmmetaG_FD_184135 | JGI IMG/M metagenome (GOLD analysis project Ga0209410, IMG submission 184135) | Marine hydrothermal vent microbial communities from Guaymas Basin, Gulf of California to study Microbial Dark Matter (Phase II) - Marker... ... | reverse complement strand
TCTTCTCCTAAACTTCCTCTTCCTACCACCATAGAACCATGATCTAATCTTCTTTGGATGCTTAGCCTTTTGATAAATTGATAATATTACGGTCTTGTGTGGTTTATAATATGGGCATTTTTTACAGGATTTGTATTTTTCACATATATTTTTAGTGTCTTCCCACGTTCTGATTATCAACACACAACCCATTTTTTATCACCCCCTTTTCATTTTTATCACCTTGAAAAAAATAAAAAATTTACTTTGGGGGAATTTTGGTTTGTTCATAGTGGAAATTAATTTTGCCCATGCGTTCATAGTAAAACAGCTTATCCAATAGCTCATCTATAATGTCCTGATTTATACTGTCAAAAGTTATGTTTATTGTGATGATATTTTTAGTCATTGTACCACCTTGAAAAAAATTAGGAATGCTGCTTAAGCTGAGCTTCTAGCTCTTTTATCTGCTTCTCTAGCTCAGCTATAGCTTTCTGTGTCTTATCTTTGTTGTTCTTTCTGCTTGTTAATTTTCTCTTTTCCTCTTCTAGTTCTGCCTTTTCCTTAGCTAATTTTATTCTTTGATTTATTAGCTCCTTAGCTGTTTCTCCTAGCTTCTTCCACGTTTCAGCGTTCATTAAGATTTCCGCATTCTTCTTCTCGAAGTCTCTAAGGTACTTCTTTGCTGAACTTAGCTTATCCTTTTGTGTTTCTACTTGTTTTGTTAGCCTTTCCCTTTCTCTCTTAGCTCTTTGAATTGCTTTTACCACGTTCTCAGCGTTATCTCTTTCTCTTCTAAGTTCTCTAAGCCTCTTTTCTAGTTCTATAACTTCTGCTTTCTTCTTTTCGAATATTGTTTTGTACTCCTGCTCTACTACGTCGTTAACGTCAAACTTCTTTTCCACTTCCTTTAAGACTCTTCTTACATTTCCCTCTTCGTCCTTTTCCTCTACCCACTCTTTCACCGTAACCGTTACTACTTTCGTTTCTTCTAGTTTGTTCTCAAGTTGTTTTAGTGTTTCCTCATTCTCTTCCACGCTCTTTATTGCGTTCTTGTAATCTAGCTCAATCTTTTCAATTCTATCGCTAACAGTTTCTAGGTCAAACTCAATTCCTGATGGTAGTTTTGACTTCATTTCTCGAAGTTCAGCGTTTATCTTGTTTATCTCCTGCTCTATCTCTACTATTCTTTGCTCAATCTGCGGTATTCTGTTCTCTGCTTCTATTTCTTCTTGTAGTGTCTTCTTGTACTCTTCTAGCTTTCTTCGAAGTTTATTGATTTCTCTCTCCAGCTTTTCTCTTTGCTCTTCTTTTTGTTCTGCCTTTTCTCTAGCTTTCTTTGCCTCTTTTACTGTAAGCTTGCTTTCCATAGCCCTTTCAATAGCTTTTTTGCGTTCTTTTTCGTCCTTTACCCTACTAAGTACTCGTGCATGCTCTGCTGTGATTTTCCCTGCTTTTACTGCTTCTTTGACGTCTTCTGGAGCCTTCAGGACGCTCAATTTCGTACTGACCCATGCTGAAGATTTCCCTAGCTTACTAGCTATTTCTGAGGCCTTTAAACCCTGATTTATCAACCCTTGAATTATTTGAGCTACTTCAAAATCAGTTAGCTCTTTCCGTACTACGTTCTCAGCCAAGGCCATTATGTACGCTGTTTTTTCATCTACGTTAACGATTTTTGCCTCTATCGTCTTGAAGCCTGCCCTTTTCGCTGCTTGAAACCTCCGGAAGCCTGCGATTACTTGGTACTCTCCGTTAGGCAGTTCTCTGACTAAAATTGGTTGTAATTGTGTTGTTTTTGCCATGCTTCTAGCCAATTCATCTAGATCTCCCATGTCTACTCTCTCAAAGAGTACACTTGTTATTTTGCTTATTTCAATTTGCTCAATACCGCCCGTCATTTTGGGCGCCTCATTTTGCGTTTTTCCCTTAGCCATGGCTCCCACCTCTTTTAACCCGCATCAGCCGGAAGCTTTTCGCTTCCGGCCTCATCAAATTGTGTATCTCCCCTTTTGGCTGCCATTCATCGATTTACTCATGGCAGCCTTTTAGGGAGATTTTTAGGCCGGTGGCGCATTTTTCAGCGCCATTTTTTGCTTTTCCCCGGCCATGCGTTATTATTACGGTTTACTATTTTATTTGGGGTATTTATATTTTGCGTTTTTTGAAAAAATAAAAGAAATTTAAGACTCTAATTGGCTTATGTGTACAACGTTTTTATTGTTAAGGCAACGTGGACAATGTGGTTTAATCTTTGTGTAATGTAGACTTACTGATATCACATAGCCGTTTTTGTTGTACTTTATCGCTGATGGCTCAAGGGTACCGTTTTGTACCATGCTTAATGCAATGCTAATTTTTGCTTTTTTGTTTTTCTTGATCCCTGAAGGCAGTTTAAAGTTAAAGTAGCTCCCGCATGCCATGCAGTAATATTCTGCCATTCTCATCACCTCTTAAATTAAAAGATACTGCCTCTATCGCCTTTTCAATTCGCTCAAGCTTTTCCCGCATGATTTCTATGCCTTTTTTGTATTCTTCAATAAACGCTGATTCTCCGTAAGTTCTTCGCACATAGTCTAAGTTGTGAAAGCTCAGATATCCCCCGAACATATAAATCACTTTTAGTGGCTTCTTTGTGTTTACTAGTTGTTTTAGTTCTTCCATTTTTGATTTTATTTGTTCTCTGAGCTCTGTTTCTTCTCTCTTAAGTTTCTCTAATTCTTTCATGCTTCCACCTCCGTCGTGGGCATGCCTTTTTCTGCATGCCCACCCATTTTTATTTAATCATTCTTATGATAAAACTTAACTTAAAGCTTTCGGTTTTTGAATATTATAAAAATATAATTATTTGATATGGATATCAAAAAAATTTATTAAAATTCTTGAAATTTTTAGGTGACATTAATCTGCCACTAATTTTAATATAAAAAATTTATTTTTTTATTTGCTGGAATATTGATATAATGTAGGTTAAGTATTGTTAACCTACACTAATAAATTATTTTAATAAAAAACTTTTAAAGAAAATAATAAATAAAATTTTTGATATTCATATCAAATTTTTAAATAAAAATCTAAGAAACTATCTTTTTTTTAAAAATAAAGCAAGCAAAAGCAAAAAATAAAGGATAGTCTTTAAAGTGATTATGTACACCGAGCGCAATGTGAGAACTAAAATACCTGAAAAGATAGTTAGAAAAGTTGAAAAACTGGCTGCTAGAAGGTGTGATTGCTGGCTCATAGGTTCTAGAGCTAGAGGTGACTACGAGCCAGATTCCGACTGGGACATCAACTGTATCTGTAAAGATCCACCAACTGATAGATACTATGACAAAATCGATGGCAATAAAGTAGCTGTGAGGTTTTTCGATATTAATAAGGTTTCGGACATGACTAAAGTAGTTATATTTGGTGAGGGCGTGAAGATCGTTGACAACTTAGGGATAGAGTACAGACTTAACAGGGATGAGGTAGTGAGGGCGTGCATAAGTGAGTCTAGGAAAATTGTGAGTAAGATGTCCGATTGGCTGGCAAGGCATAGCGATGAATTCCCGTTCAAACCCGATCTTAATTTCGGTGCTCTAGACTACTGGAGAAACAACCTGGTAAGCGTGAACAAAACCTGTAGACTCGCATTGGGTAAAGTTAAAAATGGGGATAGAACCCTGTTTATTAAATAACTGAATAAATATAATGCTTAAGCATAATTTCCTCTTTTATCTTAGGTAAGGATTTTGCGAAGTCGGTATATATATCTGCAATTTCTTTTTTATGTCCTATCCAGTAGTTTATGTAAGACTGCTTGCTCGTTCTCATTCTCATCTCAGTTTCGAACATTATCCTTGCAGTTTTGGCCGTGATGTTGAACCCTCTGTTCCTCATCATTCTGGTGAACCATTCCTCCGGCCTCTGGCACTCAAGAACTCTGTCAAGTCCCTCGAACCACACTTCAAAGTAGGGCAGAACCCTGTCGTCGATCGGGATTACCCTCTCGTATTTGGTCTTGGCCGTTATGATTGCTATGAGCTTCTGATCGAAGTCTATCGCTCTCTCTCCGGTCTTGCAGTCCCTGTTCCTGAGATTCAGAAACTTGCTCTGAAACCTCTGGGAGATCTCGACAGGTCTGCAACCAAGGTAGAACATAACTACCGCGAAGGCGTGGATGTAGTCGTCGTCAATGCTGTTCAGGATTACCTCAAGCTCGTCCAGCGTCGGACTCTTAATTTCAACGCTTTGAGGAACTTCTACCCACTTGATGTTTTTCGATATCTGGTCGTAGAACATAAGAAACCTGCTGTATTTTTCCTGATCCAAGGTGCTGCCTTTTAAGTAATTGGCATAGCTTCTAACGGCAGCCAATAAAGCATTAGCAGTTCTCGGTTCAAGATTGACCATACACTCCTTAATCCTGACAGGAACCATGTGTTCCCAGTACAAATCCTCAAGTGGAACACCTATGAATTCGCTATACTTTTTGAACATGTAATAGTACAGGCGCTTGGCTTTGTGATATCCCATTCTCTCAAGATGTTCAAGGAAGTCAGTTACAGCCTCCACCTGAGACCCCCCTGCAGAAGTCGAGAAATTTTACCGATATTGGATTTCCGGGCTTCTTCGGTTTTTGGTACAAATTCGGACAATTAGTCCAAACAGTACATTCGACTCCGAGGTTCTTAGCTATTGGACAGTCCTCAGTAACGTAAATTCCCGAAAATATCTCTCCTATAGTCTTTTCGGCTTTGGAGATGTTCTTTCCCCTAAACACAAAGCACTTTAGCTTCTCGATGTCGGGCTTCACCAACCAAACTTCGTAGGCGTCCGGTGCTAGTAGCTTGTAAAAGTCAGTTATGGTTCCAACCTCGACGAGAATGGGCAAACTTCCAACCCTCTCTTCGCAGTTTGCGCAGCTTTCCCACCCACGCTTTTTCCTGCACTTTCGGTAGTGCTCGCAGGGGTACGATGCGCAGTCGTACCTGCCGTTCACGCCCTCGCATCTGTACTCGTCGGTTGTTATTAGGTCGTAAACGGCTCCTCTGAGCTCCACAAGTTTTTTAGCTATCGAATATCCAACGTCCCCGCTGAAGTGGTGACCCCTAAACCTTCTGTCCAGCCACGTCTTTCGTATCCACTCGTACCACAGTTTTGTGTTCGGCTTTAAATTGTCCAACATTTCAGAATCCACGTCCAAGTCTTCCGTTTCGATCTCGAACATTTCGATCTCAATTAAGTTCTCTTCCTTTAAAAAGCAAAGTATCGCGGCTCTGCAAGGCCCAAAAACAGATCCGCTCCAAGACGTTATAGCTTCCCTTAGCTCGTTGAACAGCTTCATGTAACTCATGAGCTATTAACCTACACAAGAATTCTAATTAACCTTTCGTCCAGAGCGAAAGTGTGACCAAAACCTTTTAACATTAACTTCCAGAATATAATCATGCCAAAATCAAAGTTTGCAATCCTAGCCATCGCAGCGGCATTTCTAATCTGCCTTCTCTACCTGGCCTATCCGAGCTTAACGGCGGTGACCGCAAGCGTTGCAGCCGTTCAGCCCAAGATTGGCGCTGCCCCAGGCTGTCCTGCGTGCACGCTCGGCTGGTGCACCCCCGAGCCGGGGTACGATCTGTGCTACGAGTACAGCTACGGCAATGCTTATGCGAGGGTTCAGTCCACCCACCTGTACATTTACTCGGGAACCCACGACATAGTGAGGGGGCTCGTTCAGAACTACAAGATTAGCGGAGCCGGAACCGTTTCGGCCTACTGGAACAATCGTATCCCATCGTGCGATGCGAGCGGATGCAATGGCATAGCAATTCCAACTAAAGGCGAAATAATCTACGGCGTTTACGACGTCGACGTGGGCACCGCTGCATCAACGCTCGACGTGGGAGACGGGATCAGGCTGAAGGTTACTCCGCTTTCAGGCTATCTCGTGCTCTACAAAACCCAGCCGAGCTACATAGACGTCGGCCACTCCTTAACGAGCAGGTACTGGTGCTACGCCTGGCTAGGCTGGGGAGAGGATGCAACCGGAGACAGGTACTACGTCAAGAGCGCCCTCGTTCCCGAAAGCATCGACACCTCTCCAAGCAATCCAACCACAGAGGACGAGGTTGAGATCGTGCTGACGATCAGAAACTACTGCAGGTACAGGGCCGCGCAGCTCTTCACGATAACAACTTACGACGAGGACGGGAACGTCTACCATCCGCCCAGCAAGCACAAGATCTGGATAAGTGGCGGCAGCACGGACACGGTCAAAGTAGGGAAGTATATCTTCAGCGAGGAGGGGACCTACAAGATAGAGGTGAAGTCCCCCGACGGCGAGACCTGGAGCGAGAAAATAACGGTCGGTCCTCCGCCCACTCCAACGCCTACGCCGGTTCCGGCTGCTTACGTCGAGGTTGTGCAGGTTGTCGGGTACGCGGTCGCTGGAGCTGCTGTTGCTGCTGCGCTGCTTTATACGTTCAGACGGTGACTAACTACTCTTCACCGTAATTCCGAGAAAGATCGATATCGGTTTTACAGTGACCGCAAGCGGGCATTTGGTGCCTTCAACTCTCAGGCTTGAGCTATTTGTAAAAACCTGAAGCCTTTACAAATGGGTAAAATAAACAAACCTGAAAAACCTAAAAACTAAACCTCAGCAAACCAGTCAACCTGCACGTCTTCGGTAGGAGCGGACGAGCAGTTTATCGTGAACTGCGTGTCCGTTACGTTGCTAACCATTTATTCCATCCCTTACGTCACGTTGTTAGCTATAACATCATTGGCACCGACTGTTGAGTAAGCTCCTGTCTGGTGATTCGCAAATGAACATAAAGATATTATTGTCTTGTCGACATCACCATTCTCGCGTATGTGATACCTGGGCTTGTTCGTTTCTGTTGCATTAAATATGCAACCAATTATCTTAACCTGTCGTATGGGGTTACCACCAGTAGCATCAAGGAGGATGCTGTCATGCGTGTTGTTTGCATCCATTGAAGCAGACTTAACCCAACAACCAATTAGATTTATGTTACCAGTCCATCTCTCTGACGAATCAACTATTATAGCTTGCTTACCAAATTTCTCAAAGTACGAGTTTACTATTAAAGCTGAGTTATATAATTTCATTCCAATACTTCCTGATACCTGACCACCGTAGACATGAATTGTGTTTGCTTCAAAAATTACATGTGCTTCTAAGCCAAGGCTATTATTACCAATCCACACATTGTACAATGTGCAGTCACTGACTTGCGAGTCAAGTTTAACACCTATATTTCCATTGTTAAGTATAAAACAGTCCCTGATCGTGTTATCTCCCTGCCAATTTACGCCTTTCAAAACCAAGCCGTTCTCTGGGAAATTCTTAATCACCAAATCCTCAAAGAAAGTTCTGTAAGCGTAAACGTTGAACGCTGAGCCTGCTGATCTGTTTGCTTTATCACCGTCAAGAGTCATGTGCGCTATTCTCTGGGAGTTTAGCCTTGCATCGCTCGGTGCAGTAAACATGTCTCCGTTATAAGCAAGCTTCAGCTTTGTAACCTCTCTACCAGCTCCTATAAGATTGACCAAAGGCTTAAGAGTAATTTCGGCACCAATGCTGTACTCACCTTCCCTTATCCAGACAACTCCGCCACCTTTACTATACACGTAATCAACCCCTGCCTGAATGACCTCCCCCGCATCCTCGCTCTCCCCGTCCTCTATCGTTTTACCGTAGCAGTCCTCGGCCCAGACGTAGTTTTCCTCCTGATTGATGATAGCAGAATAGGGGCCTACTGCCGCCGGGTAGAACCTCTGCTTCTCAGCCTCAACAAAATCGCAGATCACGCCTCCGCCTGCAGCGAGGGATTTGGGGATGAGCGCGCCAAGCAATCCGCCGCCGACCATTGCGAGCATGACCCTTCTGGCAATCCTGAAGTCGAGCTTTCTCAAAAACTGCTCGACAAAGCGCTCGTTTGATGCAAGCTTAGCGGCAAGCCTTTCAACCTCCTGCTCGGAAATGCCAAGTTCGCTGCTCACCTCGCTTATCGCCTCTTTTCTTCGCTTGCTTTGAAGCATGTTTTAAATTGGGTAGGGAAAATATTTAGCTTTTGCTGTGGATGTGATTTGAACTGAACTAATAACAAAAGAGTAGCAAAAAACTAACAAACAAAATCAAAAAATCACTCCCTCCGCCCCAGCAGATACGCCACTCCCGCAAGACCGGCAATGGCGAACAGAGCTTCGAAGCCCGGGATTGGCGGTGGTGGTATCGGGGGGATCGGTGGAATAGTTGCTGTCGGTGTCGGGGTTGGAGTTGGCACTGGAGAAGTAAGGCACTTAATCACGTACCTGTTCTCGCTCCCAACCCTGTCGGCGAACTTTAACTTCCCGTGCTCGTCGGCCTTTACGACCTTCCAGCGATCCCCGTTCTTGTATATCTCGTACTTCGCTTTGGGAATTAAATTCTCGAAGGTCGCCTCGAAGCTACCGGCCTGCTGAGCAATCGTCGAAAGGTCGAAAACGATCTCCCCCGGCTCGCCCTTGTTTTCCGGATTCCATGCGTGGACGATTATCGTCAGCTCCGTCGTGGGATCGAAGACGCAGTAAATTCCTCCGACCTTTATTCCTTCCCCGGTGATTGCCTCCGCACATATCAGGGATTTGTCGTCCTCGTAAACGCAATCCCAAACGTACTTTGTCAGCCCCGGAGGGTCCAGTACCACTCCTTCTGTAATCGCCACGGCCTGCACAACCTGCATAGCTTGCATGGTCTGCATGCTCCAAATCGCCACGCAAAGCAGAATTAGAACTTTGCTTTTATTACCCTTATCTCTCCACTTGTTCTCAACTAGGTGCAGCCTGTCCAGGATTTTGGCGATGGTTAGAATTGCCCGCTTTTTCATGGCTGAGATTATGTTAAATACCTATATTTATCTTCCGTCTGCGTGCGGTTGCCACGCCGTAGATTCCGAGAAAGACTTCGAGTATCAGTATGGTTTTATTTGGTTCGTAGAAGTAAACCATTGCTCCTCCGCTAAGTACTGCAAGAGCTGTTGTTACGGCGGTAAAGCTAATCAGAACTGACAGTCCTATAAGCAGTATTATTTCCCTAAGCATGTTCTCACTCTATTGTGACTATCCAATACGAATGTGTATCGGTACTGTTAGCTGTATCTGTATTCTTGACGCAGAAGCTAATGAGTGTGTTTGCCGAAGGAGTGTATTCTAAAATAGGTCTTCCCCTTCGAATCCCTTGGTAATCTCCAGAAGATTGGAATGAATCAACAACGACTCCATTATTCTCGTCAAGTATTCTAAACTGCAAACTACCACCAAGTCCATCTCTCCATGCATGTGACCAAAGCTTTAGGGTCTCTTCAGTTGTCAGAGATACGTACAACAAAGCGTACATTGTATCTCCAGCGGCTATAGTTTGATGAGGTACGCATGGTATCAGCAACTTGTCTAATGGTATGTTTGAAAGGGGAATCAGTCCGTTCTCCAGTTTGGCATAATTCACTTCCATATAGCTGCCATCGGTTCTTTCGAAGAAGGCTGCTTTGGCAGATCCTACTGCAGATAATCCAAACAAACTCAAAACACCGAGTTTTAACAAATCTCTCCTACCAGTTCTGAACTCCACTTCTTTCATCAATTCTTCAGATAGCATTTGCTTCAGCTCTGGAACGAGCAGATTCACTATCTTTCTTCTTAAACTTTTGTTCCTGCTAATTTCCTCAATTATATGTTCCAAATTCATAGTCATCACCAATCATTTCCTCAGCTTTTTGTTAACCGCTGCTGCACCGGCTCCAATTCCCAAACCAGCAAGCAAGCCTGTCACGGCGTAGGTTACGGCGTGTGTCAGGGGAACTCCCTTGTTGCAATATTTGAGATCGCCCACACCGTAGACCTCGCCGTCTGGTGAAACGAGCACTATACCCCTTCCAAGTCCGAGATTTTCGGCTTCAGTTAAAACCCAACCGTTGGCGAACTTAAGATCGCCTGTGTAGATGTCGCGCGTATATACTGCTTTGTACCTCAGACTCGGTGATCCTATAGTTGAAACATTATCACCTTTTGGTATTATGTCTCCAGAGACGCTCAGACTGGATTGGTTTATTGTTACAATCCCTATTTCCGCCTCATTTCCCACATATCTGTCCGCCGTAACCTGGCCCTTAGATGCTTGTGCGCAAGGTGCTGATATTATCAAAATCAATACAGCCAACCAAAGTGGTAGTTGAC
>Ga0209410_1001879_pt1 | contig 10202 bp, 6 predicted proteins | sample Mar14436cmmetaG_FD_184135 | JGI IMG/M metagenome (GOLD analysis project Ga0209410, IMG submission 184135) | Marine hydrothermal vent microbial communities from Guaymas Basin, Gulf of California to study Microbial Dark Matter (Phase II) - Marker... ... | reverse complement strand
GAGTATGAGTTTTTTCTTTTTCTTCTCCTTCTCCTACTTCTCCTTCGCCCGGTACATCTTCCTCTATCACCGCAGCAGCAGTATCATCTTCTTTCTTCAGATGCAGGAAGTCCAGTAGTGTTATCTTTGGCTTTACCATTTTATAACATCTTCTTTATGATTGATAACTTCTCTTTTATGATTGCCGGTTTCTTCAATATGAGTGAAGGGTATCCCAGATAAGGAACACGCACCCTTGCTACCGCTATGACCCATTCTGGCTTCACGGGCTCAATCCTGACCCACCTGCCATCACTAACCCTCACAGCCAGACACTGCTGGTCATAGGCACTATTATTATCACCCTTTGTAATGTAACCCGCATGAGGCGCAGGTCTACCATCAGGCATCTTATCTCCCTTGTTCACCCAGTACATCGCACGGTGTATAATCGGTGTTATGGAAGAGAACCCATCTGGTCTGTATATAATCACGTCCCCGTAATTATTGAATGATTTATAATTGCACTGCATACCCTCCTCATACGTTATGATATGTGTGCGATGCGGTGATTGTACGAATATCAAATCCCCTACCTGCATGTTTGGTACCATACTCCCGGACTCAACAGCATAGCCGATGTGCCACGTACCCGTGAGCGCATATGCCACCACTATTATAAGACCAACAATCAACACCGCCTCCATCAGACTCTTACCTGTTTCTATCAGTGCCCCCTTCATTCCCATATTTTCAACCTCGTTTGCTATTTGTATTTATTTGGTATTATACTCCCTTTACTACTATAAAAGGTTTAAAAATGAGAGCATAACATAATAAGGAGTATAAGGAATAGGAAGGAAGAGGAAGGAGTAGAGATGAAAAGTAAAAGTACTGGTACTGGTCTCGTCTATCATGCCTCTTATTTGAGACATTATACAGGGCGTAATCACCCTGAGAGAGCCGAACGACTGCTATCTATAATGAAAAAACTGGATGCGGAGGGTATAACTGAGAGAGTGGAACTGCTATCGCCGGTAAAAGCATCCAGGGAGCAGATAGGATACGTCCACCAGGGCGCATATATATCGAAAGTGGAAGTGATGAGTGCTCGTGGTGGGGGTATGCTCGACCTGGATACGCCAATCTGCCCTGATAGCTTTGAGATAGCCCTACTCGCGGCAGGAGGTGTGCTCAAAGCGGTAGATACAATAATGGAAGAACGCACAATGAAGCATATATTTGCACTGATAAGACCACCCGGGCATCATGCTACCGCAAGCAGGGGTATGGGGTTCTGCATATTCAACAATATTGCGATTGCTGCTGAGCATTTAAAGCGTGAATATGGTATTAAGCGCATTTTAATTGCTGATTGGGATGTACATCATGGTAATGGTACGCAGGAGGCGTTCTTAAATGACCCTTCTGTCCTCTACTTCTCTCTGCATCAGTATCCCTATTATCCCGGCACTGGCTGGCTGACTGAAGTGGGTAAAGGAGCAGGAGAAGGCTACACAATAAACGTCCCGCTTCCTGCCGGTACCGATGATGGCGGATACCTTTATGCATTGGATAATCTGCTGATGCCAGTAGCGCGGGAGTTCAAGCCCGAATTTGTACTCGTGTCTGCTGGTTTCGACCCCCATGTTGACGACCCACTGGCTTCTATGAAGGTAACTTCTCATGGCTTTGGATTGTTCACGGATGTAATAAAGGAGATAGCAGTAGAGAACAGCAATGGCAGGCTCGCAATAACTCTGGAAGGTGGATATAATCTGTCAGCAATTGCAGAATCAGCTTCTGCTGTCTTCTATTCCCTGCTCGCCGGAACTGATGATAAGGATAAGCATCGGGAAGCAGTGACACCAGGAGAAGTAGTGAAGAGAAGAGTAGAAGAGGTGAGAGATGTATTGAGTAGATACTGGAGTATGCGCTCATGAATGTCGTGTGATACATATGATAGAGATAGACGGTTCAGTAGGAGAGGGGGGAGGGCAGATAGTAAGAACCGCAATCGCTCTTGCTGCTATAACCGGGCAGGAAGTGGAGATAAGGAACATAAGAGCTAATAGACCCAATCCCGGTCTTGCAGCACAACATCTACATGCCGTTAAAGCAGTAGAGAGATTGTCAGGCGGTAAGACTGAGGGGCTGCAATTGCATTCCCAGAAGCTGAAGTTCTCACCTGGCGATTTGAAGTGCATCAATACTGAGCTGGATATAGGTACCGCAGGTAGCATAACATTGTTATTGCAATGTCTTATCCCGGTTGCATTGTTCGCGGATTGTGAGAGTGTGGTGAGGGTAAAAGGTGGAACAGATGTGAGATGGGCTCCCCCGATTGATTTCTACACAGGTGTATTCCTGAAAGCTCTGAATGCTATGGGCTGTGATATCCAGATTGATGTGAAGCAGCGGGGTTATTATCCAAGGGGTGGAGGGTTGGTAGAAGTGCGAATATCACCTCTGGATGGTACGCTAAGAGGGTTTAAACCTGAACCAGAGCAGCAGGGGCCAGAACCAGAGAGCAGAATGGTAGTAAGTGGCATCTCGCATTCCCGCGGTCTGCCCGCACATGTAACAGAGCGGCAGGCGAGAGCAGCGGAGCAGGTATTGCATGATTACGGCTACAGCGCTGCAATAGAGTTAGAGCGTGATGTGGATGATAAAACGCCATCAGGAGCAGCATCAACTGGCAGTGGCATTACCCTATGGCTGGGCTATAAGAGCGGCAGTGCACTTGGTAAGCCAGGAAAGAGAGCGGAACTCGTGGGTGAAGAAGCAGCTCATGAGATAATAAAAGAACTGAATTCCTCTTCCACCGTTGATATACACCTCGCTGACCAGCTTATACCCTATATTGCTCTTGCGGATACCGGTTCAGAGCTGAAGGTCAGGGAGATGACGGAACATCTCAGGACGAATATATACGTGACGAAGAGATTCCTGGCTGATATCGAGTTTGAAGTTATAAAGAGCAGTGATGTGGTGGTAATCAGGAGAGAATAAACTTATTACAGCCCCTTCCACTAACCACTAACTACCGTTCGGCACATAACAAAATATAAAAAATATGTGAGGAAACATTATATTTTAATAAACTAATGAGAGCGGTTTGGAGCGGTTCTATAAGCTGGGGACTTGTAAATATACCGATAAAATTATATTCGGCAGTGGAATCCAGGGGAGCAGATTTCAAGTTGTTGTGTAAGGAGCATAAATCGCCGATACGTTATAAGCGGGTCTGTGAAGCTGGAGGAGAAGAGGTTGGATGGAACGATATTGTTAATGGATTAGAACTGGAAAAAGGCAATTATTTTATACTCACAAAAGATGAACTGGATAAACTAAAACCAGAAGGAAAGGAGAATCTGGAGATATTAGAATTTGTGGATAAAAGAGAATTGGAGCCGATTTACTATGATAAGAGCTATTTCGCAGTGCCAAAGGAAAAGAGCGAGAAGGCGTATTTCCTGCTCAAAGAACTGCTGGATGAAATGGGAATCATCGCAATAGGTAAATTTGTGATGCGGAACAAGGAGTATATATGCGCTTTACAGCCTTTTAGGGAGGGTATGCTTTTATCCACACTCCATTATCACCAGTATGTCAGAGACATCGGCGAAATCGTGATGGGAGAGCGACCCGAGATAGGGGCTGAGGAGAAGGAGTTGGGCAAGCTGCTCATAGAGAAGCATCTCAAAAAAGAACTTCATCTGGAGAAGTTCAGGGATACATTCATGGAACGATTGAAAGATTTGATAAGGAGGAAGATGGAAGGCAAAGAGATAGAAATAGGTGAATTGCCGAAGCAAGAAGAGAAAAGCCTCGTGGATGCATTAAAAGCGAGTGTGGAAGGTATTGAAAAACCAGCGCCAACAATACCTGTAACAACACCAATAGCGTATCCGGAGGAGCGCGCGAAAGGGGTGGAGCGCATTAGCATTAGCCGAGAATACCTCCCTATGCTATGCGAAAAGGGGATAGAAAGGGTTCTCGATGAAAAAGGCTATATTTTTGAACCCAAGATGGATGGGACGAGGTGTATAGCAGAGGTGTACGAGGAGGTGAGGCTGATCAACAGAAGAGGGAGGGATATAAGCAAGAGATACCCCGAGATAGTGAAGGAACTGGGAAGGGTAACACATAACTGTGTTTTAGATGGAGAGATCGTGTGTTTTAATGAAGAAGGGGTTCCCGATTTCAATCTATTACAAAAAAGAGAGCAAATTGATTCGGATTTACTGATAGAAGCCAGAGCAAAGGGGATACCTGCAACATATGTGGTATTTGACATCCTGGCAAGAGGAGAAGAAGATTTATCAGAGAAGCCGTTGGGTGAGAGGAAGAAGATATTGGATGAAACGGTGCAAGATGCTGAGCACATCATGAAAATTGATTATGAGGCGGATGGTAGAAAGCTCTGGGACGAGATAAGGAAAAAGGGGATGGAGGGCGTGGTTGCCAAAAGAGTGGATAGTGCTTATTACCCCGGAATGAGGAAATGGGATTGGCTCAAGCTGAAAAATTTGAAGACAATTGATGTGGTGCTCGTGGGTTATACCACTGAGAAACGAGAGATAAGCGCTCTGGGAATGGCTCTCTATCAGGATGCTGACCTGGTTTACATAGGCAGTGTGGGAACGGGCTTTAGTGAGAATTTAATAAAGATGTTGAAGCGCGAGATAAGGGAATTAAAGTTAAAAACAGATAAAGCACCGGTAGTTAACCCGGAGAAAGTTAAGCATAAGGGAATGAAATGGATCAAACCGCATCTTGTGGGCGAGATACAGTATCTCGAGGTGACTGGTGGCGGTGAGTTAAGGGCGCCGAGTTTTAAGGGGTTAAGGTGGGATAAGCCCATAGAAGAATGCAGTTTCGACCAGTTGTGGAAGGGGAGAATAGAAGAGTGCATTGAGATATTTAATCACGAGGCGGCTCAGCCTGTGAGTGTATATGAACATGAACGACTGTGTGAGGATTACCTTGTTGAGCAGCCTACGCTGTTAAAAGGCGGTAGTGCTATTCCATATGCATGGGTTAAGGCAAAACTGGAGGCATATAGGAGGGGATAGAGATTGGAAAACCTTATTTAAAGTTAAGTAAATTAACTAAATGAAACATAACCTTTATTCTCAGCAATCTTTTTTGTTTGTATAACTCTTGCCGTTCAATACGTTCAATAATTTGTTGTCTCTTAAAACCGGTTCTCACTTTCTCACTGAAAGTCTTCTTGCTCTTGCATCTGAGTAGCGCAGTACAGTATTCAAAGTTTATAGGTCACAAAATTTATGAACTGCTCTCCACCAGAAAGGTATCAGAAAACTTTATTTAGGTATTCAATCCAATTATAAAGAGAAAAAATAAAAACTATAAATAGAAACCAGAGGGGAGATGATAAGGGTCTATTCAACGAAGGTTTGCCCGCATTGCAAGCAGGTGAAGGATTTTTTAGCTGCAGCAGGCGTGAAATATGAAGATGTGGATATTACAACTCCTGAAGCACTTACCGAACTGAGAATGAACGGTGTATTCACGCTTATTACTCCCGTTCTCCAGGTTGGTTCTACATTTATCACTCATGAGGAGCTATTTGATGGTGAGGATTTGAAGGTGGAAACGCTAAAAAAATTGATTGGGGAAAAGAAAGAAGGAGGAGGAAAAGAGGAGGTATAGAAGATAGAAATGAGAAAACGATTCGGTAGGGATATGGATAAGGATACGATACAGACGACTCTGGATGGTATGGCATTGCGGTTCCCGAAGGTGAGAACCAGCGATGGGCATATCCTGGATTGGGATAGGGAGGCGATAGTGAATCAGCTTTTACGAGAGACGAAACTGAGTGAGGATTTTTATGGGTGCCCTGGGATAACAGAGGAGGAGGCGCGTGATATAGCGAGGAAGGCGGAGTTGAAGATAAAAACGATGGGTATAACACAGCTATCGGGTCCTCTCGTGCGCGAGATAGTGAACCAGATCTTACTGGAGGATTACAAAAAGCTGGAATGGCGGAATGTATGCACTCGTGTGGGCACGCCGGTCTATGATGCGCACCTCATAGATATAGGAGAGGGATTTGAAGCAAATGAGAATGCGAATCTACAGGATAATGCGGAGACCTCGCATAAGAAGAAAGCGGACAAGATATGCAAGGAGCAATATCTGTTGCTACTGCCGCCGAAGTTGGCGGATGCGCATCTGAGCGGGGACTTACATATACACGACCTTGAGTATTTTGGTACACGCGGGTTCTGTCAGGACTGGGATTTACGCTACTTCTTCTATTACGGGCTGATGCCCGATGGCTCGGGTACGAAGGCGTCAGTAGCGGGACCGGCGAAGAAGCCGGAAGTTGCTATCCTCCATGCTGTTAAGATACTTGGTTCTGCACAGACGAATTTCGCAGGCGGGCAGGGGTTCTTCAATTTCCTCGTATTTATTGCGCCCTATCTTGAAGGGCTGTCATACGAGGAGATAGAGCAGCTCATGCAGATGTTTGTATATGAGATGACACAGATGCAGGTGGCACGTGGCGGGCAACTGGTCTTCAGTTCCGTCCAGCTCACACCCGGCGTGCCGAAGATATGGCGTGATAAGCCGGTGGTTTATAAAGGCGCGGTCTGGAATGGAGAGCAGGCGCCACTGAGGACATACGGCGAATTTGAGCGTGAGGTGCGTCTGGCGTTCAAAGCGCTCATGAATGTCATGCTTAAGGGCGATTACTGGGGCAAACCTTTCAACTTCCCGAAGCCGGAGGTGGCGATAGAGCCTCAATTCCTGGAGGAGGATGAGGAGTTCAATAGGAAACATCCAGAATTGCCCACCTGGGGTGAGCTCTATGACCTCGCATTTAGACTGGCGGCTGAGTATGGCACGCCCTACTTCGATAATAAGATACCGGAGTATCGGGGTGCAGGCGAGGGTGTTTCATGCTATCAGTGCTGTGCATATTCGTTTAAGACATCACCGGATGATGAAGGGTTCAATGATAAGATGTATTTCCGAAATGGCAAGCATTTCTCGATGGGCGGTTGGCAGGTAGTAACAATAAACTGTCCGAGAGCGGCATATCGTGCAGAAGGGGATGATGATAAGCTATTTGAGGAGTTAAAGAAACAGATTGACCTCTCAATAGAGATATTCAGAGTGAAGAAGCAATGGATGGACAAGATAGTGAGGGCAGGGCGAATGCCTTTCGCCACACAGCGCCCAAAAGACCCTTATACGGGTGAGAAGGGCGATGTCGCTGTCTATTTAGATGAACTTGTGTATATCGTGGGAGTGGTGGGGATAAATGAGATGGTGCAATACCACTATGGGAAGCAGATGCACGAGGATAAAGGCGCTTTACGGCTCGCAGTTCGTGCAATGACGGAGATGGAACTGTATGTGAAAGAACAGACAGAAAGAGAAGGTTTTGAGATCAGCTTCTCACGCACACCCGCGGAGACAGTGGCACAGCGATTCGCAGTTGCCGATCTGCTGAATGAAGAGTTCAGGGAGAAGGCAATGGCGGTAGTGAAGGGCGACCTGCCACGGGCTTTAGAGCTGATGGGCAAGACGAGGGATTTACCGATTTATTACACTAACGGGACTCATGTGCCTCCAAATGCCGATATCTCGCTCGCCAAGCGAATAAGCATTGAGCATATCTTCTTCCCCATCGTTGATGGTGGTGACATCATGCACATATTCCTCGGCGAGGGGTATCCCGACTGGCGGGGTATAAAGAGTCTGGCAATGAAGATAGCAACGAAGACGCAAACGGGCTATTTCGCATTCACGAAAGATATGACCGTATGCATGGATTGCTCGCATGTGACGATGGGTTTGAAGGAAGAGTGTGAGAACTGCCATTCCCGTAATCTGGATTATATATCGAGGATAACGGGCTATCTGCAATCGGTGAGTGGATGGAATGCGGGTAAGAAGCAGGAGTTGCTGGACCGTATGCGATACGGAGCGGATGAGGTCAGGTAAGGCAATCAGGAATCCTCATAGCCTACTATAACAGGGAGAGGGTGCCGCAGAGGGGCGTGGAGAAGTGGAATTTTACGACAGGCTGTTTTCGGTGTTGCAGTTTGCAGTGCTGTTTGCGCTTTCTTTCGTATGCTACATGAACTCATCCAGTGCCTTCTGCTTATCAGCAGTAGGGAAGAGCAACTCAACGTCTCGCTTCAGCAGTTCCAATCGCTGTCTCGTGTATTTACTCAGGTGATACTCATCAGCTATACGCAGTGATTCCGATAGATATTTCTTTATTCCCGCAGCGTGCACCGTAGGCAGTAATTTCCCGCCGCATCGGCTGCACCTGCCCGTAAGTGGCACTCTCCGGTATTTCGCATTGCAGCGACTGCACCGCACCCTCTGAGTGCCGAACGCGCGGAGATTGCCCTTTATATCGCGCAGAAAATGGTTCTTTATCACCGTCTCCGCAACTTCACGTGCATCCACCGCTCTTATAAGTCTTGCCAGCCTCAATTGTGCATCTACCTTATCCATCATCGTACCCAGCGTCTTGTAGAGCGAGTTCAAAGGACCTGCTGCAATCTCCGTTGTATCATGCGTGTAGCCGAACCCGTAAACATCGCCCGGGTGGTCTATCCGCGTGGCTGCCGTCTCTACTGCGACCTCTTTTGGATGCTTACCCAACTCGGCGGCGAGATAGAAGTCCAGAGGGTATTCCCACATGATAGAGAGGTTATGTGCCTCTTTATCCACCTCCTTCGGGTTTATTACCGGTATGAGAACTAAAGGTGCATCCATTCTGCCTCCGATTTTATCGGGCAAGAAAGATAGCGAGAAGTTCAGTAGCGCATCCAGCAGCAGAATTATTGAGTCCTCATCGCCGTCACAGTTGCCAGTCAGCACAGAGCCATTTGCCAAAAAATTGTGATGCCCTTCTACTTCTATATCGTATAAGAACCCAAATTCCGACTTAACCGGTTCTATCTCCTTTATTTCGTCAAGAACGGCATCGCCGAACGAAGAGATACGAGGTGCTTTCTCTTTTGCCAATACTGCTCTCAATGCTTCGTTCTTTCTTTTCTCTACGAAACCGATTGCCTCACCAAATTTTCGCGCATATCGCGAACTTATAAAGAGATAATGAAGGTCAAAGACCGGTAATTCCTCTCCACTTTTACCTTTACCCTTTCGCTCGTAGAATCGTCTGGCAACACCTCCGGCAGCTTTTGTCTCTCTTTTCAAGCGGCAGAATATACCAAATCGGAGCAACTGCAATCCGATGTCCCGCAGTAGCTTCTCGCTCACTGAGCAACAGGAGACCACAAGTCTGTTTCTTTCCACAGAGCCATCACCTGAGAAATAGGCACTCAGCAACCACTTCATCTTATCGCGAGGAAGATTCCACAGTAACGGTGGAATTCGCTTATCTTTTGCTCCTTTGCCCGTACCCAGAACATCCACAAATAGATGGTATATCAATCGGTTTGATATGACAAGCACTCCCTCTCCCTCTTTTATACTCGGTGAAAAACCAAAAACATCTTTGATGCAGTTCGCCATGTCATCCAAGAGCTCCTTTTCCCGCGATGAGATACCGACCTGATAGAATTCCTTTTCAGTGCTTCTTGCATAGCCTTCTGCGAGATAATAGCCAATAAGCCGCATGAAACGCTCGTCAAGCCTGATCATTCGCGGAATTGCCGCATTACCTCTTTTAACACCGAGCTGGCATTCACGCGGGATTGCAGTCCAATCGCGATGCGACCGCTTGAGTAACGAATGCAAAATAGGTAGCGGGATGCTATCACGATAAACATAATTTGAAAATGTCTTTTTCCCGATTCCTATCTGCTCTGCAGCGCGTTTGAGCCCTCCCAGGTCTTTTATTAGCTCTTCTACTACTGCTCGCACTCCTCTGACCATCACGTCCCGATAAAGGTCATCAAAGTGCAAAAATTCTTTCAGAAGGTCTATTTCTGCTCTCTCCTCTTCTTTAAGCTCGAGCTTTTCCGGCACTAATAGCATATCTTTATCATTCAGTTCCAGAACTTTTTTGTACTGGATTTTACCGTTTGCGTTACCGTTTGCGTTTGCGTTGGACCATACCGTAGTTCGGTGCTCAGGTGACGAGACGAATTCTCTGCCTGACCTGGTTCTCACACGCACGAGATGTGCCGGTGCAGGTGTTTTAATCACTGATTTGATCTCCTTCAGTTCAAACTGCCCATTCTCTGGATTCAATGCATACG
>Ga0209410_1001878_pt1 | contig 10205 bp, 9 predicted proteins | sample Mar14436cmmetaG_FD_184135 | JGI IMG/M metagenome (GOLD analysis project Ga0209410, IMG submission 184135) | Marine hydrothermal vent microbial communities from Guaymas Basin, Gulf of California to study Microbial Dark Matter (Phase II) - Marker... ... | reverse complement strand
ACACAAAGCATATCTCATCCATACTAATTTCCGCATCCCTCATTATGCTTTTCAAAACCTTCGGATGCAGAATTTTTCCAGAGTGATAGGGAATTGTAACTCTCTTTCCTTCATTATTCCTGTAAATTTTATGGCTGCCACTTTGCCTTACCAAAACAAATCCTTTCCTTTCTAGAACCCTTATAATATTCCCTGCTTTTATTCTCGGAAGTTTTTCCCCCATTTTATCATGCTTCTATTTCGATGGTTGAGAGGCTTGTCATCTCTGATGTTGGTATCTCTTCATTGTTTGCAACCCTATCTTCGATGTGCAATTTGATTGCATCTTTTATGCCTTCGATAACTTCCTCATAATTATCTCCTTGGGTGTAACATCCCTGTAACTCGGGACAAAATGCAAAATAACCATTATCATCTTTTTCGACTACTATAGATAGTCTGTATCTTGCCATGCTTACATAACATTTTTTCGTATATATAATGTTTCTGTTTAACTCTTTGTCCTTGCCTTCAAAATCTGACCTATTCTTCTTGAATCTTTAGGCCACCTTTGGTTTATCTCCCCTGATAAGTATTACGCCCTCTTTTCCTTCAAAATCAGAATCACCGGAATCACCGGTTAATAGGATTGCATTTTCTTTTTTTGCTGTTGCATATATGAGGGCATCGCCTAATCCCATTTTTTCATTATGTTTTATTTTTGCAGCAATGACAGCAATTTCTGTATCTACTGGAATTAAAAAGCATCTCTCTTCCATTACATTCTTTTTTTCTTCTGCTATCCTTTCATCATAAAATCTCAATATCCATCTATAAACTTCGGCAATATTTATTGTTGATATTATCGCCTTTTCATTTCCTTCAATGTACTTTTTTGCATATTTTCCATACTCACTTCCTTTAAAGTATTCCACCCAAACCCAGGAATCAATCAAAACGGTCAATTTCTTCCCTCTGAAATTCCTCTAACTCAGGTAAACTTCCAAAATGGGATTTTTTTAGCGCCTTCTCCCCCCTTATGAGTTGTCTTAATACCTCCTCATATGATTTGCTTTTCTTTTCTTTTTTTAACTCCTCTAATTCACGAAGGAGTTCTTTACTCACTTTTATGGTGGTTGCCATAAAGGTATATTATATACCAGTATATAATATATTTGTCCCCAACCAAAATCTCTCAACATTGACCGAAATACGGCAGTCTTTCAATACCAAATATTTAAGTATATGACCTCCATACACTAACAATGAAACCCCTCGAAATGATACACAGTAGCATTGGGAAGAGAGTCATAGTCGAGCTAAGGGGAAGCAGGGAATACAGGGGCATACTTGAAGGATATGATCACCCTCACCTCAATCTCATATTGAAGAATGCCGAAGAATTCCTGGAGGGCGAGAAAAAGAGAGAGCTGGAAAAAGTGATAGTGAGGGGCGACAACATAATATATATTTCACCGTGATAAAATGACAAAAGGAACACCATCTAAGTCCGGAGGCGGAAAGACCCATATCATTTGCAGAAGGTGCGGCAAAAGGGCATTTAACGTCAGAACAAAGGTATGTGCCTCCTGCGGGTTCGGGAAATCAAAAAGAATGAAGAGTTATAACTGGGCAAAATGAGGGAGAAGTGCGGCGTTGTAGCAGCTGCAGCAAAAGCGGATGTTTCTCCATATCTATATTTTTCTCTTAACGCCCTGCAGCACAGGGGGCAGGAGGCGGCGGGGATAAGCGTTTATGATGATGAAGAAGAAAAAATAAAGTGTTATAAAGGGCTTGGGCTCGTAAACGAGGCTTTTAGAGAAATAGACATGAACAGCATAAAAGGAAGGAGGGGGATCGGGCATACCTACTATTCGGTGAAGATATCCTCTCCGTATAACGCCCAGCCCACTCTTGTGCATACATCTGCAGGCGACATAGCGCTTGCCCACAACGGCATAATAACAAACTCCGGTGAGCTGAAAGAAAGGCTGATGAAGGAAGGGCATAACTTTTCAATGGGAAGCGAGGAGGAATCGATGGCTTTTTTGCTGTCGGATTATCTTAAAACAAAGAGTTTTGAGAAGGCAGTAAAAAGTTTGATGAAGGACATTGAAGGTTCCTATGCCCTTACAATAATGTTCAACGACAGGGTTTTTGGTTTGAGAGACCCTTTTGGCATAAAGCCGCTTTGCATGGGAAAAATGGATGGCGGCTATGTGATAGCATCTGAAACTGTGGCGCTTGACGTTCTGGGGGCAGAACTCGTAAGAGATGTTCGGCCAGGGGAACTGGTGGAACTTACGGAGGATGGCTATACCTCTTATCAGCTTGTTGAGGAAAAGAATAAAGCGCATTGCTTTTTTGAATACATATACTTTGCCAGGGCAGATTCCGTAATAGACGGAAAAGATGTGTACATGACAAGGAAGAAGATAGGGGAGCAGCTTGCAGTAGAGCATCCAGCAGATGCAGATATGGTGGTTCCTGTTCCGGATTCGGGAAGGGCACATGCATACGGATATTCGAACAGGTCAGGCATACCGATAGCAGAGGGGCTTATGAAGAACAGATACATAGGCAGGACTTTCATAATGCCCACCCAGGATTTGAGGCAGAAATACATTCTGTTAAAAACAAATCCGATAAGGAGCATTGTTAGGGGAAAGAAAATTGTGCTTGTTGATGATTCAATTGTGAGGGGCACGACAATGAGACAGATGGTTGATTTGCTTCGCTCCAGAGGGGCGAAAGAAGTCCATGTTCGCATCGGCTCCCCGCCAATAGTCGCTCCATGCTATTTCGGGATAGATATGACGACGAGGGAGCAACTTATAGCATATGGAAGGGATGTGGAGGAGATAAGAAAAAAGATACATGCTGATTCTCTCGGTTACATATCAATAGAGGGTATGGTAAAGTCAATCGGAATAGATCGCAATGATTTATGCCTTGGGTGTGTCACGGGCGAATATCCAATAAAGGTAAGGGGAGAAAAGCAGCGTTTTCAGGAAAAACTCAGAAGTGGGAGTGAACGGAATATGCTGGCATATTGTAACATATTGTAACGGCCATAATTGTAACATGTTGGGCGGCAGGCTCCTCACAAATGCCGGAAATCTAAAATGCGTTGTGAAGCAAATGGCCAAGAAGGATTTGATCATGCCTTTTTTATCCGTATTTCCTGTCTTATCGTCCCCAGCTTTCGAGCCATTTTCCATTTCTAATCGAATACAGAGCAGCGAGCCCGAGCAGTGATGCAACGCATGCAAATACAAGCATGATGAGAACAAGGACGATAAACTGGGTTATCATCTCATATTCCATAAGCACAATGGGAATGCCGCCTGCTATGAGGGCCACAGTCGATTCTATTAGGGAAGGGCTTTTCGTGGTTATTGCTGTTTTTACCGCCTCGAGTGCGGTCTTTTGCCTGTCTTTTAGCTCGTCTCTCACTCTTTCGGTTATATGAACCGAAAAATCTATCCCTGCGCCTATCGCAATTGAAGAAACCATTACGGTCGCAACATTCAGGGGTATGTGCGCCAGGACAAGTATTCCAGGTTCCCACACCAGTATGAGCAAAATCGGCAGGAATGTTACTGCAGCATATTTGAAAGAGCGGAATACAAGAACAAGGCATGCAAACACAAGCAAAAGCGAAATGAACGTGAAACGGAACTGCTGCTCCATGAGCATTCCATTGACAGAGACGGTTATCGAGCCAAGGCCCACAAGCTGTGTGATATTTTCATTGGCAACCCCCGGCTTGTTTCTGTACTGGTCAAGGATCTGTTCTACTCCGTCTATTGCCTTTCCCGTATCTTTTGTTGACATGACGGGCATGTCCACATATACAAGAGTTTTGCTGTAATCATCGTTGAGCATCATTTTTTTGTATTTTTCAGGCAACCTTTTTTCCACCAGAGTTTTCACATCCTCTTTTGTGGCGGGTATTGTCCCGAAATTAAGCCTTTTGATGGCATCAACCACAGAATATGCGGAGGCATTTTCCACTCCGACATTTATCGCCTCTTCCATTGCTTCTATCTGCCTTAGAAGCGAGGGCTCAAGAATGCCATCTTTGGCAGTGCTTATTTCAAAAACCTCTGTCTGCCCCCCTCCGAATTTCTGGGAATAATATGTCATTGCAACACTGCTCTCCATCTTGCCTGGCATCAGCCCCCATATGGACGTCTTTGTGGAAACGCTTGGAAGGGCGGCGGCAGAAAGCATGGTCAAAACGATGAAAAGAAGCAGAATATGTTTTTTGTACCTTGTAAGTTTAGAAAAGGAGCGCCATCCCTCCGCGTTCCTCCCCCTGTACTTTGCAATTATGAGCATAGGCGGAACCATCACCATCGTGGCAATGAAAGAGTAAAGAACTCCTATCAAGAAAGCAAGCCCCATATTCTTTATCGAAGGCATTGTTGATGAGAGGAGAGATGCAAATCCCACTATTGTTGTGATGGCAGAAAGCAGGACTGCTTTTCCTGTTGTGGGGATTATTCTTTTTACCGCTTCCTGCGGCGGATATTTCTCCACTTCCTCCGCAAAATGGGTTATCATGTGGAGCGAGTAAGCCACCCCAAGGGCTGCCAGCAGAGGAATAACTGCTATGACAGTTGGGGCAAATTCCATATCCGGCATCATCCCCATTGTTCCAAAGGTGAGCCCTATTGCATAAATTATGGGGGTGAGGGCAATTATCACCGCCTTCATTCTCTTGTGGAATGCCAGAATGGTGAGAACGAGAAGGAGAGCTGAGAGAAGCATGACACCGTAGATGTGCCCCATTATCCAGTCCACTGTTTCCTTATACATTGTTGTGGTTCCTGTCGCTGTCATCTTTGTCTCTACTGTTGTTTCCAGGAGAGGATATATCTTGTTTTCCAGAAGGTCGTTAGCATCAACATCTTTTTTCGTGGTAACAATTATGATTGCATTTTTATTGTCAGGAGTGACAAACTTGGACTTCATTTCATCAGGAATGAGCTTTAAAAGCAAATCTACATTGCACTGGCTGTCAGGTATTTTGTCTCCTCCTATGACAGGGAAAATTTTATTTGTATCTCTGAGAAAAGATGCTATGCTCGCAGTATATATAACACCATCACCGTCCCCTTCCTCCGGATTTAATGCTTCCTCCATTGCATTTATCTCTTTAAGCGTAGAGACCTTTGTGATGTTATCCGCACTTATGTAGATGAGAATGAAGTCCACAGGCCATTCTGCCCTTATCTTGTTCAGTGTTTCAACTGTCGGCTCGCCCGAAGGCGTATAAAGTTCTATATCTGGTGTGATTACAACATTCAACGCCTGGGTGGATATCAGAACTGTTATTATGGTAAAAATAATTATAGTTAGCTTCGGTTTTTTGAGTAATATATCGTACTGCATGAACACCCCTATATAACTTTTATCTCTAATTATGCTGGTATATTTAAACCTACCTGAGTCTCTCCTATTTTACCCACTTTTATTGGCTTTATCAATGCCCCTGCCACTTGCCTATCCATATCACCCCGTGTATGCTGTTAGTGATGATGCATTCCTGAACCTAATCCCGCTTATCCTTTCCTGCGCTAATTCTGCATATCACAGCTGTTTGCACCATTTTATTTTCTCCTGTTGAGGAGCAGGACCACGGCAAGCAGGGCAAGGAATAGCCCTATCGCTCCAAATCCGGGGGTGTGGCCGCTGCCCCCGCCGCTGGCACCTGACACCGTAATGCTTTTGGAGTATGTATCACTCTGTCCGTAGTTGTCCATGACTGTGAGCACGACTGTGTAACTTCCCGCAGAGCCGTATTGATGGGTGACAACACGTCCTGTTGCATCAATGTCATCGCCAAAATCCCACTGGTAAAAAGCTATATTGCCGTCGGAGTCATTTGAAGAACTTGCATCGAATGTGACAATGCTTCCCACAGATGGGTTTAATGGGTCGTAAGAAAACTTTGCATTTGGCGGCATATTTTCTTTTCCTTCATATTTGTAATCTGTTAGTTTTATATTAAGTGTCTGTTCTGAAGATTGTCCCCTTATCTCATCTATCATGCCCTTACTGTCTGACCAGAGTATAAGCGTGTTGTTTATCGGAATCAAATCGCCGATGAAAGGAATATAATCTGTTTTTATGATGTATTTGTCTCCTGCCTTTCCTGTGCATTCAAATGAGAATGAAATCTGGGCTGTGGTGGGCGTGCTCCCCATGTAGGTTGTGGTTGTTGTACAGCTTGAAGTCCATTTTTCTCCCTCATGAACAGGAAACTGCATGAAGTCAAGCGGCGGGTCATAATCGGTTTCAGAGGATAATGTCTGCGGTATGTTCGGAATATTAATGTCAACGCCCACATTTATATTTGAATCCACCACTGAAAGATTACTTGTGGTGAATAAGCTTGTGCCGTTTACGTTAAAAGCGAAATTTCCGCTATAGTGCTGCTGTCCCAATTCATACGTGTATGTACCCGCTATAGTGCTGCTGATGCCCAGAAGGTAGCATCCCACATAATTGCCTTCTATCTGTTTGACTTCCACGTCGTTCACATCCACCCTCAGAGAGACGGTAGAATCAATCGATGATGTGAGCGTGGCATTCTCCATGGACATGGAAGCGGTTCCGACATATTTGCCGCTGTACACCCAGTAATCCCCTACACTCCAGTTCGGTTTTTCCAGCTGTGCATCCGATGGCAAAGCGGCAGCCAGTGGCAAAAGAAGCATTATCGCCATTATAGAAACTATCTTTGCTTTCATTGCCATGTTATTGTCTCATGCCATATATTTTTTTTGCTCGGGATATGCGTCATACAGCATCCTCTCTGATATTTCTCCTGCAATGTTTTTCCCCATCATTTTTTTGATTTCATCGCCTTCAAAATGTGCAAGAACCCACATGAGTTTCACCAGCGCTGTTTCCGGAAGCATGTCCTCGCCAGATATTACGCCTGCCTCTATAAGCCGCCTGCCTGTTGCATAAACGTTCATATTAACTCTGCCCCATATGCACTGTGTTGTCATCACGACCGTGGTGCCTTCCCCGGCAACCTCTTTTATCGCCTTCACAATCTCGTTGCTCACATGCCCCAGGCCTGTTCCTGCAATAACCACTCCTTCTTTCCCTTCAACCATTCTGAGAAAAGTATCGCTGTCCAGGTTGGGATGGTAATATAAAAGCGAAACGTTTGTATTTAGGAGGGTATCTGCTATTGCTTCCCCGTTGCCTTTTCTCCTGTAGCCCTTGAAGAGATGAACTCTGCTGTCGACAAAGCCAAGCGGGTGCCCATTTATGGAACGAAATGCATCCCTTCTGGAAGAATGCATCTTTCTGACCTTTGTTCCCCGGTATATGTGGCATTGCCCCGAAGAGGGTGTGCCGTGCATGACAACCGCCACTTCTCCCAGATCGCTGGTAGCCACTCTGGCTGAGGCAAGCAGATTCTGGAAAGCATCGCTGCTCGGTCTGTCTGATGAGCGCTGCGAGCCTGTAAGCACGACCGGCCCATTCAAATTTTTCAGCATGAACGAGAGGGCGGCAGATGTATAGCTCATTGTATCTGTTCCATGAGATATTATTACTCCGTCTGCTCCGCTGTTAAGCTCTTTTGCTGTTTCCTCTGCAATCTTTGCCCAATCTGAGGGGGCAATATCCTCACCGAACTTTTGAAAAATTACCTTTGCATTCAAATTGCATATATCAAAAATCTCCGGCACGGAAAGCACGATTTCTTCAGATGTGCTTGCAGGATGTACTGCTCCCGTGGCATAATCAATGCGCGAGGCGATTGTCCCGCCTGTTCCTATCAAAGATACAGTCGGCTTTTTGCTGTTATGGGGTGTTGAGCGACTTCCTCTTTCTGCCCTGCTTTTCTTTCCGATTAATTTTATTGAAACAGGGCCATCAATTACTATGCCCACATTATATCCGTTCTCCAGTTTTATTATGATATCACTCTGACTGAATGCGTGAGATGGAAGAAGCATGCCCCTGTATGTTTTTCCTCCCGTACGGATTTCGATGAAATCCCCTTCCTCAATGCTTGCCTCCTTCAGCAATTTTTTTACCTCGTCTTTTCTCATACCAAATTGCAAACTTCTGTCGCTATATATTTTTCACCATCAAAAGTTATATATGAAAATGATATTCCATAGGTGATATAGCCCTGTGGTGTAGAGGCCTATCATATCGGGCTTTGGACCCGATGACGGCAGTTCGAATCTGCCCAGGGCTATGAGAAGGCTCCCGTGGTGTAGTCCGGTCAATCATTCCGGCCTTTCGAAGAGCCCTTTCTTTGGAAAAGAAAGTGCTTCACCCCAAAGAAACACTTTCTGAAGACGGCTCTAGAGATAGCCGGCCACCCGGGTTCGAATCCCGGCGGGAGCACTTATTACTTTTATATGAAAAGCTCCAATACGCTTTTATAAAAATCCGGGTTTATATCTCATGCTCGTATTTCATGTGCCTCTCTGGCTTATTTTTCTGATTGCAATAATCGTGGTGCTGATAGGATGGAAGATAATAAAATTCGCTTTGAAAATTCTGATCGCTCTTATTCTGATATTTGCCCTGCTTATGGCAGCAGATATCATTTTACCGTATATCCATTCATTTATCTAGGAATATGCAACAAACGGTTTTTTTCACCATTGCCCTTATTCAAAAGCTGATAGATTACCTCGCTTGTTGCAAATATCGGGATTTTTGATTTCATGAACTCCTACTCCATAGAAAAAAATTCTTCCGGAGTTAGTTCCTGCATTTTTTCGGTTGCAACAATCATACCGTCCTTTATCTCAAGATATCCGTCTTTCTCGTATTCCTCAATTATTTTTTCTATGATGCCCCTCTCTTTATCAATTTCTTTTTCCAGCTCTTTGATATTCAGCCTTCCTCTCACACGGAGGCTTACGAATATTATCATAATGACAGCCATTATTATGTCCCTTGCCAGCACCTTCTCTGCCACCACGTCCTCAAGATTGTCCGGCTCATCGGAAATTCTCCAGCCCAGCAGCAAAAATCCATCAATCACAAGACGCCCTACCCATGTAAGCTCGTAGTAGCTTCCTTCCTTGTGTATGAAATGCATCTCCTGAAGGGCGGCGAGTGCTCTGTTAAATGTTGCAGTTGCCATATCCGTCTCTTTCTGAAGTTCCTTCCACCTTATTTTTTCTTTTTCCCTCAGAACCATCAGAATTTTGACAACATTTTCTCTGAGCAATCTAAAAATTTTATAAACAACGTCCTGGCTGCCGTTTTTCATTATGACCACAACAGAATCCCTTTAATAAAATTTGTTACGGATGCGGACGTGCATCATTCGATGGGCGGCAGCTCGCCGGCAGGCACACCGGCAGCCCACGCAGCGCTTCTTCTGACAATCCACCAGTTGTAAGAATCGGGCAACGGCTGCCTATCCTTCCAGTGAAAGAGCCCCTTTGAAAACATGCGGTTGCTGCCCGTATCTTCTTCAAAAATTCTTCCTCCTTTCCACACGTGATGTTCCGGATGGTTGCCAAATATCACCACCTTTCCCTTTCCGTAGTTGCATGCAACAGCAGCTGGCTTGCCTGCAAGATGGGTTTCAATAAGCTTGCTTTTCATATCCCACAAATCAAAAGGCTCTGCAGGATTGACATTATATGCCCAGACATGTAATTTAGTGCTCTCATTTCCGTTTGGCCCGGAAATGTTTTCGCATGGGTACCATGCCAGCACCGCAACATTTCCCTCGGGAATCAGGGCTGGACCACCTACCCATCTTATTATTCTCGTATCCTTCCCATAACCATGAAATATCGGATGGCTTGTATTAACTCTGCAGTGCTGGCATACACCAGAGCCGTCAGCGGAAAGATTGTACCATATATATGCTGACTGCCCTATCCTGGCAGGATTGCCTGCGAAGCTGCAGGCTATGGGGTCGCCCATATCCTGGTATGAGACCACAGGTACAATTCCAATGGCTGACCTGTTCATGAACCATTCCCATGCTGTCTCGTGCTTCCATTTCCTCTCAGGAGCACTCAGGAGCCCCTGTGATGCTATGTTTGCCCCTCCGCAGATTCCGAAATATCCGCCCCCGCCAGCCACGAAATCCCTCACTTCATTTTTCCATTGTGAGAGCCCGCTATCTATAGGCCGTCTAAATTCCTTGCCTATGCCGGGAATTATGAGCAAATCATAACCTCTCAGAGCCCCTGCCGATATCTGGACATCTG
>Ga0209410_1001876_pt1 | contig 10208 bp, 11 predicted proteins | sample Mar14436cmmetaG_FD_184135 | JGI IMG/M metagenome (GOLD analysis project Ga0209410, IMG submission 184135) | Marine hydrothermal vent microbial communities from Guaymas Basin, Gulf of California to study Microbial Dark Matter (Phase II) - Marker... ... | reverse complement strand
GGTCGGGGGAGCCGACGATCTGGAGATGAGGAGGAAGGTGGGGATGGTCGGGCATAGGCCCTTATTCTACGGAAAACTCACCGTCCGGGAGAACCTATCGTTCTACGGAAAGTTGTACGGTGTCCCTGGGCTTCGATATAGAACCGAGGAGCTCTTAGAGAGGGTGGGCCTCGGCCACATGGCCGACCTTCCCTGCGAGGTCCTGTCCAGGGGGATGGCCCAGAGGCTATCCTTGGCAAAAGCTCTCCTGCACGACCCTCCGGTGCTGCTTCTGGACGAACCGTTCTCCGGCATGGACCCCGAGGGGAGGAGGTTCCTCGAGGAGCTTTTGGGTGACGATGGGAGGACCGTAATTATGACCACTTACGACGTCGGGTTCGGGGTACGATGGGCGGAGAAAGTTTTGGTCCTCGTCCGGGGGGGACCTCGGTACCTCGGCCCCCCTCCACGGAACCACGAGGAGCTAATGAAACTGTGCGGATGAGGGAGATAGGGGCGATAATTTGGAAGGACTTAATTTTAGAGTGGAGGGCTCCAGAGGGGCTCGTATCCTTAGGGGGGTTCTGTTTAGCGACACTTTTAGCCTTCCACTTCGCCTTAGGGCCCCACCCTGCGAGGATGAGGGAGGCGGGGTCCGGGGTGTTGTGGGCGACCTATATGTTGGCCGGCGTGGCCGGGGCGGGAAGAACCTTCGCCTCCGAAGAGAGGGACGGATGCATGGAAGGCCTGCTTTCCGCCCCCGTAGATAGAGGGAACATATACTTGGGCAAGTTCTTAGTGGGCACGCTCCGGATGCTTGTGGTGGAAGCCCTCACCCTCCCTCCCTTCGCCGCCCTGTACGGCCTCCCCCTCGGAGGAGGGAAGTTACTTCAGCTCGGAGCAGTCCTGATCTCGGGGACCGTAGGTCTGGTGGCCGTGGTTACCCTCTTCTCCGGCCTCACGCTTCGGACGAGGGCTCGGGAGGCCCTGCTTCCGGTCCTGACATTCCCCATAGTCGTCCCCGTGGTCATAGGTGCCGTGGAGGCTTCCCGTTCGGTGTTCTCCGGAGGCTGGGACGAGGTCGAACGCTGGTTCAAGCTCCTCATCTCCTTCGATGTAACCTTCGTATCCTTAGCCTGGCTCTTCTTCGGGTACGCCGTAGAAGAATGACGATCGGGAGGTGAAGATGTCCCGGAAGCTTTCAGTACTCGTGGTGGGAGACGACGACGAGGTTTTAAGAGCTTTGGCCCAACTCGGCTGTGAGTTCCTCGTCGTAAGTGCGGACGATGCTTTGGCTAAGTTTCCCAAAGCTCGACCTGATGTGGCCCTCGTCGAACCCCATCTTTTGGACGGGAGGAACTTCGTCCGAGAACTCCTCCGTATGGACCCGGACCTCCCCGTGGTGATAATGGCCGACTGCTCGTGTGTCCCTTCGGCCGTGCAGGCTATACGGGAGGGGGCCTTCGAGTTCATCCTCAAGCCCTTCACAGTGGAGCATCTGGATCTCGTGCTGAAACGGGCCTTGGAACATCGCAGGTCGGCGGAGGAGAACCGCCAACTGAAGTGCCAGTACAAGGACGAGGAGTTCGACGGCATAATCGGGAAGAGCCCGGGGATGTGTGAGGTGTTCGGGATGATCCGCAAGGTCGCCGGGACCGAGGCCAACGTCCTCGTAGTGGGCGAAAGCGGCACGGGTAAGGAGCTCGTAGCCAGGAGCCTCCACAGCAGGAGCACGAGGGCCGATAAGCCCTTCGTCCCCGTGGATTGCGCCTCTATCCCAGAGAACCTCTTAGAGAGCGAACTTTTCGGACATGAGAAGGGGGCCTTTACCAGCGCCCATACCTCGAGGCCGGGGCTCTTCGAGTACGCAGACGGCGGGACCCTGTTTCTGGACGAGGTGAGCCAGCTGAGCCTCCCCCTCCAGGCGAAGCTCCTCAGGGTCCTCCAGGAGAGGCAGTTCAGGAGGGTGGGGGGGAGGAAGTTGATATCCGTGGATGTGAGGGTGATATCAGCCACGAACCGGGACCTTAAGAGGGAGGTCGCCGAAGGAAGGTTCAGGGAGGACCTATATTACAGGTTGAACGTGGTCACGATCTCCCTGCCCCCTTTGAGGGAAAGGGACGGGGACATATCCCTCTTAGCCAGGTACTTCCTCCGTAAGTTCAGCAGAACGAACGGTAAATCCATTAGGGACATATCCGACGAAGCTATGGAGATGCTGGAGAGGTACCACTGGCCCGGAAACGTGAGGGAACTGCAGAACGTGATGGAGCGCGCGGTGCTTTTGGCCGAAGGGGAAGTTATAACTCCTCAGGACCTCCCCCCCGAGCTTAGGAGCCCTCAGGCGCCTCCTCCGTCCTGGGAGGAGCTGCCTTACAAAGAGGCCAAGAGGGCCTGGATGGAGCGTTTCGAAAGGGAGTACTTCCTCTCCCTCCTGCGCAGACACAACGGCAACATATCCCAGGCCGCAAGGGCCGCCGGGGTGAGCAGGAAGACGATACAGAGGTTCCTGAGGCGCTCCGGTTCGTGACCCGTACGGAGGAGCTATGGGAAAGTGTCAAGTCGGCCTTGTAGGTCTGGCCGTGATGGGACAGAACCTCGCTCTGAACATGGAGGACAAGGGCATCTCCGTGGCCGTGTATAACAGGACTTCCTCCCGTACAGAGAAGTTCGTGGAGGAGCGTGCGGGGGGGAGGCACATAGAGCCAACCTATTCCCCCAAGGAACTTGTGGACATCCTGGAGAGACCTCGCAGGATAATCCTCATGGTCAAGGCTGGACCGGCGGTGGACCAGGTTTTAGACCAATTGGTGCCCCTCCTGGAGCCGGGGGATGTGGTGGTGGACGGAGGAAACTCCTTCTTCCGGGACACCGAGCGCAGGGCGAGGGAACTTGAGGGTGAGGGCATAAACTTCTTGGGGACCGGGATATCTGGAGGGGAGGAGGGAGCCCTCAGGGGCCCGAGCATAATGCCCGGGGGCTCCAGAAGGGCCTACGAGCTTATGGAGCCCGTCTTCGAGGCGATAGCTGCTAAAGCTAAGGACGGAACCCCATGCGTAGCATACCTCGGTCCCGGTGGAGCTGGACACTACGTGAAGATGGTCCACAACGGGATAGAATACGGGGATATGCAGCTCATAGCCGAGGCCTACGACCTCCTGAGGAGGGGTCTCGGGATGGGGGCCGAAGAGATCGGGGAGGTCTTCTCTGAGTGGAGCAGGGGTGAACTTTCCTCCTTCCTTATGGAGATAACCGTCGAAATCTTCAGGAGGAGGGACGATGAGACGGGACTTCCCCTCGTAGATCTAATATTGGACAGGGCCGGCCAGAAGGGAACGGGAAGGTGGACGTCGCAGAACGCCCTGGACCTCGGAGTCCCCACGCCCACGATAAACGCAGCCGTTGAGGCGCGCATAATTTCGGCGTACAAGGAGGAGAGGGTGAGGGCCTCCGAGCTGCTCGATGGGCCGGATTCCCGGTGCGGGGACTACGCCCTGATCCGGGACATCGGGGAAGCCCTTTACGCGAGCAAGATCTGCACGTACGCACAGGGTATGTCCCTTCTGAGGGCGGCGTCCGAGGAGTACGGCTACGACTTAGACCTTTCTACCGTGGCCCGCATATGGAGGGCGGGATGTATAATAAGGGCCGACTTCTTGGACGATGTATCCCGGGCCTTTTCCCGGGACCCCGACCTCCCGAACCTCCTCCTCGACCCTCACTTCAGAAGGGAAGTCCAGGCCAGGCAAGGGGGCTGGAGGCGGACGGTGTGCAGGGCGGCGGAACTCGGGATCCCCGTGCCTGCCATGGCAGCCTCCCTTGCGTACTACGACTCCTACCGCTCCGAGCGGCTTCCGGCCAACCTCATCCAGGCCCAGAGGGACTACTTCGGAGCGCACACCTACGAGAGGGTGGACAGGGAAGGGACGTTCCACACGGAATGGAGGGGGCTGTGAGGGCGATGCTCCTGAGGGCTCCCAAGCCTGCGGAGGAGGGACCTTTAGAATCGGTCGAACTTCCCGACCCTGAGCCCGGGCCTGGGGAGATAAAGGTGAGGGTGGGGGCCTGCGGGGTCTGCAGGACCGACCTGCACATCGTGGAGGGGGACCTGGACCTGCCGAAGCTCCCCGTCGTGCCCGGACATCAGATAGTCGGCGTGGTGGAGGAGGTAGGGGATGGGACCAGGAGGTTCCGGGAGGGGGACAAGGTGGGCGTCCCCTGGCTCTACGACACGTGCGGAAGGTGCAGGTTCTGCAGGGAAGGAAAGGAAAACCTCTGCGACGAAGCCCGCTTCACGGGGTTTCACGTGGACGGGGGCTTCGCGGAGTATTTCGTTGTTAAGGAGGACTTCGCATATCCGATACCCGAGGGCTTCCCCGACCTGCAGGCCGCGCCCCTCCTGTGCGCCGGGATCATAGGGTACAGGGCCCTGAGGCTCAGCGAGGTGAGACCTGGGGAGAGGCTCGGCATGTACGGCTTCGGAGCGTCGGCGCATGTAACCATACAGGTGGCGAAGTATCGGGGTTGCGAGGTCTTCGTGTTCACGAGGAGCCCGGAGCATAGGAGGCTTGCGGAGGAGCTCGGGGCGGCCTGGGTGGGTGGGCCCGACGATGAGCCTCCCGAGGAGATGGATTCCTCCATAATCTTCGCCCCAGCCGGACCCCTCGTGCCGAAGGCACTGAAGGCCCTCAGAAAGGGCGGGACCTTGGCCCTCGCAGGGATCCACATGACCCCGATTCCCCAGATGGAGTACAGCCTGCTGTACGGCGAACGCACCGTAAGGAGCGTGGCCAACAGCACCCGTAGGGACGCGGAGGAACTTCTGAGGTTGGCGGCGGAGATACCCATCCACACGGAGGTGGAAGAATACCGGCTCGAGGAGGCCAACGAAGTGCTACTGAAGCTCAAAAGAAGCGAGATCCGAGGGGCTGCGGTCTTGAAGGTCCGATAAAAAAAGCCCCACCGAAGCCGGTGGGGCTTTCCTTTTCGGGATAGGTCAACGACGACCGAGCTTCACCACGTTGGCCGCCTGAAGGCCCTTGGGAGTCTGGACTATATCGAACTCCACCTCCTGGCCTTCCTCGAGGGTGCGGTAACCTTCACCGACGATGGCGGAGAAGTGCACGAACACGTCCTCCCCGTCGTCCCGCTCGATGAAGCCGTACCCTTTGGCGTCGTTGAACCACTTCACCCTTCCTTTCGGCATGCTGCTACCCCTTTGCTACATGGTTAAACTTTACTCTTTGGAAGGGGCCAAAACAGAAAAACCACAAGGCCCGAAAGGGCAACTTGTGGTTCTCCTCACAGGTCTCCCTTCCAAAGGCCACCTCCAAATTCGAGTATAATATACATCCTTTCCAAGGAAATGTCAAGCAAAATCTCTTCGGTAAAGGCTCACTCGAGGGCGGTTATACGGGGCGTGAACTTCCCCGACCTTCTGGTGGCTATTTTGGCAGGGACCAGGCCGAGGGGGAGGAAGGCGACCCCCAGGCCGAGCCCTACGAGCTCGGACCCCGTGAGGACGTACCCGAGTAGGACGCCCGAGAGGAAGGTCAAGGTGGGCACGAGGTAGACCAGAGCCGAAGCCCTGAGGAAGAGCCCGGAGGGCATGGCTACTCTAACTCTCTGCCCCGGAAGGACTCCAAGGGGGTCCTCGACCTCGACGAGCATCTCCTCCCCCTCGGCCGCGCACAGCCCGCACCTCCCGCAGGCGGGGTTCCTTCTGAAGGAGACCACGGCCCTTCCGGGCCTCGGAACTTCCACGACGACCCCGAGCTCCGTCATGCCGCCCTCTCCATCCGGATTATCTTCCTCGGGCACTTCTCCACAACCTCGTCCCAGTTCCCGCTCTCGTACACCTTCCCGTAGTCGACCTTAGCCAGGTTCCCGTCCATGTAGAAGGCTCCGTTGTCGCTCGTCCTGGCGCACATCCTGCAACCTATGCATCCGACCTCGCATACCCTTCTGACCGCAGGGGCCCTGTCCGGGTTGTTACAGGCGACGAAGATCGTTTCCCCTCTCTTCCTGTCGTACGGCTCTAAGGTTATTATACCCCTCGGGCAGGCCTGAACGCACTTGCCGCAGCCCGTGCACCTTTCCACATCCACCTTGGGACGTCCGTCGGCCATGTATATGGCGCCGAACCCGCAGGCCCTGACGCAGTCGCCGTACCCCAAGCATCCGTACCTGCATGCGTACTCTCCTCCTAAGAGGTTCGCGGCCGAACAGGTCTTCACCCCCCTGTACTCCGCCACCTTGACCTTCTGTTCGGAAGTTGCGCCGCAGTGGACCACGGCGACCTTCTCCACGACCTCGACCTCGCCCAGGCCCAATATCTCGGCTATCCTGCGGGCAGACTCGGTCCCACCCACGGGACAGGCCCCGGGCTCGGCATCCCCCTTTACTATCCTCTCGGCCATATCCCTACAGCTTGCGAACCCGCAGGCACCGCAGTTTGCGCCCGGAAGGGCCTCCAAAACCGCCTCGACCCTCGGGTCCTCCTGGACAGCGAGCTTCCTGTTGACCACGGCCAGGATAGCGGCGAACGCCAAGGCCAAAAGCCCCATGCTAAGGACCGAGACCAATATCGGGTTCATATCTCCTCCTTTTACACCCTTATCAACCCTGAGAACCCCATAAAGGCGAGGGCCAATATTCCGGCAGTTATGAGGGTTATGGGAGCACCCCTGAAGGCCCTCGGTAGGTCCGCAAAGGCAAGCTCCTCTCTTATCCCGGCCATTATGGTCAGCACGAGCGTGAAGCCTATGCCGGCTCCGATGCCGAACACCAACCCCTCTATGAAGTCGTATTCCCTGAGGACCATAAAGAGAGCAAGGCCCAGTATGGAGCAGTTCGTGGTTATGAGGGGGAGGTATATGCCCAAGGCCCTGTAAAGTTCGGGGCTGAACCTCCTGAGGAACATCTCCACTATCTGGACCAGCGACGCTATCACGAGTATGAAGGTTACATATTCCAAAAACGGCAGGCCGAACCTGACCAAAATGTGGTGGTAGATGAGCCATGTCACGGTGGCCGTCAGGGTCATAACGAATATGACGGCGAGGCCCATCCCCACCGCCGTCTCCATCCTCGAGGATACTCCTAAGAAAGGGCATATGCCTAAGAAATAGTGGAGCACGAAGTTGTTCGTAAGGACCGCCGCTACGAATATGAGAAGGAGCTCCATCTTGCCTCCTTATTTGGTCCTTTCTATTGCGTTCATCGCTGCCACCAGGAACCCCAAGGTCAGGAAAGCCCCAGCGGGAAGGATCATCACCACCCAAGGGTGCCAGCCAGGTATCACCTCGTGTCCGAACACCTCCCCCGAGCCCAGAAGTTCCCTTATGCTCCCCAGAAGCGTCAGGGCGAATATGAACCCGCTACCCACCCCCAAGGCGTCCAAGATGGAACGGCCCGTGGGGTTCTTGGATGCGAACACCTCCTGACGTCCCAGTATAAAGCAGTTCACGACTATGAGGGGGACATAAGGGCCCAAGGCCTTGCTTATAGCGGGGAACTTGGCCTTGAGGAAGAGGTCCGCGACGGTCACGAAGGTGGCTATTATGACGGTGAAGGTGGCTATGCGGACTTGGCCCGGCACGAGCTTCCTTATTATCGACACCACGAGGCTCGTGGAGGTCAACACGAAGGTCGTAGCAAGGCCCATCGAGAGGCCGTTTAAGGCGGAAGTCGTCACCGCCAACGTCGGACACATCCCCAAGAGCATCCTGAATATAGGGTTCTCCTCCCAAAGGCCCTTCAGGTACTCCTGGTACCAAGGTCTCCGGCTCACTTCTTCCCTCCTTTCCATTTGATCGTGGCCTCGGTCTCGCAGTCCGGAGGTCCGGCCCGTACCACCCTGCGCACCTCATTCAGGCCCTCGTTGACTATCCTTACGACGGAGGCGGAGGATATCGTGGCCCCGGTTATGGCGGTTATCTCGTTCGGGGCAGGCTTCCGACCGGCCTTCACGTATCCCACCGCCGGGACGGCCTCCAGCCCCCTGAACTGTTCCTCAAAGCTGGATTCGGTTATCTTGGCACCGAGGCCTGGGGTCTCGACGGACTCTAAGACCTCCATCCCCGTAAGCCTCCTCAGGTCGGGCGCGACCCCGACCATAAGCTGTATCTTCCCCTGATACCCGGGACCTTCGGCCAAGAAGGCGTAGCCCAAAAGCTTTCCTGAGGAGTCCAGAGCACGGTAGATTACGGTTTCGTCCCTGTGCACCTCCTCAACCTTGTCCACGCCGGGAAGGACCTTGTCAATGGCCTCCCTTACGGCCTCCTTCTTGTGGAGGGCTATGTAGGGCTCGGCGTACTTGTCCATGTAGACCAAGGATAGCCCGGAGAACACCCCCACTACGGTGAGCACGAGCATCATCCTCGCAGATACGCTCATCTCTTCCCCCCGAAAGGAACTGGAACAGTGTACCTGTCTATCAAGGGCGTCACCGCATTCATGAGGAGTATGGAATACATGACCCCTTCTGGAAGACCTCCCCATAGCCTTATGACGACCACGAGGACCCCGGCCCCGATCCCGAACATGTACCTCCCGACCTTGGTCACTGGCGTAGTCACGGGGTCGGTGGCCATAAACCACGCTCCGAGCATGAGGCCTCCGGCGAGGAGGTGGAACATAGGTGAGGGGTAGAGGTCGGGCCTGAAGGCCCAGGGGATGGCCCCCAGTACGGCGACCGTGCCCAGGTAGCTCAGAGGTATCCTCCAATCGGCGTAGCCCTTGAGGACGAGGAACAGTCCCCCTATCAGGAGTGCCAAGGCCGAAGTCTCCCCCATACATCCCCCCACCTTCCCCACCAGGAGGTCCAAAAGTGGGGTGGCCTTATGGTCGAACTTCATGAGGGCCAGAGGGGTCGCCACAGTGACGGCCTCGGGACCCGGGGCGACCCACGTGGTCATCAGCACAGGGAAGGCGGCCATGAGGAAGGCCCTGCCCACCAAGGCGGGGTTGAAGATGTTCTGTCCCAGACCCCCGAAGACCTGCTTACCCACACCTACGGCGACCACTCCCCCGAGGAACGCCGCCCAGAAGGGAAGCGTGGGGGGAAGGACCATGGCCAATAGGACCCCCGTCACGGCTGCGGACAGGTCCCCGAGGGTGGAAGGTTTCTTCCTGAGGATACAAGCCGAGGCCTCGGCCGATAAAGTCCCGGCCAGGCACGAGGCCAAAAGCACCAGGGCGTGCCACCTGAAGAACCACACCCCGGCCACGATCCCCGGCACGAGCGATATTAGCACTCCCATCATGACCTTCCGCGTGTCCATCTCAGCCCTTATGTGGGGTGAGACTGCGACCACAAGTCTACCTTCCATCTTCCCCCCTTCTCTATTTGAGCGAACGAACTTTGAGCTTGCCGAGCTTTATATAGTGGACTATGGGTATCCTCGCAGGACAAACATAGGCGCAGCTCCCGCACTCTATGCAGTCCATGATGTGCGCCCTTTCCAAAAGGTCCCACCTCTCCCCCTTGGCGAACTTCACGAAGAGGGTGGGCATAAGCTCCATCGGACAGTGGTCCACGCACCTTGCGCACCTTATGCAGTTCCCCTCCTCGTAGGGGAGCGCCCTCAGGGCGAGGACCCCGGAAGTCCCCTTGACCACAGGAACTTCCAGGCTCCTCTGGGCTATGCCCATCATGGGGCCACCCATCACCACCTGGGATGCGCCCTCCTGAAGTCCTCCTGCGACCTCCAGGAGGTAGGAAAACGGTGTACCTATCGGGACCAGGTAGTTCCCGGGCCTTCCCACCTCCCCTGCCACCGTCACCACCCTTTCTATCAAGGGCTTCCCGTCCCTCACGGCCTCGGCTACCGCGACCGCAGTCCCCACGTTCTGCACCACCACCCCCACGTCCATAGGGAGCCCACCTGTGGGCACCTCCCTGTCCAGTACGGCCTTTATCAGCATCTTCTCCGCCCCCTGGGGGTACTTGACCTTAAGGGGGACGACCTCCACCTCCCCGTCCGAAGCGTGCCTGAGGGCCTCCATAGCATCGGGCTTGTTGGCCTCGACTCCTATCATGCCCCTCTCGGCCCCCACGGCCCTCATGACGAGCCTGAGCCCCAGGATGCAGTCCTCGGCCCTCTCCAGCATGGTCCTGTGGTCCGCCGTCAGGTAGGGCTCGCACTCGCATCCGTTGAGTATCACGGTGTCTATGGGTTTGTCCTCGGGAGGGGAGAGCTTCACGGCCGTGGGGAACGCCGCGCCCC
>Ga0209410_1001875_pt1 | contig 10209 bp, 10 predicted proteins | sample Mar14436cmmetaG_FD_184135 | JGI IMG/M metagenome (GOLD analysis project Ga0209410, IMG submission 184135) | Marine hydrothermal vent microbial communities from Guaymas Basin, Gulf of California to study Microbial Dark Matter (Phase II) - Marker... ... | reverse complement strand
AACAAAAGAAAGCTTGCAGAGTTAACTCTTAAAAATGTATTTGAGGGGAGAGAAGAAAAGAAAAGTGAGAAGGTCATATTGGAGCATACGTCGGCAAATCCCAACGGGCCTCTGCATGTCGGAAGGGCGAGAAATCCGATAATAGGCGACACGCTTGCGAGAATATTCAGGTGGGGCGGTTATGATGTTGAAACGCAGTTCTATGTTGATGACATGGGCAAGCAGGTCGCAATCCTGCTGTGGGGGCTGAAAAATATTGATATGGAGGTTGAGGAAAAAAAAGAGGACCACCGCCTTGTAGCGTTCTACCAAAAAGCCTATGAGATGATGGAGAGGGACGAGAAAGTGAAGGAGGAAATAGGGCAGATCATAAAAAAATGTGAGGAGGGAGACGAAAAAACCCTTAATGAAATGAAAGAGGCATATGAAAAAGCGCTGGAAGGCATAGTGGAAAGCCTTGAAAGAATCAATATAAAAATAGACAGCTTCGTTGAGGAATCGAGATTTGTCATAGACGGAAGCGTGCAGTATGTCATAGAGGAATTGAAGAAATCGGAATTTGTGGGATACGAGGGAAATGCTCTTTACCTTGACATGGAGCACTTCGGAATTCATGGTAGAAACAAAAAATTCTTTTTGACAAGGGAGGACGGTACTTCTTTGTATGCCACAAGGGATATAGCATACCATCTGTGGAAGGGAAAAAGGGCTGATCTGCTGATAAATATTCTCGGGGAGGACCACAAACTGGAAGCAAAGCTGGTGGAGGTAGCACTTAAAATTTTGGGGGCAAAGATTCCGGTAGCTGTATTCTATTCATTTGTCTCGCTGCCAGAGGGAAAAATGTCCACACGGCGGGGGCGTGTCGTTTATCTGGATGATTTAATCGATGAGGCGGTTGAAAGGGCATATGATGAGGTCAGGAAAAGAAGGGAATTGGATGATGCAAAAGCAAGGTTTATTGCCGAAAAGGTGGGAACAGGGGCCATAAGATATAACATTATAAAAGTCAATCCAGAAAAAGCAATAACATTCAGATGGGAAGAGGCTTTGAATTTTGAAGGAGAATCTGCACCTTTCATACAATATGCCCATGCAAGATGCTGTTCAATAATGAAAAAAGCAGGATATACAGAAACAAAGCCCGGGGAAATAGATTGTTCTAATTACACTCACCCTCAGGAAATAAATTTGATAAAAATCATTGCTTCCTTTCCCGGAGTTATAAAAAGATGCCAGAATGAATTCAATCCTGCATACCTTGCAGAATATGCACATAAACTTGCTTCTTCATTTAACGCCTTTTACCGCGACTGCCAGGTTGTGGGCAGCGAAAAGGAAAGAGAGAGGCTTGCCATTGTTCATGCAACCCGGCAGACATTGAAAAATGCGCTTACCCTGCTTGGGATAGAAGCGCTTGAGGAAATGTAAGCTATGGAGATTTCCTGCTCATTGTTCTCGGAAACGGTATTGCATCTTTTATGTTGTCCAGTTTGCAGATCCATGCCAACGTGCGTTCAACCCCCAGCCCGTAACCCGAATGGGGTACAGAGCCGTAGCGGCGCAGGTCAAGATACCACTCGTATTTGCTCACATCCTCTCCCTGCTTTTTAAGCGACTCAACCAATTCATTTATGTCTGTGGAACGCTGGCTTCCGCCTACAATTTCTCCGTATCCTTCGGGGGCCAGCATATCAAAACATAACGCTTCGTCAGGATGTTCGGGATCGCTGGGTTTGTAAAATGCCATTGCTTCTTTGGGATAGTGGGTTACAACCACAGGCGTATCGAAATGCTTCATGAGTTTCTGCTCCTCTATCGTTCGCAGGTCTTTCCCGAACGGAACCTCCATACCGTCCTTTTTGAGTATTTCAAGGGCTTCCCTGTATTTTATTGTGGGCCATTGCTTGTCGAGCATTTTTTTCAGTGCTTCAGGGTCTCTCCCCAAAAAGCGCAAGTCTTCTTCGTGTTCTTCCAGTATTTTTTTAATGATGAACTTCACCTCTTCCTTTGCAAATTCAGTTACATCTTTCAAATCAAACCATGCTGCTTCCATTTCCGCCATCCAGAATTCGCTCAGATGCCTGCTCGTTTTGGAGCGCTCCGCCCTGAATGTCGGGGCAACGTCATAAACTCTTTCCAGAGCAAAAATCGCTGCCTCTGCATATAACTGCCATGATTGAGAGAGGTATGTTTTGTCCCCATAATAATTCACTTCAAAAAGAGTGGCGCCGCCCTCGCACTGGCTGGGTTGCAGTATCGGCGGATGAAATTCATAGAAACCGTGGCTTCGGAAAAATTCATGGATTGCCCCTGTAAGGGTGCTTCTTATTTTGAGTATGGTGGTGAGTTTCCTGCTCCTGAGCCAGAGATGGCGGTTGTCAAGCAGAAATTCCATGCTATGGTCTTTGGTTATGGGGAAATCTTCCGCAAAATGAATTACATGAAATGAGGCGGCATGTATCTCCCTGCCGCCTGGCGCCCTCTCGTCCTCATGGATTGTGCCTTCAATTTCAACAGATGACTCTATCAGGGCTTTTCTTGCCGAGTTGAAGTCCTCGTCGGGCAGTTTTCCTTTTTCGACAATAACCTGGATAATGCCGCTTTCATCTCTTACCGTGACAAAGGCGAGCTTTCCGCTACTCCTTGTTCGATAAATCCAGCCCCTGACTTTTGCTTTCTCGCCTTCGCTTTTTTTCAGCGCTTCTGAAATTTTTTGGTAGTCCTGCATTGAAGAGAGAATGTGCTCAGGAATAAAGATTTTTTGCTGGGGAAAAAGTATTTACTTTCATTCTTATAATGGTGTATGCCTCACGTATATTCACATTCTCGCATCTCGACTTTTGAGAATTGCCCGCTGAAATTTAAGTACAGATATGTGGAAAAAATAAAGTCAACGAGGGGAAACATCGAGGCGTTCATGGGAAGCAGGGTCCATGAAACTTTTGAAAAGCTGTACAAGGACAAAATGTTCCATAAGGTGTGTGAGCTTGAAGAACTGTTAGATTTCTACAATCAGAGATGGGAAAAGGAAATGGACGACAGCATTTTTGTCGTCAAGGAGGAATACAGCCCTGAAAACTACCGCAGGATGGGAGAGGAATATATCAAGAGTTATTATGAAAAATACAAGCCCTTTGATGACGGGAAGACAATAGCATTGGAGAAAATGGTTATCCTGCCTCTGGACGGAACCCCGTACAAATTGAAGGGCATAATAGACCGCCTTTCTGAAAGAGACGGGGTTTATGAGATACATGATTACAAAACTTCTCTCACGCTTCCAACAAAGGAAGAGGTTGAGAACGACCGTCAGCTTTCCCTGTATGCACTTGCCGTAAAGGACATGTACGATGATGCAGATGACATCGAGCTGATATGGCACTATGTCGCTTTCAATAAGGAACTGAGGATAAAAAAAGATGATGAAGCCCTTCAAAAAATCAAGGAAGATACAATAAAAAAAATAATCGAGATAGAGAAGGCGATAGAAGAAGACGATTTTTATCCCAGAAAATCTGCGCTCTGCCCTTACTGCGAATACCAGGAGATATGCCCCCTTTTCAAGCACAAGCATGTGGTAGATAAACTGCCGCCGGAGGAGGCAAGATGGGAGGACGGCCATGCCCTGGTTAACAGATACTGGGAAGTGGAAAGTAAAATAAAGGAGCTGGAGAAAATCAAGGAGGAGCTGAAGGAAAAAATAGTTCAATATGCATTGAGAAACAAAGTGCAGTACGTTTACGGGAGCGAGAAAATCGCAAACGTGAAAATATACGAAAACCCGTGGTTCCCCGAATCGAAAGACCCGAGGAGGGAAGAAATGGAAGAGCTGCTTAAAAAAGAAGGAATTTACAGAAATTTTACGAGACTGGACACAATAGCGCTTTCAAACGCATACAAGAACGATGAACTTCCCCCGGTTATCAAAGAAAAACTGGAAAAATATGTGCAGATAAAAAAGGTTACAAGAATTTATCTGAGAAAAACGGAAAGGGAGGAATGAGTTACTTCCTAAATTCTTTCATAAGAAGGTTTGCAGAGTCAGCGGCGCAATTTATTCCGATTCCTTTGGCATTCGTGGAGTCGCCCACGATAAAGAAATTTTTTACGGGAGTGCTGACAGCCGGTTTTTCATTGTCAATTGTCTTTGCAACGCCGTCAAGGTGCCATATTACGGGATATATGCACCAGTCCATTTTTTTCTCGTAGCGGGGCACAAGTTTTTCCATGTATTTGTCAAGTATCGTTCTCAGCATCTCAACCTTTTTCATGTTTTTTGCCTCGTCAGGAGTGCATATAACATATGCCTGCACCATGTATTTGCCCGGCGGGGACATTCCTGATTCCGGGCTTGCCATTTTAAAATCAACCATGCCCACCGCATCGTTTCCTTCAACATCTGCATTCCTCTCTATGAACACGAATGCTTTTCCGATGAGATTTTCATTCAACTCGTTAAGGGCATAATATGCACATACGCTTCCGGTTCCTTCAAGATTTTTTACTTTTTCCGCCCATTCACGGGGAAATTCTCTCTCATCTGCAATTGAAAATGTGTCCTGTACCGGAAGGCTTGAAATAATTACATCGTAATATTTCTCATGTCCTGCAGAAATGCCTGATGCTTTTCCATTTTCTATAATCACCTTGTCCACTTTTTGGTGTATGATTTTTCCTCCATTGTTTTCAATCCATGATGCAAAGTTTTTTGCGATGCTGTTCAATCCGCCTGCAGGATATGACACGGGATGGGAGCCCATCAACTCGCGCTGCGCCCAGAATGTCTCACCTGTCGATATCCTGCTTAAATCATTGACTGTTGTTATCAGGCGGGGGAACAACTCAAGAGTGAGCTTCATTTTTCCCTTTCCGTATTTTTTTATTGTCTCCTCCATGGAAACGCTTTCAAGAGCCTTTATTGTCTCTTTTCTTGAAAAAAGAAGCTGGAGAATGCGGGGCAGCATCTTCAGTTTGTCGCCTGCGGAGAGATAGGGATAATCTATCTTTTCTCCGATAAAACCTATGCGGGAGCCGACAATGTCCTGCTTTATGCCAAGAGATGATAGAATGCGGAGCGGGGATGCATTCTCTCCTCCCCCAATTAGATGAAAACCAAGGTCTATTTTGTAATCTCCAATGAGCCCATCAAAAATTTCTTTGAGGGATGGCTCTGCAAACGGCACGTACATGTCAAATCTTTTGAGAAGGCGGGTATATTCTTCATAGGATATCCTGTTGTCTATCGTCAGAGCTCTGCCCCCGAGCATTTTCTCCTTTTCATAGATATCGACCTCATACCCTTCTTTGGTCAGAAGGGCGGCGGATGCAAGTCCTGCAACACCTGCTCCTATAACACATACCTTCATTTTCACATCTCCGGCTGGAAAATTTTTGTTCCTGTAAGGGGGGTGAATGCGATATACCATGCAATTGGCAGAAATGCAAGAATGAGGCCGCCCGCAATGCCTATCAAACTCATGAGCATGACAGGAACGACTGCATATCTTAAAAATGTGGCGCCTGCTATGAGCTTCCTTATCTTCTTTCTGTCAAATTTTTTCAATGTGACGAGCTTTATTTCAATGTAAAGAACTCCTGCAAGCATCACGACAAGAAAGGCAAGCTGCCAGTAATAATATTTCATGCCGTAAACGAACGGAATGAAAACAAGTATGGCTGAAAAAATGCGTATCGCCATGCCGAACGATGCAAAAGTTGCAGGGATGTGAACATTCTTTCCCTGGACTTTTACTCCGGATGAGAGAGCAAGATTTTTCACTCCCATGAGATAATCGTGGTCTGCATCCTTTATGCCGCCCTCAACAGCATTCATATGCAATGTCTGGTTGAACGTGAGAAGGAAAATCACCCATGTTAGTATGCCTATTCTGCTGTCTGCAACTGCAAGCGCACCATATAAAAAAACAAAGGACATGGAAATTGCAACAAAAAAGTCAGAGCCAGGTATTTTCTTCCCGTACAAATCATAAATGCTGCCCAGGACAGCTGCAAGAACAAGAGAAAGCACGGCTGCAAATTTGAAGTCATCGAGCTCTTTCCCGTGCCAGAGAAGGAATGCAAAGAAGAATGAGAATATCATTGTAAAAAGACAGACTGCAACAGCATTTTTTCTTGATATCGCTCCTTTCACAAGCGGCTTGTTTTTCAACTCCTCGATAAGCCCGTCGAGTTCAACATCGGCATAATCATTCAGCGCAAATCCGTAAATTGCAGATAGGGCGCCGACAAGAAAGAGTATTGAAAGGACATTCATGTCATAAACCCCGACGGAAATCGCCCCGAAGACAGGAGGTATTGCCAGCCCCCCAAGCCCTGGCAGACGCAAAAACTTGATGTAATCAGCTAATGTGGCCCGCATATAAGATTGTAAAAGGTAAGTATATTTTAGGTTTTCTGAACCTGCCTGAACCTGCAAGTTATATAAATCAACCGGGTATATTGATTTGTCGAGAGGAAGTAAGATGAAAACAGCCACAGGAAATATCCTGGTTTTGCTGATGGTGATGGTGATAATTATTCCCGTATCTGGGATAGATGGAAATGTAAACCACTGCAGCAGCATGCCAACATATGCCGGTGCAGATTCACTCCACGGCGGCTGGCTGGAGGAAAAGGACGGGGTGAAAATTCTTCATGTTAGCGGCTCGAATTATGAAATGGGCTACCAGCACGGCTGTCTTCTGAGAAATGAAACACAGCAGGATTTGAGGGCTTTTTTGAATGATGTATCTCTCCCATATGAAAAACTTCTGGAAATGTGGAATGCCACGAAAGAATACATTCCTGATGAATATATCCGGGAATTGCAGGGACTTGCAGACGGGGCAGGCGTTGAATTTGAGAAGGTGGCAGCAGCATATACGGCTGTGATGACATGGGATCTCGGGTGCTTCGGCATCTCCGCCTGGGGGAATGCAACAAAAGACGGCAAACTTTACCACTTCAGAAGTTTTGATTTGGGTATGAATATTCAGGATCCTGTAACCGGCAGATATGCCCATGATAACGCTGTCCTTATCGTCAGAAAGCCGAAAGACGGGTATTCGTCAATTTCTCCCTCGGTGGCAGGCTCCCTGAGCGGGGGCGGCGGGTTCAATGAAAGAGGTATAGCAGTGGGAATCCACACATGCTGGAGCAATGACCAGACAGTACATGGCATTCCTGCAATGATACGCATTCAGATGGTTCTCGACCATGCTTCCAGTGCCGAAGAAGCCATAAATTATCTGACAACCAATAGCACGCTTGGGTGGAGTTTCATCGTTTCCGATGCAAATGCGCCAGCAGGATATGCCGTGGAGGTTACGGCAAATCTTTCATATGTTGGCACTTATAACAACCCTGTTGAATCAACGCCTCCTTTCTGGGCTATCGACCATGTTGTGAGAAGGACGAATTTTTTTATCTCGCCTGAACTTGCAGCCACGCAACGCATGCATTACGACCCGTCAGGACTTGCAGGCTTCCTGCGAGTTTTTACCGATGGCGAGCCCTATTTCGTGATATGGAACAGTTACAGGGCGATGAGCAATCTGCTGGAGGAAAATCTGGGAAATATGGAACTGAACAATTCCATGGAGATGTTCAAGAAGGGCTATAGAGGGGATACGGACATTATTTTGAAAATACTGATAAAACTTGCAGAGGGAACAAGCTTCAATAGGGCATGGAACATGTGGGTCTCATGCCCTGAAACAGGAGATATTGTTGTGAGTTTTGCCGAAAGAGACAGAATAGCGTTTGTCACGCCCACACATTACTTCAATCTGTACAGACTGCTCAACGAGGAGCCACCGTAAAGAATTGCTGAATCGGGGTTTGGGAAATCAATGGAACCCTAAGCTATTTAAACTCTCATTTATACTTTTTAATCATGCTTATTTTTGTTCACGGAATGTTATCCAATGCCGACGTGTGGCATCCGGTTATCGATTTTTTCAACGAGAGAGGTTTTTCGTGTAGGGCAGTAAATTTGAGGGAAGGATTGAATCTGAGGAAAGCCCGTATCAGGGATTATGTGGATAAAGTAAAGGCAATGGTAACGGAAAACGATATAGTTATAGGCCATTCAATGGGCGGTTTGATTGTCCAGAAGTTGGCAGAGGAAACCGATATAAAGGGCGGCGTTGCCATATGCTCCGCAGCGCCGAAAGGGGTGAAGTTTCGCGGTGGCATTGTGCTGGCCTCTGCCAAGTATGCACCAAGAGTCATCATGGGAAAACCGTTCAAAGAAGATTACAAATATGTTAAAAAATACATGCTGGTCGGGGTGAAAGAAGAAGATGCAAGAAGCATATATGAAAAATTGGAAAAGGAATCAGCACTCGTTACGTACGAACTTGGAATGAACCGTATAGCGGTAGATGAAAATAAAGTGAACTGTCCCCTCCTTTTCATTGCAACAAAGGATGACCGGCTATGCGCCCCTGAACTGGTTAAAAGAGTAGCCGAGAAATACAATGCAGAATATAGATTGTACAAGGGCTGCCATCACTTTTTTTACAATGACAGCTGGCGGGATATAGCTGAGGGAATTTATGATTTTATAACAAAATTATAGGTTTTGTAAATTTAATATGTTTCAATTTCGCCCAACAATGGCATTTCGCAAATTTTTGAATTCATCAAAAAAATTTAAATCTCTGGAGTGATAGTGCCTTATGGTTACGGATTGGACGATACTGGGGCTTTTGGCCGGAGGGATAACATCTGCGGGCTTTATCCCGCAATTGGTAAGGGGATTCAGGACTAAAAAACTGGATGATGTTTCATATTACATGCCTCTTGTTTTGATTATTGGAATGAGTTTGTGGCTGTTCTATGGTGTAATGCGCAGAGATTTGTCAATAGTGGTTGCAAATGTTGTTGGGGTCGGCTGTAATGCATCTCTGCTGTTCATGAAAAAATTATACAGCAGAGTGGATTTTGAAGCAGGATAAGTTAACTTTATCTTACTCTATCACTTCAACATCGACTGCTTTTGGCCCTCTCGATTCTTGTTTCACATCGAACTTTACTTTTTGTCCGACCATCAACGGCTTTTCCCCTTTCACATCAGACTGATGCACAAAAATATCTTCCTTCATTCCTTCTGCTCCTATAAACCCATAAGATGTCATCCATCTTTTTACTGTTCCTTCCATTTTGTTTCCTCTATTGTAGGTAACATTAAGCTTGTATATCTGTCTTTCTAAAAATCGATCGGTTTTATATCATACCTTACTGTAAACCACAAATGGCAAAACTGCCCGAGGTAGTGCTTGGCAACTTAGATGAAATCATTCATGTCGTGGATAAAAACATGAGGCAATTCCTCACCAATCTTGAGTCCTTAAAGAAATGATTTTTGTTTTTTATTTGCTGATATCACTTTGCTTCAAAAAGTTGCAGTATTTCTCAAAATTTTTATAAAAATTTACATACTACATAGTGCTAATAATTTTGGAATGATAAGCGCAAAAATGTTTGCAAGGAGCATAATCGCCCTTGCAAGGGTTTGCGAGGATGACCCGGAAAAAGTGGATGCGAGATTGCTTAAGAAACTCAGAGAGTTTGGATACATAGATGAAGACGGAAAGTTGACGGAGTATGGCAAAAAACTTTTGAGATACATCATTTACAATAAGGAATATTTTTATGATAATTTTGAGCTTTAAATTGCGCTTTTGACAGCTTTCATATCCCTCAAAAATTGTTCCTTGAGGGAAGGATTGTATATTGTTGCAGCAGGGTGGTACATCGGAATTATTTTTACCATTGCAACTGGAGATGCGTAAACCTTGCCATGCGCTCTTGATATCGGCTCAACTTCAAATCCGTAAGAGGATAGAATATAGGAAGTTGCAAATTTTCCCAAAGTGCATAAAATTTTTGGTTTGATTGCAGCAATCTGTTCATCGAGATAAGGGGAACATGCTTTGATTTCCTCCTCTCTCGGATCTCTATTTTTCGGGGGTCTGCACTTTACCACGTTTGTTATGTAGACATCCTCTCTTTTCATCCCTGCATTTGACATCGCAAAATCGAGGAACTGCCCTGCCTTGCCGACAAATGGCCTGCCAACCTCGTCTTCATTCTTGCCGGGCGCTTCCCCTATGAACATTATTTTCGCATTTCTGTTTCCATCACCTGGCACGGCGTTTTTTCTTGTTTCGTGAAGGGGGCATTTTGTACATTTTTTTATTT
>Ga0209410_1001874_pt1 | contig 10209 bp, 12 predicted proteins | sample Mar14436cmmetaG_FD_184135 | JGI IMG/M metagenome (GOLD analysis project Ga0209410, IMG submission 184135) | Marine hydrothermal vent microbial communities from Guaymas Basin, Gulf of California to study Microbial Dark Matter (Phase II) - Marker... ... | reverse complement strand
TGTTTCTACACGTTAAAGGACCGTATATAGCTGGTCACGATTAGGACTACATAGGCAAGGTGAGGATTATAGAGTCTATAGACGCCATCATGGCGGAGATTTTAAACGAGATAAACTTGGAGAAGACGGTGGTTGGGCTCGTATCTGATCATAGCACGCCTTGCTACGTGAGAGACCATAGCGGAGACCCGTACCGGTTGCGATTTTAGCCCCTAATTTCAGGAGAGATTCCGTGGATAGCTATGATGAAACCAGCTGTTTTAGGGAAATAATGGGAGGATACGGGGGTATAGACTTTATAAGAATAGTGCTTAATTTAATGAATAAGCCTTTCAAATATGGAGAATAAAATCTTTTTGTTTAAAATAGCATTTTAAATTGGTAAGTGCTCAGCCTTGCTTAATTGTTTAATTTGAGCAGAACACTGAATAGGTGAAAGAGGATTATGAAATTGCTAAGTTTTCGAGCTCATCTAGAGTTATGTTTAAAAGAGCTTCGTATAATCCTGACTTTTTCTCCACAATTATAATACCTTTTCTAAGTATTTTCCATCTAAACCTTGGCTCTAAATCTTTTAAGGGTACTACGTCTATCGGTATTTCCAGTTCTAGCTCTAGCCTAGCGCCAAGCCTCGCTAAGTAATTTAAACTTTCATTCCTAGAGTATATTGCTAGATCAATATCTCTAAAACTTTCTAAATCTACAAAACTACCAAAGACTATCGCTAACAAAGCCTCCTCTTCTCCTTCTAGTAACCTACGCAACTTACCTAGCACTTTTGCTTTATCTTTTCTAAAATATCTATATTTTAAAAACATTTTTTACCCTCTTGATAAAATTTAAGATTTTTTCAAAATTCTCTTTTACACTTTCATATACGCGTCTATCGTCTATAATCCAATATCTGTGAACAATAAGATTTCTTAATCGAACAAGTTTTATGAAATCATTCAATTCTTCGCCAGTAATTAAACCACGATCCGCTAAAAGTCTAAAAGTTTGTATAGGCGTTTGAGGCTCTAAACTATAGGCTCTTCTAGCTATATGATAAACTAGAACCGTTAATGCCTCAGCAAGGACAACTATGTAATATCTAATTTCGCTCCTCTCGGCACGGCTAAGCTTTTCAAAAGATTTTGAAGTATCTTCTAGAATAATATTAATTGCCTCATGGATATCCCGTATAAGCTTTCTAATAAACTCTTCATCCACTCCAGCCATATCTAACGCTCTCTACCCTAATATTCTATCTTTCAAACAATATAACAACAGAGAGGATAAAAGCTTTTGCTACAACATTAAATGCTAGTTTAAAGTTTACGAATCGAATTAATGAAAAAGTTGTGAAAGAATTAGTAGATTAGCGATTTTAATCCTACTTTAACAAAGTCTTGAAACTGCTCTCCTGCAAGAATCTAATAACATCCATTAGATATTTGAATGATATTTTAATATCAAATTCCACGATTTTTATCTTAGACAGTTATAGTTGACTTATAAACGTTAAAAGAGAATTTAGAAGCGCGTTAGAGCCGAGGCAGCCAATATCGCAAGCGAATTTCTGCTTGCAGTTAAGCGTTATTACGCAATGTTATGTTCGGGAAGAGTTTCTTTTATATATTTCATAGATTTTAAAGCTTCACTTAGAGGTAGTTCGAAAACTAAAGGACCTTTAAAATCAATCTCTTTTAACAATTGGAAGAACTCTTTCAAGGGCATATCTCCATAGCCTAAAGGTAGGTGGTCTGCTCTTTTCTCTTCTCCATTTACGATTCTTAAATATCCATCATGGATGTGGAAGCCGACAAGCCTATTCCTGACAGTTCTAGTAACTTTCAATAGATCGGTGGTACCAGGCTGGCCGGAGAGCACATGACCCGTGTCCACTAGAAATGATAAATCATAGTTTTCAGCTATCATTATGGTATACTTGAGAGGAAACTCCACAGTTTCGCAAGCTATCTTCCTAGGGTTAATCTCTGTTTTAGCTAGTATTTCTTCAATGCTTTGAGAAGCTTTCTCAACTAGAGGTAGAATCAATACCTCAGAGTCTTTATACTTTTTTAAAAGTCTGTAAAGATTTGACGCGTGGTCTCCGGTGGCGTGGATTACGTAGTATTCTGGATCTAAAAATTCAATTATTTTTATGGATTCCACTATGCTGGTCACCGATGCTTTCCTAATATTCTCGTTTAGCCATGAAAGTTCAATAGCACAAATCGGGAGATGAGCTGTAAAAGTTATGTTTTTTTGCTCTTTTAAATCAAGTAATTCGTCTTTTACCTTATCCGATAGGCAATGAGGAGAAGAGTATATAACGTCCAGGTTAAGCTCGATATGCTTAAAACCAGACTCTATAGCAGGCTTTATATGGTCTAAAATTTGAAATTTGTAATTTATCCCATGTTTTCTAGCCCCTTCAATTATCTTATTAAAATCGACGGATATTATTCCAAACCTCAAGCAGAACACCAGTAAATTATATAAACAGAGTTATAAAAATTAAGTGATTAGCGAACTGCTTATATATGATTATTTCATTAAAGTGAGGAAGGTGGTCCCTTGGAAAAGCGCATAGTGTCCTATGGAAAATTTAGAGTTTTATTTAATCAGTATGGTGAAGTTGAAAAACTTGAGTTTCGCAAACGTATATTCGAAGGGGAGGGGGATATAGTTCCCATACCCTTGTACATGTTAAGAAGAGTTAAGCTTCTTGAGATTCCAGAGGGAGTTTATATTCAGCCAGTTTTAGAAATTCGGGATAACGTGATTTACTCTTTAAAATATGGAAAGTTGTTTAGCTATGATGTGATGCTAGGTAGAGGCTTGTGCATTGTAGAGGTTATGAGTAGGAGAAAATATTGGAGGAAATGCTTAAGTTTTGATTTATACATAGAAGCTTTCAACGATGCAATATCTAAGTTGGAGAGGCAGGGCTTTATAACGAGGCACACGTTTCTATCCCTGAATAATCTGGAAAACGAAGATTTTAAAATTGAAGAATTCTACTGGGACGAGGATTTCTACAACGTAAGCTTCGAATACGTTCTTCCGATAGATACTACTATACTGAAAGCTGTTAAATTTGCAAGAAACTTTATTAAAACAATAGAAGCTTATGTCGAGCATAGAGCTTACGAAAAAGCTAATTTTCCTACTAGGGAGAAATCATCTTTTGATAAAATAATGTTAGTTAAAATAGATAATTTGTTTAGAAAAATATAACCTTATTCTTATATAGCAATTTACATCTAAGTTAAATATGTCTAAGCTTGTGCCAGTTTCAGAGGAGAACATAGACTTCGTCTTAAACTTCGTGAATACGAAAGTTGAGAAAATAGGTACGGTTCTACCTGTAGACAAGAAAACGTTTTACGATTATTTTCTTGGGGGGAAAACTTTCGTAGTCTCTGGTAAGGAAGGAATCGAGTCTGTCTTCTCGATTAGTAAATTCGGGGGTAAAGGAGTTCCTGTTCTATGGATGCGAATCTGCGCGGCTAGTAAGGTAGCGTTAGAAAATGCGCTGACTTTTATAAAGCAGGTAGCATTGACAATGGAGTCATTATACATTAGAACTGCAACATTTTCATACGCTGAAGAATGCGAGTGGCTGGAAGAAGCTGGCTTTACTCGAGGCGCAGTTATTCCCAAGGCAGCTTGCTTGAAGGGAAAGCTCTACGACTTATTATACTATTATTATGATTTGAGAAGTCTATATAGCTTTAACGTGGAGAGGAAATATGTTGATGAAAATCTTTATAGTTTAAAGCCCGTGGAGAAAAGAAAAGCCGATGTTGTTGTTAGAGGATTGAGAATAAGTGATTTAGGCGAGCTTGAATGGATTTCAAACCATCCGAACGTGTTTACAACAATGGGATTGGGCTATTATGAAGGTTTAATCTGGTGGAATAGGCAGAGAATTATAGAACTTATATCTGCGGGAAAACTTTTCTCCTTGGTTGCCCAAAACGCGATCGATGGAAAAATAATAGGAACCATAAGCTTAGAGCCTCGAGCTCGAAGACCAATAGGAGACGTTCTATCTAATGTTTATTCTATGGGGATAATTGTTGCAGCAGAGTATCAGGGTACGGGCGTGGGAACGAGGCTAATAGAGGAAATGCTGGTTTTAGCCAAGAGGATGCATGCACGTATTATAACTTTAGAAGTTTTCGAAACGAATACGAATGCGGTAAAGCTGTATGAAAAATTTGGCTTTGTAAAGGCAGGAAGGCTTCCTTTATGGCTCCAGAAGGGCTACGTATGGTCTTACATGATGTATAAAATGCTGAGCTAGATTTTTAGGGTGTTGCCGCAGTGAGGGCATCTAACATTGTAAAACGATACTTTGCCTTTGCAAACTGGGCAGCGCCATTTTTTATCCTGTTCTTCGAGCCATTTTCTTAAACCAACTTCTCGTATTCTCTGATTGTTTTCGAAAATAACTTTTCTATGCTCTGCAGCATTAGCAAATTCCAGCAATTGGGGGCATGGATATTTTTCGCATTTATAGCAAAAATCTATTCCTCTCTTCTCTGCGCATTTTTTAAAATAACAGTCTTTACTCCACGAATTTGAATCCGAGGATCTACATCCATAACATTTTATTTCCTCAGAAGCAATGCCGAAAGCCTTAGCTAGAACCTCCGCCGCCTTCGTGAAATTGTCATGGTAAATTCGATATATTATGCAATTACCGCAGTATAAGCCGCAGACTCCAGCCAATTTATCATCTTGATCTTCTAAAGTCATAGAGTTAGAAAAAATATAAGATATAAAAAGTTAAGCAAAGAATCGAGAAAATAGAATAGATTTTAGAGTGAAATTTTCTCAGCAAATGACCCTATTATGGGGGCGCTCCACCATTCGCCGCTGTAGGCTTTTAACGCTCCAATGATCGCTATTATCAATCCTGCTAATCCTATGAGGCTAGGTAACCAGCCGAAAAGCAAGGTCAGTATTCCAAGCCGTAGAATTGATAGAGTAATGGACAATATGAATATTATAATGTCGATGGCTATCACTGCTATCCAGAGAACTAGTGATTGCTTAGCATGGAACATTACGAATTTATCGTCTTTTTTCAGTACGATTGCTATAATAGCTCCGATGATACCGAGTATCCACGCTATAAGTCCGAATAGCTTGCTCTCGCTGCTCACACCTGCCTCCGCCGGGGGCGGAGGGGGTGGAGGAGGAACTTCAGCACACATAGTCAGTCAGAAAAGAGTATGTTCCTCCACTATTTAAACGTTTTGAGGATTTATTTCAATTAAACTAAAAATGTGGAAATATTACCACTTCTTCATATTTTATAATAAAAATCTTGTTAAATTATTTACTTGCAATGGAAACCATTATCTACATGAGAAATATGATATAAAATATTATGTCTAAACTCCAATATCACATTAGATTGAAAAAGGGCGATATTTCACCTTACGTGCTTCTGCCGGGCGATCCCGGAAGAGTAAAGTTAATCGCTGAATATCTAGAAGACGCTGTGTTCGTTGCTTGCAATAGAGAATACACCACTTACAAAGGAACGTATAAAGGTGTTCCCGTAACCGTCACCTCGACGGGAATCGGCGGCCCCTCGGCAGCTATAGCTGTTGAAGAATTAATTAGAGTTGGAGGGCGAGTCTTTATCAGAGTTGGAACGAGCGGGCCTATGCAACCCTATATTAAAGCTGGCGATATTGGAATCGCTACTGGAGCTGTTAGAGATGAGGGAACTACTAGACAATATATTCCAGTGGAGTATCCGGCTGTAGCTGATTATAGAGTGGTCGCGGCTTTAGTGGAGGCAGCCGAAAATCTAGGAGTAAGGTATCACGTAGGCATTTTCCACAGCAAAGACTCTTTCTACTGTGAGGTTGAGCCGGAAAACCAGCCCGCAAAAGAAATCTGGATGAATAGGTGGAATGCTTGGATAAGAGGAAACGTTATCTTGTCAGAGATGGAGGCTGCAGCGATTTTTGTAATTGCAAATATTAGACGAGTTTTGGCTGGGGCAGTGTGCGCCGCAATAGAAGTATCTGCAGATGAGGATGTTTTAGAAGCTAATAGAAGAGGAGTTGACAGCGCTATTAGAGTTGCTCTTGAAGCTGTGAAAATTCTAGATTCTAGAAGAATAGAAGTTAAGGTGTGAAAATGACATATTGCCTTATTACAGTAGCTTCTGCATTAAACAAAGAAACTCTGGAATATTGCAAAACTGTAAGGAAGCTTTTAGTTGACAAGTTTAAAAATTTGAACGTGAAAGTTAAAGGTCTCGTGTTGAAAACCGAAGACGTAAACTCTTTAAGCTTTGGAAATTTTAAAGGCTTGATAATCGCAGTGGCAACTGGTGGAACAGAGAAAATGATCTTGAAATTACACGATAAGAGTAGACTACCGATTTTGCTGATAGCCACCAGCTTGTCAAACTCGCTTGCGGCATCGCTTGAAGTTTCTGCTGCCTTGAAAAAGCTACACGCAGTTTCAAAAATACTATATTATGATTTTTGGGAGCAGGTAAATGCTGACGAGGTTTTTTCAAATATGAAGCTTCTCGAAACTTACTCATCGATTATAAACGCTCGGATAGGATTAGTAGGCGATCCATCTCCATGGCTTGTGGCTAGTAGCGTAAACTTGGAAAATCTTAGAGATAAGTTTAGGATAGAGTTTGTCAAGATAGAGCTTGAGGAGTTGTATGCAGAATATGAAAAGGCTAGGATCGCGAGCCATGATCGAAAAGCTATAGAAAAACTACTGTCTATGTCTAAAAAAGTAGATATCAAACATAGCGATTTGATGAAAGCTTATAGATTGTATAAAGCATTGAAAAATCTTGCTAGAAAATACCGTTTAGACGGTTTAACGATTAGATGCTTCGATCTCGTTCTGGAAAAGGGGGTTACTGCGTGTCTCGCTTTATCATTGTTAAACAGTGAAGGTGTGATCGCTGGATGTGAGGGAGATCAGCAAGCTGTTTTAACGATGCTTATCCTATCGAGAATAAGCGGCGAACCTTGTTGGATGGCTAATCCCGTGAGAATAAACAAATCATCTAACGAGCTTTTTCTCGCGCACTGCACCGTGCCGTTGAAAATTGTAAAATTTTACAAGTTAAATACTCATTATGAAACAGGTTTGAGCGTTGGAATTGACGGTGAAATAAGCTCGAAAACGGCGGTTACAGTAGCTAGAATTAACGAGGATGTTTCGAAAATCTTACTAGCTAAGGGAGTTATCGTGGATAGCTCAATGGGATATGAAAAATATTGCAGAACCCAAGTTAAAGTGAAAATTATCGGCGATGTGGAAAAGCTGCTCGATAAAAGCTTCGGAAATCACCTGGTAATGGTTTTAGGAGATCATGAGGAACAATTAAAAAATTTTGCTGAAATGTTTGATATTGAAATAGTAGAGCTTTAACAGTCGAAAGCCCTATCTCCGGCATCTCCGAGACCGGGCACTATAAAGCCTTTACTGTTTAATTCTTTGTCTATGCTTACAGTAAATACGTAAATCTTGGGATATTTTTCCAGCAGTCTGTTTACGGCGTAACGCGTAGCAATAACAGAAGCTATAATCATCTTTTTAGGAATGCCTTTTTTCGCGATCTCAGGTATGATTCTAAGCATCGTAGAGCCTGTGGCAAACATCGGATCCGCTATTATGACAGTAGTATCCGAGTCTATTTCTGGTATTTTAACATAGGATACTTCAACGTCGAAATCTTTTCCACCGCGATTTGATTCTTCGATTCTCCTAGCGGATATCAGTCCAAGGCGGGCTGATGGGATAACTTCGAGGATACCGTTCAGAAATGGTATAGCTGCTCTTAAAATACCTATCAACAGCACTTTCTCCAGGTCAGTGAGCTCTATTCCTTTAGCGTAAACGTTTAGCGGAGTCTCGACTTCAACAATTTTATAGTCTAAAACTCGCGACATTTCCATTCCAACTATTCTCCCAAGCTCTGTCAAGTATTTTCTAAACTCTTTGCGCTTTGTGTTTTTATCTCTTAGCTTCGTGAGAATGTGATGTGCATAAGGCAGGTCTATAACGTGTACCTGCTCGTTAACCATTGAACCCTTCTCAGAAGAAGATAAACTGGGATTTAAATTTTCCGGCTATTCTCTACGGTAGGGCTTGCCTAAAGCCTTGGGAAATCTCTTTTCGCCGATAGCAACAGCCACTACGATTATCGTTGTAATATAAGGTATCATGTGAACGAAGTAGAACGGTATTTTTTCCTTGATTCCCGGCGTTACACCGACCGAATAAGCAAAGCCTTCGGCGAAGCCAAATATGAAAGCTGCGGCAATAGCAAGTAAAGGCTCTAGACCGGCTACAACTACGCAGGCCAGAGCTATAAAACCTCTACCTGCTGAAATTTCCTTGACTAACGTTCCAAACCATGCTAACGGCAGAAAAGCGCCTGCTAAACCGGTCAAAGCTCCTCCAAAAGTGCTGGCAATAATCCTTATATGGTCGACGTTTAAGCCTGCCACGTCAACTGCCTCGGGCTTTTCGCCAGCCGCTTTTATCCGTAAGCCAAAAGTTGTTTTATGCAGCAAGAAATGGGATACAATGGCTATTATCACTGTTATTATCGTGACGTAGCTTATACTTATGACTGGCGTTCTTAGAGGCTGCAATTTCAACTCTTTAGGAAAAACATGTATTCCCGGGAAAGCCCACAAGGCTACTAATAGGAAAGGCACAAATCCATAAGCGAATAGATTGATTCCAGTACCTGCAATTACTTGATCGGCTTTACCATATGTGCTAATCACACCAAACAAAAACCCTATAAAAGCGCCAGCTAAAACTCCGACAAGTAGTCCTGCTGAGCCGCTTCCAAAAACTTCTGCGCCGTAGACTCCCACAACTGCCGTAATCAGTAATATGCCTTCAAGCCCTATGTTCACTACTCCAGCTTGCTCGTTTATGCACTCTCCGATAGCTGTTAACGCTAGGGGGGTCATTGCTAGAAGAGTGGCTTCGAGCAGGCTTACAATGTTAAGCCCGAGTATCGTCGAAAAGTATAGGAAGAAGAGGGCTATTCCTATAGCTAAAGCGTTCTCGATTATTTTTCCAATTTTAAATTTCTTAGTTTTCTCCATTAGACTCCCCTCTTCTTCATGAATTTTCTAATTAGTTTAAGTATCTCGGGAATCGATAAGGCTAAGACTATTATACCATTGATGGCTCGCACCATTTCCGAGTCAACGCCGGCTTGGTACTCCATATACCGTCCACCATTCTCTAAACCACCGAAAAATATAGCTGCGAGAATAATGCCCAGAGGATGATTCCTACCTATAAGAGCAACACCTATACCGTCAAAGCCATATCCGGCAACGTTACCGAGTGTCGCGTACAACGACCACGCGGGAGGCCTACCTAAGATCTGGGACGCGCCTGCCATTCCAGACGCTAAGCCTCCAATTAAAAAGTTCACTACCGTAGTGCGCCAGGGACTCACGCCAGCGTATTTTGCGGCATCAGGATTTGAGCCCATAAGCCTTATCTCGTATCCGAGCTTGGTGTTCCATAGGAAAAAGTATACGGCTATGCAGAATATAACAGCTACGAAAAAGACTGCGGTAAAAGACGATCCATGCCATAATACGGGATATCGGGAGCTGGGTAATACTGGTAGCGAGCGCTCGGCTCTCCCTGGCTCTGCCAGATAGTAAACTATCAAATATATTGTAAAATAGAATGCCATCCAATTGAACATTATAGTCGAAACTACCTCATGCACTCCTCGCCAAATCTTCAAAATTGCTGGCGTTAATGCCCATAAAGCTCCCATTACCATAGCAAAAAGTGTGGCTAGGATGGCGTGCAAGCCTGGCGGCAGGGTTATCAAAGCTCCAGCCATTACGGCTCCTAAAGCTCCAAGGTATACTTGTCCCTCAGCGCCGACATTGAACAATCCTCCCTTAACTCCTATCGCAAAGGTTATCGCTGTAAGCATTAAAGGCGTTGCAAAAGCTAACGTTTCGAAAATTCCCGTAAGGTTTCCAAATGCACCAGTGAACATCGCTGTATAAGCTACAACAGGATTGTAACCGAACAATATCATGAAAAATGCTCCAATAAGAAGCCCTATAAGCATGGCAAGCCCTGACTCCGCAACCGGCTCAAGGAGAGGTTTCAAAGATTCCATAAAAAAGTTAAAACCTTAGAGTTTTATATACTTTATTT
>Ga0209410_1001872_pt1 | contig 10213 bp, 17 predicted proteins | sample Mar14436cmmetaG_FD_184135 | JGI IMG/M metagenome (GOLD analysis project Ga0209410, IMG submission 184135) | Marine hydrothermal vent microbial communities from Guaymas Basin, Gulf of California to study Microbial Dark Matter (Phase II) - Marker... ... | reverse complement strand
AAATGAATTAAAATCTATTGTGCATAATGTATTCGGTAAGAGGGCGTAGGCAGCGGGAGGAAGTTCTTAGAAAGGCAGATTTGATTTGGGCTAGAAGAGAGCGTGAGCTGCGAGCTTTCTTTGATGATCTCTTCGATTGGTTCATGGATGACGAAATAGATGTTGAAGAAGTGGATAATCTATTACGCTTGCGTATTCCTATATTAACCAAGGAGGACAGAGCTAAGATTATTCAGATGTTGCTAGATGCAAAACATGAGCTTGAAATCGAGGGAGTGATTTAGAGTGAGCAAGCACCTCATTATTTTATTAGATGCATGCAGATATGATGCATTAAAAAACGAATTACCAAAATATACAAGAAACTTCATTTTATTTCCAGTGTATTCTGGCTCGCATAACACGCCCACATTCTATAAGAATATAACGAATGTGGAGGACTTTGTATTGCTCACCGCAAATCCTACACCTTTTTATCACGGACAAGAATACAAATGGAAGAAAGTAATTCATACGAAATCTATTAATCCGATAGATAATTTGAAGGAATGCGTAGAGCTGCTAAAGTCGGAAGATAAAGTTTATCTTCATCTTATTCCTCCTCATATTCCCTGGCAAGGCGAGGCTGGAAAGGCAATCTATAAAAATCTTATGCAGAAACTTGATTTTTCAATGCGATTAGAAACTAAAGGAAGACATTTCGGTCCTATAGGTATTGAAAGCCAAATTTATCAGACAGTTGGTCGGGAACTAGCTCGTAAATATTATCTTGAAAATCTAAATTATGCTTTGAGTGCGATATTTAAATATTATGCAAAACTTCCCAAACCATTTGTGATAACTTCAGACCACGGAGAGTTGCTGGGTGAAGATAATCTTTGGGGCCATTCATTTGATGAGTGCAACCATCATATTCTTAAAACTATTCCTGCAGCGGTGATATATTAAATGAAGAATGTCGTATTAATTGTATTAGATAGTTGTCGATATGATGCTTTTGAACAGGCTAATGCGACATTCCTCAAGGGTCTCGGGAAAACATACAAATGCTATTCTCCTGCGTGTTGGACTATTCCGTCTTTGGTCTCATTAGTTCTTTATAGTCAGCCGCCTCTCAACAGTCCAATCCGTTGTAAATTATTTAATCTAAAAGATTTTGAGACGAAGCAAATTCTAACATCTAATCCGTTAGTAGTTGCACAGCGAACTCGCATATTCAAAGGATTTAATGTGGAAGGACTCAGATATGATTATCTTCGCTCCTCTGCTGAGATTTTTACAGATGCTAAGTCTTTTCTGGAAAGCACCAAGAAATGCTTTCTTCTCTTAATATTGTTAATGGAAACTCATGCACCGTTTTGGGATGGCCAGAAATCCTATGGGCATCCTCGCATTTTCAAATCGCCGCTGGAAGGTATAGAAGTTCAATCTCGATGCGTTGAGCACATAGATAAAAATTTTGGGGAATATTTATATGATGCACTAGTTTCTCTTAAGAATACACGAATAATAATTACGGCTGACCACGGCGAGCTTTTCGGAGAAGAAACTCAATACGGAAAAGCTTATCATCACAATCTAATTTCCGAAGATATATATTTTCATCCCAAGCTTTTTGAGATACCATTTATAATTAAAGATTTATGATGAGACATGCTCGGTTCTCGGAATGCAATAAAATATATTCAAATTCAGGGCTCATCTCTTTGCGATGGCAAATGCAGGATTTGTCCGTATGCCTATTCACCTGTCTCTCAACTCAAGCAAACTATGAGAATTGATGAATTTACGTTTATCGTTCAAAGACTGCGAGAAGCGAAACTGCAGCCATATAAGATTTGCCTTTACTTGATGTCAGATTCACTCTTTGATAAGCATCTTATTGAGAGAATAGAAATAACACATCAGTATTTTCCTAACACTCTCATAGAGGTATCCTCCGCACTAGGCGCTGGGAATTTGAATTTCTTCAAAAAGCTGATACAAGCTCTCAGCAACAAGCCACATGAAATTTGGATTTCTCTTCATGGAATAAATCCAGAAACTTACTCAGCTTTGTGCTCTCGTGATTTCCATAAAGTTCGTCGGCGAGCCGTTGATTTATTGAAAATCGGAGGTGAGCTGTGTAATTTCAAATTTGTTGGCTGTGGATATTCAAAGGATTCACAAATCAAACTCTTTTCTTTTGAGGAATATAAAAGTTTTATTTTCCAGCTCACGAAAGAGGCAGGTGTTGAAAATCTTAAGAACATAAAAATATCATATATTCCTTTCCATAACAGAGCTGGAGAAGTAAAATACTGGAATTGGCGTTTTGTAAGAGAGATAAATGCTTTTAAACCACACTTCTGCTCTCGTCCCTATGAGTGGCTTCATATCCTTGCGGACGGCCGAGTAATATCCTGCTGTATGAACTACGCCTTAAATCAGATTTGGGGTAATTTATTTGAGCAGTCTTTGGAAGAAATATGGAAGGGCAATAAGCGAAAATCTTACATCCTGAGACAACTCGGCTTGGAACAAGGCGAAATTCCTTGTAAATATTGTATGTCGCCTGGGGGTTGAAATGAAGCGAGTTGCGGTAGTTAAAACTTTTATGAGACCACATTTATTTAAAGATTGTTTGAACGCCCTGATAGCGGCTGGCACAGAAGATGTCCTTGTTGCGTTTGACGGCCCATCGGAATACTGGGAAGAGCATAAGAAAATAGTATTTGATGCAAATCAAATAATCAATGCTGAAATCTTCCGCTTTCCCTATGATTATGGTTTAAGCGCCTGCCGAAATAGATTAATAGAATTAATTTCGGAGCCATTCTTTTTAATGGTAGATGATGATATCATTGTTCCATCTAATATCTGGTCAGCCTCACCGATATTTTATGTTGATAATCATATAGCTGCGGCTACTTTCGGCTGGCTTGAAAATTCTCTCATGTATCAGATAGATGCATGGGATATTGTGATAAGAGATAATAAAATTCTCACGAAAACAATCCGCTGGCCGAAGCAGAATCAGGTAATAAACGGGTTTGTTTTTATCCTTCCTTTTGATTTCGTGCCAAATCAAGGCTTCTGGCGAAGGAAGTTCTTTGACGACTGTAAGTGGGATGAGCATTACATCATAGAAGCTGAGCACGAAGATTTAGCTTTACAAGCGTGGCCGTCGGAATGGAAGTTTGCTGTCTGCACAAATATGTTTCTTGTTCATCTACACGATAGAACAGATGGTAAATATCATTCTCAGCGATTTTCAAAGCAAAAAATGAAAAATTCTTGGTCATATTTCTTTCATAAATGGAACCTTGAAGAATATCATGATGCACAATACTTGCTTCCTTATTTTGTGCCAAATCAATTTCCAATACGAGAAACTATACGAGAAAGCAAAAGTAAATATAAGAATTAAATGGCGATTTTAAAATGGGGCTCGGTTGAATTGGATAATATAATAAGCTTTTCTGTTGAGGAGGTGCTCATAAATTCACCTATTACTCTCTTAGATGGCTCTGTTTATCTGTGGAAATCAGACAAAGTCCATAGACGGATAAGAGTGGAGGGTGTAGCTCATGGTAAATCGGATATAAATGCAATCAGAGCGCATATAAACGAAGAGAATGAACTACGTCTTGCTTATGACTCTTACGGGAATGCTATAATTACTAATTTCTCATGGGGCGTTTGGAAATATAAAGGTTTTGATATATGGTATAAATATTCTCTTGAATTCACTACTAAAGAATGATATTTAGCAAAAAATATTGGTGAAGAAACTATGGCTTTACAAAGCATAAAAATTTTAAATACCGGCAAAGAGAATATAGCAAAATTGCTGACCGGCTTAGGCGGATACGCTTATGCTGCGATCGGGGTTGGCAACGATACGACTTTAGCAGCTGAAACAGATGAACATCTTCTTGGATCTGAAACGAATTTTAAAGATGGCAACCAATCATATTTTCAAAACGCAAATAATTCATATATAGCACAATGGAACTCTACCTGGGTCTATAATGACTTGCCATCAAATCAAATAAGCGAAGCTGCAGTGGCAAAGAATGCTACGAATGGGACTCTTAATTGCTTGCTGCGGTGCACTTTTGATACTATTTACCTCGATGCTGACTCGTCTTTCAGTCTGATACTTCAGGTATCTCCAACGCAGGCTTAAGCTATGCAATCTTGTAATTTCGGTGTTTCGGCCTTTGGAGAGATAATCAAAAGAGATGGAACACGAATAGTTGTTTTCAGCGACGCCTCCATGGATAAATCGGGTATATCTAAAACATTATCTATATTATTATATGCTCTTTCTGATATTAATATTGAATCTCTTTCTAAAGTGATAGAAGCTAAAGTTAATCATGAACTAGCTCTAAAGCGATGTTTCAATCTTACGCATTCACGAATTGGGCTGCATCCATCATGGCAACCAAGCCAGTTCTAATAAAAGGAATAGGTTTCGGTTCTTCCAACACTCCCGCTAATCCTAATCAAACCTGTCTTCTCGGTGAAGACCAGTTTTATTGTGGGGTGTCTCCAAAATCAGATGGTAATACAATTTATTATCGGCTGAATTTCACGCAAGACATCGCTTTTGATATTTATGAAATTGGCTTATTCAAGGATGAGTGTGCAAGAGAAATGTATTTTAGAGGTGTCTTCAAATCTCCGCTTCGTGTTCAGAACACCTCTTTATATCCACAGACTTTCATATTAAGATTAAAACTGAATGAGTTTTCATGACTAGTGAGCAGTTAGAAGCTTGTCTTTCTCTCTCATTGCCAATTAGATGCTTTACTTTTTCTGTTTTTTCGTTTCCTCTCCCTTTTATCTCTCTTCCGAGCTATTTTGGAAGTTATTCACTGCATCCGTATCTCGATTTAAATCTATTCTTCCATTATATTTGGAAATATAAAGAAAGCCATATATCTCTTCTTTTATATCTCTTCAAAACTTCGGGTGTTAGAATTTTCTTTGAGGATGAGGAAGAAATTCCTGATTTTCAGCCATCATTTACTTTTGAAGAGCTCCTTATTTTAGCTCTCGATTTAGCAAGAATATTTCTTTCTAAATTAGCAGCTATTAACAAAATTTTTGTCGGTATTCGGTTAAAAGAGGAGCTGCAACCAGAGCTCTTTATTACGCAGCTAAATTGGAACATTATCAGTTTACTATCTCCTGAGATATTTACGGCATATTTGAATTTGAAATCACAGTTTGAACAAGCGAGAGGTATTTTCGGAAGCAAACAGATGTTTCTTTCGGGAGGCTATCAACAAACAAGTATTAAGACTTACTCCGTGCAGATGGGTCTTAATTTTCTAGCAGATATTCTTATGGATATATGGATAAATGTTTTTGAATACGTAGATGCATATTTAAAGGCTCCCTGGGTGATAACACTTCATCATGATTGAGCTAACTTTAAATAATCCGATTTCAATTGAAGTTACACAGGAATGGATGGGAGTAGATACAGCGAGAATAACGGCTCTCGGCGCAGTTCAGCCGCCGAGAGGAAGCTATATAATTATTCAGCTATCAGGCTGGGAGGATTGTATATTTGCTGGACGGATAATTAATTATAAAATACACCGATCACCGGGCGAAGACTATTATACAGAGATGCTTGCCGTTGGCCCCCAGTGGTTCCTCACGAAACAGTATGTTCCAGAAGATTATTCTTTTCTTATACCAGGAGTTACAGATAATCCCAGAGAATATATCAAGCAATGGCTTGGCGAAAAATATTGGAGAGAAACCACGGGTCTTAATTGGGAGGATGGGTATTTAGAGGAAGTTCCCAATTGGAGTAAAGAATACGCTTACAATTCATTGCAATTTAATCCCGCTAGGCATACGAAATGGGATGCTCTTTTAGCCGTCTGTGATAAATACAATATGGGCTTTTATTTTAAGCCAGAAGGTGTATTTGATTTTTATGAATTTTGGTTCAGGAATACAAGCTGGCTGCGCCATCTTTTTAATGGCTATAATTTGCAATTAGAGCCTGACAAAGATGTTAAATCAATTGAGATTTACCATGACTACACTCCCGATTCAAATTTTAATAGAGTAAAGGCTGTTGGTCTGGAGAGCGGTTCTTCCTGGTCATACATCGCTTCAGAAAAGGAGACGAATTTTGTTACATGGCACGATGTAAGACCGGTGGAGTATGTCTATCAAGTTCCAGAATTAAATATAGACTTAGCAGAGCAATACGCTCAGGAAGTTCTTGATCGACTACAAAGCCGAAGCCCGCTTATAAATATTCGCTGCAGATTAAAAGCTTCCATTGGCGGTCGGTATTGGCTTCCTGGTCTTCGTTTAGATTTATCCTCGTTCAGCGATGTTCTTGATGAAACATACTGGCGAATTTACAAGGTTACGCATAGATGGGCTCCAGGCGAAGAGCCTGAGACCACTTTTTATGTTGCTCAATTTGATGACTTATCTCATCCCTTTGTAGCAGAGGAAAATCCATTTAGGCGTTTAGATGAATCTATAACAAATAAAATAATGAATGCCATCGCAAGAAATTACCCGGGTGCTCTTCCGCATGGATTGCGAGAGAGTCTATCTGGACCGACTTCTATTAAACCAGTAGAGATACTAGAAACTTATGATGATGGAACCGTAAAAGTAAAGATTATTGAAACAGGACAAGAATTTGATAAAGTGAAAGTGGTATGAGTCAGAAGGGTATTCTTATTGAGAGTGGAAAAGAAAAGTATGTGGTTTTGGGATGGAATCTCTCTCCTATTTATTTTCAACCTCCATCCGCGTGCAAATTAGAAATTCGCCCGAAGTATTATGATTTTGGGAAAATTTTAAATGGCACTTGCAGTCCTGAAGCAATTTTTTCTCTTGAAAATATAGGGCAAGATTTTGCGGTGGTTGATATTTCTCTGATAGGGCCAGATTCTTCTAATTTTACTATCACAGCAGGCGGCGGCTCTCATATTCTTAATCAATCCTTCAATATTTCGATTCATGTGAGATTTTGTCCTGAAAGCTTAGGCGATAAGACGGCTCGTCTTTACGTAGAGAGCTCTGGATGTGATGATACATACGCTAATTTATTTGGAAAAAGTATATCGCCTTCCCATGGAGGAAGACCGCCAGGGCCAGGCGAGGAGCCCGTAGAGAATAAATGGTTTGTTGCTACTAGATATTGGGAAGGTGCGTCCTATATTCTTTTATGCCATTGTCCTTGCTGTAAAACTCAGGGAGTTGTTAATACACACGAAGTATATTTTGATCCATGGGGCGTGATGTGGATTCGAGCCTCTAGCGGCGGTGGGGAGCTGCATTATTATGATTTCGTGGATGGATGTCTTGAGAGCTGGTTAGAATTTTATACTTACGACCTCACCCCGCCCAGCTTTACTTTGGGACCGGTATCTGGTTCGAGAATGTATATTTTTGGGCCAGGTGGAAGTCACGGCTGGAAGATAGTAATTGCTGAAGTTGAATATAACAGTGAATGGCCGTATTTTTCTCTTATCGATAAAAATGTATATGATTTAGAAGTTTTGCCACCAGAGGTGTATTATGATGGATATAACAATTGGTGTCTCTGTGGCACATGGAATTACTCGCCTTATAATATAAAAACAGTGGATATATTTGGCAATATCCATGCTGAAACACAAGCCCCACATGGCGTAAGCTATTGCGCTATCGATGACTGTAATCATTATTGGTTTATTAGACATGAAGCGAATGAAATTTATATATACACATCTAATTTAGATCACATTCGAACAATTAATTTGCCGAGCGAAGTTTGCCTTTCTGGAATAAGTGAGAGCTCTAATTACGATATACTAGCAGTTGATTATGATAACATGGTAGGCTATATTTTTTATAGTGATGAAGATTATTCTTTAGCGCATGAATTTTCGTTTGCTTCTCTTGGTTTTCGACCGTCCAAAGTGGGAACCTGGCATGGAGATTGGGTGTTAGTATGCGGTCCAGACGGCGTAATAGGCTTGAATCTTAAAACACTAGAGAGTCATCAAGTTTCTGAGACGGGAGCTCTTGGAATAGGTGATATAGGTTTTAGAAAATGGGCTACTTGGGGTTGGCCCTGGCAGCCTAATATAGAAAAACTTTCAGATTGGCTGGCTAAGCGATGCTAAAAAAGATTATAATTCATAAATATTTTAAGGAAGTTTGTGCAGATACTCTCTTTAACACTTTTAAAGCGATTGGCTTAGGGAACTCTACTCTCGAGTCCAGCGCTACCGATCCACCTATAATGGGAAGTGAATATATTTTTAAAAACGCATGGACTTCCAAGGAGGACCTTAATCAAACAATAAGATTAAGCTGGCAATGTGAATATATCTATGGTGATCTCTGGAATAATACAATAGCGGAGATAGCAATAGTGCGAAACGCCTCAGACGGACGATTTGATGGATTTATTCGCTTGATGATGGACCCAATAAGTATAAATGCAAGCGATATTTATAGATTTTATGTAAATGTAGAAATATAAAAATGAATGAAATTCCGTTGAAGGCGAAGGTCATAATAGAGGTAAGAAAGAAAGGTGAATTAATATATCGGGATGAAAAAGAGGTTGATTTGAGCAAGCAGCTATGTGGGGAAGAGTAGTATCGCTGGTGGAAGTTGCAAACATGACACCCCAAACACAAACTGAGCTTAGCAATTCCTCTATAATTGATTTGCTGAATATTGTTAAATTATCAATTACTGCTGAAGCAAACTTTGGCTCAAATGCAACCTCTCCAATGTATGTTTATATTCGCTCCTCGCCAGATAAAGAGTGCTGGGATACCGACCCATTGCTTACTATCGCTGTCTCTGCCAATCCTGGTTCTCGTGGTCAAAAGACAGAAATACTATTTCCAGATGTAAAATATATTGGAGCGCAGGTTTCAAATCCAAATATTTCAGGATACTTCTATAATGTGAGAGTGCGAGCGTTTATTGCGGAGCCATGAAAGTGAGGATACGATACGGAAGAGAAGTGATGGCCGAAACTCCTTATAAAAGATTTGGCTATTCCTATCTATTACATCTTCCGAAGGATGGCATTCTCCCAAAGGCTTCGTGTGCTCAACAAATCAGAAGTGAGATAAGCATCGGCTCTTTACTTTTATCAGAAAAATATGGAAGAAATATATCCGATGGCTATGCAATATGCGAGTTAGGTTTGGGCAATTTACATAGCTTTCGTCCGTATAGAAACTTTATATTTACACATAAAGGATCGCAACGGGAGAGCGGTATTCTAAAATCAACCGAAACTTATACTTTATTTCAAGTTCATCTAGGTGAAATAGATACATTCCAGCAAATACAATTAAATATTAGAGGAGATACAGAGTATTCATCCTCTCCAATAAGTTTAGAAGATTTGGGTATTTATTTCTTTACAGAATTTGCTTCTTCTCAAACTCTAAACTATTTTAATATATCAAAAAGCGGAAATGCCTCATACTTCTGGCTGTATGAGCCTTTTGGAGGTGCATTAAATTTATTTACACAGCCAAATTCGCAAATTCAGCTTTCTCTTAATTTTTCCTTTCAAGAATGGACACCAGTAATCCTAAATTTTAATTACGATAGCTATCTGGCGGAGTCCTCAGGGCGTATAGAAATATTTGCTTGGGATGATTTAGTAAGCCGTTGGCGTTTGCCACAAGGCTCTGCTAGAGGAGAAATAAACTTAACGACAGATGCATACGAGCGCACGATTATTAAAATTACCTTAAAGTCCTCGGATGGCTATGGATATTTCCGAATAGGAAAGCTTGTATTTGCTAATCAAAATAATCAATGCATCTGGAGATGAACAAGCTAAAATTTACGGGCCTCATAGGCGATGCTGAAATATTAAGAAGAAGTTTTTGGTGGCTTTATCAGCAAGGCTGGATATCAAAAGAAAGTGTGAGCGAAGAGGATTACAGAGATTTAGGCTTAGAATTTCCTGATGGCTATGAGAGATTTGATAGAAGAGAGATTCGAGAGGAAAGATTTGTGAGAACCCGCCTGAGCAAACGGATAAGTCTGGAACAGCTTAAAGAATTAATCTGAAGATGTCAGATCCACGATTTCTTCCAGTGCCTTCAGGAGGAAAGAAAACAGGCAAGACTTTCAAGTTAGAGGATGTATTGGAGTGCTTCAATAAGCCAGCGCTTATTCGTGAGCTAGTGTATCTTGTCGGCGGAACCGT
>Ga0209410_1001870_pt1 | contig 10222 bp, 6 predicted proteins | sample Mar14436cmmetaG_FD_184135 | JGI IMG/M metagenome (GOLD analysis project Ga0209410, IMG submission 184135) | Marine hydrothermal vent microbial communities from Guaymas Basin, Gulf of California to study Microbial Dark Matter (Phase II) - Marker... ... | reverse complement strand
GTTATTTTTGGTATTTTTTATCTTGTATTCCACTACATTTTTGCTGCTGCAAAGACATATATTAATCTCCTCCTGGCAGGATTTTTCACTATTGTCTTGCCGAAGTTGTGGCAATGGAGAAGAGAAGTAAAAAAGTTTAAGAAAGTTAGAGCTGAAGTTTTAGAGGAAAAGGAGAAAGAAAAGCATATTCCTCCTCTTCCAGATCAAAATCACCCAGGCAAAATTCCTCTTGATTATATTGATGGACTGTAAAGCTTCTAGAATAAACCCTGCCTGAAAAAGAAAAATTTTTTCCAAGAGATATTTTATCCATTCGCGATTTTACATAAGCTTATAAGTGTGGCGCAATTAACGTGATCAAGAGTGAAAGAAAAACTCATTTTAATCTCATATTCTTCCAATTGGCTTTGGGCAAAGGAAAATATAATTTCTTTATGTTCACTCATAACTTTTTTAAGATGTTCAATAATTGTATCCGTAATAAGAGCATAAATTTTTCCAAACTGGAGAAAAACCATTTTATTATTTCCTCTAACTATGTTGACAGTAGTGTCTGTGTGAAGCCGTGGTAAAGAGTCTATGATAAATACTACTCCTCTATCCATGAGCAAGAACTTATAAGCCATGGCAAGATTTTTTTCTGTAATTGGGAGTACTTCAGAATTAGCCTCTTTTAGCCCTACGGTTGCCTGTTCTACCATCTTTTTTGCCTCCTTTACCTCTTGGGAAATAAAACATTTATACTATCGCCAAAATCAAAGTCTTCAGGTTCTTCTTTTCCATGTAAAACACTGTCCCATTGCCTATGGACTGCCTCGATGTAGGCTTTAGCTTGTTCGTCGGTCCAATGTTTGATACTAGCTACCGTTTTAACATCATTGTTTCTTATGGCTTCACCAAGTTTCAAGCCTTCTTGGTGGTATTGCTTTATTATAGGAAGATTTGCCATTTTTTCTGCTATTTTTTCAGGAATCTTACCAAGCTTTGGAGTTACTTCTGCAGAAAATTTTTCTTTTATTACGTTTAAGGGGTTACCTACCATTTTATAATCAGGATCTGTTATAAGTTTGTGGGTAATGTCTATTCCTTGCAATGTTGAGGCAGCTAGAAGAGCTCTAGGGTCTGTTATAAAGTGTCCAAAAAATTTCCCCTCTCGGGCACTCCAGTATCCAGATGCTACTGCCTTGACTGCGTATTTTTCTGCCTGTTCCTCGCTCATTCCCATGCCAATAAGTGTTCCCTTAAACAGGGAGTAGGCTGCCTGCTGGGCAGGGCTGTAAGTGGTTTGAATACCACCAGTATACCTAAGTTCTTTATCATGAACCTCAGTTATTTCGCCTATTTCAGTTCTCTTCATATCATACTTCCCAACTCTCCTCCCCATTTCTGCTGTTTTAAGATCAAACTCCGCCAGCCTCGCTCCCCTCTGTGCATCAGCAAAGGTGATTTTTCCTGTCTCCGGGTTAAAGCCTATTGAAACCTTATCACCTTCAGCAAACGAGGCATTTTTTATTCCCATGTCTTTTAGAGCTTCATTGAGTTTCTGTGCCATCGGGGTACTCAGGGTGATCACATCATGCCCGTGGTGATGCTGCAGATAATGATAGAGTCCCTGCCAGTCATCAGGGCTTTTCATGACACCAAGTGCCTGGGCTATTCGTGAAAGATTTGTAAACTTTGCTGCAACATTCATTATCTCTGCAGCATGCATACGGGTAACTCCACTTGTTCCCTGGATGTATTCAATGGCTGAGTATCCGAGTGTATTACCTATCTGCTTGAGTGCATTATAATGGCCTGTAAAGGCTGCAAGGTCTTCTATTGTCCATCCCTGGTCTCTTGCTGTCTGAAAGAGTTTTGCCATCTGCATGTGGTGCCAGGTGGCCATTCCATAGGCCAGATCGTTTACATCCATACGGACAGATGTTGCAGCATCTGTAAATGCCCTTGCATCTTCATAGGCTTTTGAGACCTGGACTTTCTGAAACATACTGATGGCATCTCTCATGCTCATGCTGTGCCTCCTGGCCCATATACCGAGCTGCTCAGCATAACTTCTGGTAAGTGCCCCCTGAACCTGACCTGCCTCAAAATCAAGTTCACTGCCTCTTCCTGTACTGTAAGCGGTATTTCCCATCACTCCCTTTGTGTAGGTATCTGTTCCAAGTCCTGCATGTGTCCATGCCCTTGCTGTATTTTCCACTGCCTGTGTGGCTGCCATAGCAGCAGAATAGTTTATGTAGTCCATACCTGTATACACTGTCCTTTCCATGGCTCCACCTGTGGCTGCTGTTCTTGCCGCTCCCTCAATACCACTTGTTGCCATGGCTCCCTTGGCACCTATATAACCAGAGACAAAACCACCTGCTGCACCAGATATTGCCCCTCCGCCAAGCTTTAGCATGGAAAAGGCAAAAAGTGATGCAAGTGCAGGTACAAGTACGGCAAACCAGCCTGCCATGGCACAGACTGAGTTAATTTCAGCAAAGATTGCACCTGCTGCGGGATAGATAAGTCCCAGGGTTGTGTATGCCTTTATGTCGCCAAAGCCATAGTGTTCAAGATAAATGTGATATGTATTGTGTATGATGGCGGCAAAGGGATCCCATACAGCAAGCCAGATCCAGAGACCAAGATAATATTTTGCTGCATTGACAGAAAATCCTGTGACAAAGAGCAGTGCCACAACAGGAAATATGGCAATAACAAGCCCAAGCATGATCATCCTGAAGACCGGCAGATATTTATCAGCTATCACCCCACCTATTGTCCAGGCAGATACCTGCTGGGTTTCTGCTATTGCCTCACCAAGCAGTATGTTATACCCGTGGGCAGCAGCAATGGTCTGTGTATACGCATCATAGGTTTTAAAAAGAATCACATTCTGGGCTATCACATTGGCTGACTGTGCACTGTTTAAATAGATTTCTGCCACCTTCTGTATGACATTCTGCACCTTGGATATATCTGTGCTGGCTCCGATCTTTGCCTTTGTGGCAATCTGTGACCAGAGGGTTGATGTGAGGGTATTCATCTTGTTTACGATACGCTGATAGGCAGTCTGGCAGGTGAGTGTAACTATGTTGCACCTTGATGGATCAACGGGATCATTTTCCTTCCAGTCAACCACATTTGCTATGGGATAGTTTATGCCATTCAAAAAACTTGGATCTTCCTGCCATCTTGTCCCCTCATAGATATTCTTTGGCACGATGCATTGTCTGTAATATTCTGACAATCCCTCAATGAAGCAGCTATCCTTAAATGCTGCCCTTATGCCATTTTCAGTGAGCTTGAATGCTCTGAAATCCTGCATGAATCCTACATTTCCATAGCGAAGTGTCGCATCGAGCGGGCCAAAGGCAGTATCAACCACCTGTGTGAGTATCTTTGATGTTGTGGTCGTTGTGCTTAAGGGGAGGGCCACAGCAAGGGGGACATTATCAACTGCATTGTTAAATCCGGTTATCTCGTCATAAACATTCACAGTAGCAGTGGTTCTTACAAGCAGAACCATACCAACTATGGCCCACCAGTAATATCTTGCTATGGTCATAAGGCCTGGGACTGTACCTGTCATACCAAGGTAGGCAGCGATTATAAGTCCAAATAAAAAGGCAATGGCAAGCAGATGCCTGTAATCAGAATTCTGAACAACCATGGCAACGCCATTTAAAATATCATTTATCTCCTCGCCATTCCCGTAAAAATATGCTGGAAGGGTTATGGCATGGGCAGTGGTGGCAAAGAGAGTCAGGACGATGGTCAGGCCAGCAAGGATATATATCTTTTTCATTTGAGCTTCCCAAAATACATAAATGTTTTTCCTGTATTGCTTTCAGAGAGAAGCTGCTCTGCAGATTCTCTTATCCTGATCAGTGCTGAAATGGTGTTTAATTTTGTATTGAGTCCTGCAAGCACGGAGCGGTAAATATTGTGATATTCTTTCCTTACATCCCTTGCGTTTTTTAGCATCTGTTTCAGGGCAGATGAAACAAGTTCCTCAGCCTCTGTATCTCCATGGATCATCTGCATGTAAACCTTTTCAAGTTCTGTGATCACTGCACTTATTGTCTTATCCACCGCGCCATTCACCCAGTCCCAGGCGATTGCTTCAGCCAGGGCAGGTACAAGACCCGTGTATCCTGCTCCCTTTGTGATTCTCTTTTCTGTCTGAAGGACAGGGATTACGGGAAGAGTTGAGGTATTTACCAGTGTCTGCTCCTCGTCAGTAAGGGTATCTGCTGTATCAACCTTATTGTAAATTGACTGAAGCAGGCTTATTATATGGTCTGTGTATCCCGGATCAAGCTGACTGCAATAACAGACATTTGAGGTTGTCTTTCCGCACAGCCAGGATTTTCCATCAGGTGAGCCCGAACCTCCGGCAAGATATTTTATGGCATCAGCCGGTGTCTGTGGACAGGCTATTGTCCCGCAGTCCTGTGTGGCATTGATACAGCCTGCAGGTATGGGTTCAACTGCCGGACCTGTATCTGTCTGATTTGGGTCATATTTTATGTGCACATCTCCTATTAAAAGTCTTATAAAGTCTCTGTAATCCTGCGCTGTTATTGTATCCTCAAGTGCCTCCTCAAGGACAAAGTTGTCATAGACCCCACCTGCGTTATTTCCAAGAATTTTTTCCTTTTTTTCTGTATCGGTAATCTTGTTATTGATAAAATCAATGAATGTGCTGACAGGTGATGAGAGCCATTGTTTTGTCTGCTCATATACAGATTCCTTCACATCAACAGTGCCTTCCTTGAATCCAAGGCTTGCCATACCCGGTATCTCTGCTGCCAGGGAGGCAAGTTTTTCTCCAAGCATCTGGGCTGCCTTGCACTGGTCAAAATTAAGACTGTTTAAAAAATCCGATGTGGCTTCTATTGCTCCCATAGCATAGGCACAGGGCTGACACAGCTGCTGGAAGGCAATCTGAAATGCATAAGGAGGGGCTGCAGCAACCACCTGCTGAAACTTATTCACAAGTTCATCCAGATTTATCAGATTAAATGCACCCCACATGATATCAATTCCCCCACACCCTGCCTCAAACCTTGGTGGGGTGACATGAAATATATTCACCGTGCTCATGGGCCATCTGGCCGTGTATCCGCCAAGTGTGTAAAAGCCACGTTCCTGAGTGTGATAGGTCTGTGCAGAGGTATAGTTATCAACATAGCCCTCAAACAGACTCTGAAGGCTTGCAGGACTGATTGAGACTTTCATGATCAAAAGGAAAAACGCAATAAGGATGATCCTTTTCAATCTTTCCTCCAGTGCGGATTTATTTCATATATCAGCTCTGTTTTTCTCAAAGGTACCTTTCCTGTTTTTAGATAATAATATGCTTTGAGAATACCCTGTTCCAGATTATCAAGTGCTGCAAGGGCTGCAGTGGCCCTCGCATGCCCCATTCCTGGCACCAAAAGATGTATCTCCGGAAGGATCTCAACCCCATACTCTGCGGCAAGTTCCTTTTCAAGGTTTATGTCAGCGATTTTTATATTTTTGAAATCCCATTTGACAGAAAACTTTGCCAGAATCTTCATCTGTATCATGCAGTAGGGGCAATCATGACTTGCAAACATGATGAGCCAGGCACCTGAATTTTTGAGCCTGGAGATAACTTCTTTAACTGTCTGTTTATAATTCTTTATATCCTCAAGCGCTGCCGGCATGATCCAGGGGATCTTTGAGGGATCTGCATAGCCTGGATGAAGATAATTCAGTTCTGCCCATATCTCAGCAAATTTAAGTGCCTTTTTCTGGGCAACTTTTTGAAGCTTCATGTAATCATACACTGTCTCCCTGTCAGGGTATGACACGGCATAATCCCTCACTTCTTCAAGGAGTTTTCTCAGTTCACTGGCAGGTAAAAGCTCAACAATATCCCATGGAATTTCTGGTTTTTCTGGCTTTTTGAATTTCCTTTCTTCTTCTGGAAGGAGTTTTTCATAGAAGAACCATCCTTTTTCTCTTTCATGCCAGTAAGATGGATGTTTTTCCTTTTTTAGATCTTTAGCTCCTGCCATATTTTGCAGCACAGCAAGTAAAGTGAGAATTATAAAAAAATTTTTCATGGCACAAATTCCTGAAAATCCTGTTTCACTGTGTCTGTAATATCTGTCTGGACAGCAGGTATGGATTTGTATTCAATGTCAGAATACCACTCACTCAAATCAATCTGATTGAAGTCAAGCCTCTGGAACTCATCAGGTGTGAATCCTCTGCAGTTTGGACTTTCTGGTTCACCCCAGCTTCCACTGTGGGAAAATGAGGGAAGCTGTTTTCTTCCCTGCTCATGTGTTATCCTTGCCAGCTTTGATTTAAAGCAGCAGTAGGTGGATTTTTTCTGAAGGCAGATGCCAAGAAATTTTATTGTGCAGTACTCACCAATCTCATGGCATAATCCCTGTTCTCTCCATGTGGCAAGCTGTCTTTCCTCCTCGGAACATCTTGCCAGACCAAACCACATTGATGTGTTTGAACAGCAGTTATACCAGCCAGTGGCAATACCAGGATGTCTGCACCGCATGTCCCTCCCGTTGAAAATATAGAGAGTTCCAAGACAGCTCCCATCCTCTGCCCAGGCATCATCAGGTTTATCGTTTATGCCCTGCTGTGTATCATCCACCTCAAGGTTTTCACCAAACTGATAACAGCTGTGGGGAGAACATTGCCAGATTCCCTGATTATTCATGCAGGGATAATTGCCAAGCGGACAGCTGGCTCTGAGGATATCAATCTCATAATAAAACCATCCCTCTCCAAGACCCCGGACGCAGACCTCCTCTTTGAGTGTGTTTGGTCCGTTAACAAAGGGGGCGGTTGAAATATTCATGCAGCCAGTCTGTCTGAAATTTGTTCCCCTTTCATAACAGCCCGGCCAGTCCTGCCATACCAGTGTGTCATTAAGATGGATTCTCATGGCATCATCCCATCCCATATTACATATCCTTGCTGCTGCAATAATTGCATCATCTGGAATATCTATGGACGTCTGCCTGACATAGGTGCCGTCTTTCCAGTAATTATCTCCCTGTGTTCCCACATATCCACTTAATGTTTCTGTATACTGATAATCACAGTTTGCCAGATCCAGAGGGCAGAGATACCCCTGTGGAGTTGAGATGCACTGAGCCATCTCTCCCGGCTCAATTAATCCATCACCATCGTCTGCAATACATACAAAATCACTGTCGCTGTATTCATATTCAGGCGGGATTGTGTAGCTCAGCCTTATATCTGAGGCAGTTGTTTTTGAATAGACCACCCAGCTATTTAGAGGTACTCCCTGTGCGTTTAGGATGGGATCGTTTAAATTCTGCTTCTGCCACTTGCATGCCTGTGCCTGATTGAATGTATCGGTTTCACAGTAGGGGTCTGTTTCTGATGTGCCATTCAGAGTACGATCAACAGTGTTTCCAGGGCATTGTGTATAATAATCTGAATAAGTCCTCTGATCATACAGTATAATTGAAACATGGATGGATGTTCCGGGAACGACATCTTGCGTTCTATCAACTTTGCAGGATATGCGATTTTGTATCTGGTCAGGTGAGACACCAAGATCCTGCCAGGTACCATTACAGATTATGGTTGATGTGACACCATCATATTCAAGAGTAACCTGATCTGATTCGGGAATGGGTATTAAATTGCCCTGTTCATCCTCTGGAGGAATCAGCTTTAGATAATGAGTTTTATAAGTTGCAGGATTTGTTATATTCCAGAGTGATATGGCTGCTGTTGTGCTATCAGGGTAGCTTATGATGGTTGCTGATGTTGCAGCTGATGTGAGGCAAAACAATAAAATTATTATTAAATAAATCTTTTTCATCTTTCCTCCTATGGTGGTACAGATGAACAGGTAAGGTCATGTGATGCATCATCCACAGTCTGCATGATTGCCAGTGCCCTGTTAAAATCATTTCTGCATGTGCAGCCTTCAGCCACAGTTTCTCCTGATTCAAGGGGACAGATATACTCACCTGAATTGAGGTAACACTCCCTCACCTCCTGGTAGTAATTGTAAGGAGTGATTTCCTTTGGGTTACTTCCTGGATAATCCCTTGTGTCAGAGAGCTGAACATTTACCACACATGTATATGTGCACTGTTCATATTCTGTCTGAAAACCAATGTCTATTTCTGGTACAGGGGCTAAAGGATCGGTATAGCCCGTAAACTCACCTGTTGAGGAATCATACTGTGTTGTCTCAACAACGGTCTGTGACCTTTCGATTGCTTCGGTAAAATCATATGTTTCATTGGCTGTGCAGCGATAGGTGCGCTTTATTCGCCAGAAAAGTTTTTCACCTGTCAGGAGTGTTGTTGTTCCGGTTGAATCACTCACTGTGATCTTATCACCACTGGCACAAAGCGTGTAATAATCAACAGAACCAGATATGCCATAACAGCTGCCAGAAGGTGTGAGTCCAGTGAGTACTCCGTTTTTCACTGTATAGACACAGTTAAGACCATCCTGATCACAGATCTCCTCATCAAGGAGCTGACAGTCGGGATCAGACTCAAGGGTGGAGCAGTCATCAGTCGTATTTAAAAGAATACGGTCAACCTCTGGCTCATAACCGCTGAATTCACACCTGCGATATACCTCATCAGGCAGGGCAGTAAGTGAGCTGCAGTTTGGGCCAATATCAAGCTCATAATGAAACCACCCTTCACCTCCTCCTGCAGCACAGACTGTCTCACTGAGTGTGTTTACTCCACTTGCAAAATGGTCAATGATGATGCTGATACAGCCAGAATATGTAAAGCTTGTGCCCCTTTCATAACAGCCAGGCCAGTCAGACCATACCAGACCACCATTGACATAGATTTTTATGGCATCATCCCATCCTATGTTGCATATCCGTGCTGCTGCAACTGCCTCATCTGAGGCAATGCTTATAGTTTTTGAAGCTGTATAGATTCCATCTTTCCAGTAATTATCACCAATTGTTCCCACAAGTCCTGTGATGGTCTGAGTGGCAGAGATTGTTCCTGTTGAAACACTGGCAACATTTGTGATTTCGCAGTTATGCACATCACTGTTAACTCCTGCCACACTGACTGTTGTTGTCACCTGATAATATGGAGAAGCAGAATCGCTGCTCTGGTTGGTGAGTTCAGATGCATAGGGAAAGTCATATGTGTCAGGATAATAATGGGATGGGTCAGTTTCACCGTATGGATAAGGAGAGGACGAACAGCCACCTGCATAGAGACCAACATAGGATATGGTGTGGCCAGAGACAGTAGCTTTTCCTGTTTGAAAGGAAGGGATTTGTGTTTGAATTATGGCAAGGATACCTGCAGCAAATGTTTCAAGGGTTTGCTCTCTAGCTATGGTTGAAGTTACAACAGGATTTCCACATGAGGCATTGGTACAAAAGCATATCCCTGCCTCACCTGAAAGATAGGTAACTTCCTGGGAGTTAAGATTGCTGCCGTCAAATGTCCACTTATAATAATGGCAGTTTGACCAGGTACCTGGTGAACATACAACATATCCCTTTGTGCAGGCACCACTTATGCCTGAAAAATTCCAGTTTTTCTCATAAGAGCCATCAAAGTCAAAATCTGCTTTGACCTGAAGGGAGAAATCACCTGTGCCTAAGGGTGATATGGTTAATTCAAGTATGTTTCCACCAGGGCAGTTCTCTAGCTTTGCATTAAAAGTCGTTGCGCCATCAAAAGTGGCCATAGGAGTGTCAGTGTGTAACGGGGCAAGAAAATCTTGGACAGCGGCCTTGTTTGAAGTTTTTGGGTGTATGTAGTTATAATATGTGTTTTGAGCTTGAGTTGCTGGATCGGCTGAGAAGCAGAGTTTTGAAAGAAGAAATAAGACTGTGATTGTTACTATAAGATAGATGAGGTATTTCATGAACTACCAACTTAAACGGTGAGAGACTCTGCTCAATGGTTTTTTATAGTCAGTAGAAGCAAAATATGTCCCTTTTTGTGGTTGACCTAGGTTTAAGGTAATAAAAATCGGACCAATAATTTTCTGACAGGTTAGTTGAACTATTAAAAATCAGTCAGAGAGAACGTTATTAGCCATTATTTTTTTAGCTGTGTGAGAACTCATTTTTAATGCTCTTTACACGCGGCATTATCATTATAATATTTGATGAATTTGTTTACCTGTTGTTTTTCTATCTGCATTAAAAATATACATTGTCTATGAAAGGCGTTCTTGATAACTCTTTTAG
>Ga0209410_1001866_pt1 | contig 10228 bp, 10 predicted proteins | sample Mar14436cmmetaG_FD_184135 | JGI IMG/M metagenome (GOLD analysis project Ga0209410, IMG submission 184135) | Marine hydrothermal vent microbial communities from Guaymas Basin, Gulf of California to study Microbial Dark Matter (Phase II) - Marker... ... | reverse complement strand
TACCTTAGACCAGTCGAGCAATGGAATGAAGGAAAACAGGAGGAGTTCAAGCAGAGATTAAAATTCGACAAGGCGATCATGTCTCTCCATTAAGGTTAAGTGCTGAGGAAAAATGAGGATCGGTGGATTCCAAAAATTAAGCCTCCTAGACTATCCAGGTAAGCTCTCAGCGATAATCTTCACTCTTGGATGCAACTTCAGATGCCCATTCTGCTATGTTCCACATCTCGTTCTGCATAATAGGATGCTCCGCCAGCTCATATCTGATGGACTTGTAGATTACGTTGAGATGGACTTGAAGGCCCCGCTTGAATTCAATAAGTATAATAGGGCTGTGGGCGGGGTCTTAACTGAAGAGATCTTTAAAAACATCAGGGAATCCGTGAAGATGCTGCTTACATCAAGCATCGATTATGAGTTTCGAACAACCCTTGTTAAGGAGCTCCACACGAAAGAGGATATACTGGAGATCTGTAGAAGCATAAAAGGAGCCAGAAGGTATTATCTGCAGAACTTTAGGAGAACAGGATTATATGTTGGTGGAAAGGAATTAACGCCCTTCAAGGAGAAAGAAATAAAAGAGATCTTAGAGGCGGGGAGAAGATTCGTTAACATAACCTATAGGGGATGAATATTACTTATGCATCCTGATCTTTAGGCTTCATCTTTAAGATGCTCCTTCCTTCACACTTGTATGGAACATCGAGTATGTCAGCGATTGTTGGGATGACATCTATTATCTCGGCTTCCCCGATGCACTTCCCCCTATACTCCTCCCCCAATCCACCTCCGGAAACTATGAATGTTATTCTTCTGGGTCCTCCGGAATATATGCCAGTGGACTTATCCTCCTTGAAATCCCAGACTTCACAGTCGAATGGCTCCCCGTGATCACTGCACCAGTTATTCGTCTTTACGCCCATGCTTCTCGCGACTGAACATCCAAGATGATATCCATGATCCGAGGCGATAATGAAGTATAAGTCATCCCACATCCCCCTTGCATGGAACAGGCTGATCATCTCTCCTATAAGGCTGTCTAAGAAGAGCATATAGGCATGCTTTGAGGAGGCATATAGGCTCTCAGCGCCGTATGATGGACACTGATTTATATGATCGAAGGTTGGGAAGTAAACGTGGACAAGATTGAAGTCTGGATTCGCATTCAAGTACGGCTGGACAAAGTTCCTCCAGATCAACACGTCAGACCACTCGAATACTCCGCTGATCACAACACGGGATGTCCGCCACGCCGGATTCACGAGAACATCTGGTGTATAGAAGTATCCTCTCTGGTACCAGCCGGAGAAGACGGCGCTTTTAATATCATTACCATAATAATTCTTGGCGTATTCAAAGAAGCCCTCAAGATCCTCATCTGCATACTCTTCCCTTGTGCTCCAATATTCCCTATGATATAGGGGACGAGCATACCTTCCAGTAGCCAAGTATCTTATTCCATGCCTAGTATCGCAGATCCCTCTATCTCTTAACCCAAAGACCATTTCTGATTAAATAAGAAATATTCGGTATTAGGCCCTTCTCATGATATCCCTTAACATTAACTGGCGGAAGATCCGTTCCTTCGATCCTCACATCATCAACCCAGTGTCCCGCAAGCTGATCAACTATAAGATAAAACACCTTCGTCAAGCCGATTCACCACACAATAATATCATACCTTCAGTTTTATTGGCTTATGCTGGCATGGTGGACCTGGAGTAAACCAGCATTCGCCGCTTGATGGACAGAAGAGCATAGAGTCTAACGTGGCATGCTCAATTCCATGCTCGCATATCACAGCATTCACATCAGGCATCTTTTCGGATGGGAGATGCGAGGCGAGGAAGCGCATCAGAAGTTCAGGTGTGATCTGACCTGAATATATCATTAGGAGCTGGGAGAGACGTGAGATCCCGGCGTCGAATGGCGGAAGCTCCCTTTCCGGATCGAATCCGAAATACAACCTCATCTTATCGGTCTGATAAACTCCATGAGCCGCTACAATAAATGACCTTGAATGAGCCTTAACCTTAAAGTTTGGGCATGCCTCAATCTTTACTATTCTCCCATCAGCGGATGCAAGCACAAATATGAACCAGCCAGCATTCTTAACCTTCATGATTAGATCGACAGCGGAGTTTAGATCCTTCTGCTCTAAGACCTCGGCGATTAAAGCGTATGTGGGCACTCCAACCTCGGCCTTTCCGGGATCCTTCTTTTCCCCAGTCTTGGGCTTATAGGCGCTCGTCCACGTTAAGGCTATGCCGGCCGAGTTCATTCCAGCCCCACACCACAAGCCTCCGAAGGCATACGTTAAGATGCGGAGATCATCACTGGTTCTTTGACGGAGAAGCAGCTTATACTCGTTCATTGAGGTTATCCAATCCCAGTTCTGCCCCACATACGTTCTTCCATCAGCGGTCTCTGTGGGGGCTATGGCGATGGCGCTGCAGTGACCAGTCATCTCAATGCCATGAACGAACTCTTCGTGGCATTGCATCATAACTGCCTCCTCCATTGACAATCCGCTTCCATTAGATTCCCCGGAGGAACTCTGTTGCCTTCGGTAGACAGTCCCTCATCTCATCCAAGCATTTCCCTCCGAAGAGCAGCATATCCTTCTTCATATCCTTCCAGCGCTCATAGAATTCCCTCTGTAGAAAACGCTTCAGCGAATCTTTCATTAGTGAGCCATAGGCGAATCCGCGTTCGTAGGGGGATCCGCTTACCTCAACGATCGTGTATGGCATTCTCTCTATTACGGCCTCTAGCATATCAGCCAACCTCCAAGGAACATTTATCGCTTATGATTAAAAGCGTTAGGTCGAGGCTCCACTTTAAGGCAACAACGATAAATCTCTCTTCGTCCAATTAATGAAAGAGGAATATCTGGGGGCTTGTTCAGATGAATGAAGACGTGGAAGAAGTGATTCTTTCAGTGATCGATGAGTTCAGCGATGAGAATGGAAAGATAGCAATAGAGGATATCTATAGGATTCTAAAGCAGAGGTACAATATTGACAGAATTTCGGCTGGAAAGGCCATAGTCAGACTGTATGGAAAGGGAAAGATCGCCCCCATAGAATACTACTATCTAAGGAGGACTGACTAATGTTTGGATACGCCGGGAGAATTCTACGCGTTGATCTGACAGACGATAAGATCAGGATTGAAAGTCCAGATGAAAACTTTTATAGGCGGTATATGGGCGGATGGGGATTCATAGCATATTATCTGCTGAGGGAACTTGAGAGCGGAACTGAGCCTCTCTCGCCTGCGAATAAGCTGATCGTTGCCCTCGGTCCGATAACGGGTGTTCCCATAGCCGGGAATGGAAGAAACGCTGTTGGAGGAAAATCTCCGCTGACAGGAGGGTTTGGGGCATCTGAAGGAGGAGGATTCTTCGGGGCGGAGCTGAAGAAGGCGGGATTCGACTGCATCATAATAGAAGGCAGAGCTGAAAAGCCCGTCTACTTATGGATTCATGATGGAGAGGCCGAGATCAGAGATGCAAAGCATATCTGGGGAATGTATATTGCTGATTCCCAAAGGATCATCAGGAAGGAGCTTAAGGATAACCTCGTAAGGACTATGCAGATTGGACCGTATATTGCTGATTCCCAAAGGATCATCAGGGAGGAGCTTAAGGATAACCTCGTAAGGACTATGCAGATTGGACCTGGAGGAGAGAATCTCGTTCGTTATGCATGCGTAATAAACGATTTGAAGCATGCTGCTGGCAGGACGGGAATGGGCGCTGTTATGGGCTCTAAAAGACTTAAAGCAGTAGCGGTTAGGGGGCATGAAGAAGTTAAGGTTGCCGATCCAGATAAGGTGAGGAAGCTCGCTAAGGTGATGGTTGACTGGGCATCAGCTAAGCCGAGGGGTGCTGGCGAAGTGGATTGGGGCTTAGGGACAGGAGCATGGATGACCGCTCATGTGCTATCTGGAAACTTGCCGACGAGAAACTTTAGGGATGGACTCTTCCCAAATCCAGAGGCAATATCAGCCCAAACAATAAGGGATACAATACTCATGAGAATGGATAGCTGCTATGCCTGCCCATTAAGATGTAAGAAAGTCGTTAAAGTTGATGAACCATGGAAGGTTGACCCTGAGTATGGAGGGCCAGAATACGAAACTCTCGCAGCTCTGGGATCAAATTGCGGAATAGACGATTTAAAGGCCATATGCAAGGCAAATGAGCTATGCCAAAAATATACGATTGACACTATTGGAGTGGGTGCGACCATAGCCTTTGCCATGGAATGCTATGAGAATGGCATATTAACGAAGGAGGATACTGGAGGTTTAGATTTGAGGTTTGGGAATGCCGATGCCATGATTAAGCTCGTTGAGATGATAGGTAGGAGGGAGGGTATTGGAGACTTATTGGCTGAGGGGACTAGGAGGGCGGCTGAGAGGATAGGTAGGGGAGCTGAGAAGTATGCGGTGCATGTTAAGGGGCAGGAGGTTCCGATGCATGAGCCTAGACTGAAGAGGGCTTTAGGCCTAGGATATGCGGTCTCACCGACGGGAGCGGATCATGTCCATAACATTCACGACACGAGTTTCATCCAGGAGTCTGCATGGGAAAAAGTTAAGGCGCTTGGAATATTAGATCAGGCGCCCCTTGAGGATCTAGGTCCAAATAAGGTTCGCCTTCTCATATACTGCACATTCACGGCGATCCTCGATAATTGTCTCTTGATGTGCAGTTCTGTGCCGTGGAGTTACGATCAAAAATTGGAGATCATTAGGGCAGTTACTGGCTGGAACTCGACTATGTGGGAGCTGATGAAGCTGGGTGAGCGCGTATTGAATATGGCGAGGGTCTTCAACATTAGGGAGGGCATAACATCCGATGATGATTGGCTTCCCGATAGATTTTTCCATCCGCAGACAGCGGGGCCTCTCTCTGAAGTTGCAGTGAACCCGGATGAACTGAAGAATGCAAGGCGCATCTATTATAGGATGATGTGCTGGGATGAAGAAACAGGAGTGCCATTTAGGGGAAAACTCGAGGAGCTGGGAATAGGCTGGGTTGCCGATTATCTTCCTCATCAATAACTGGATTTAGCGGCCTCTCCTGATATGATCTGCCTTGCAACTCTAAAGTCTTCCTCTGCCTCCTCGACAGATGCAACTCCAATCATGCATGCATCGGCTTCAACATCCCTATAGACGTAGGCTAGGGCTTCCCTTGGCGGTATTCTGCCTCCGGCAAAAGGCTTAATGGCTATTAGCATCTTTCCTTCGCTTCGAATCCTCCTACTAGCCCTTTCAACCTCCTTTTTGGATGGAAACATCATTACGCCGAGCCTATTTATCGGTGTGACGTAACCATCAAACCCTCCTATTCCATTCTCTCTTATGAGCTGAGCCGTTACGCCTAGATGGTGTGAACCCAGTAGGCTTCTATATCCAGCGTCACGAATGCTATCTATAAGGTCGCCTATGAGATCGGTTCTTGCAAGGGCTATAAAGTCGATTTCTGATCCGGGTTCTATCCATGCGACATTCCAGTCTGAGAAGTAATCAATGCTACTCTCCCATTTTCTCCAATCGATTTTGAGCCTGCTTCTGAGCTGACTCAGCGGGTAGGCTTTAACGCTAAGGATCAGTTCCTTCCATCTCGGACGGAAATTTAGTATGGGATCATCTAGTGCCTTCTGTAGAACAGATTCTCCGAACCTCTCGGACTCATAGAGTATATGGGTCTTCCATCTTTTATAGTCATTAACTTTTGAGCCTCCAATCCAGAGTGGTATGCCAATGCAGACTATCAATTTGATATCCGTTTCCTCCTCTTCTTCAAGCTCCTTTATAGCCTCGAGGTGAATCACAGAGAGATCGCTGAATTCTCTCGATGAAGCGGCGAAGAAATTTACATCATATTTTAAGGCTACCTTCATAACTCTCTTTATTTCGGACTTATCGGAGAACCTCTCCCTATACCTTAGATCTTTCTCGCGACCCTGATAGCTTATGCCCAAGAAGGGCAGATTACCTAGAATAATCCTCTTTCTTTTCAAATCATATATGAACCTATACATACTCCTATGAAGCCTCCGAAAACGACAATTATTTCTGGAGAAACTTAAACATGCCTTTTAAACTAGATGATCTAACGTATTAATTTTGACTTGAATGCTTAATACGTAATAATTATGGTATTTGGAAACGATGATCTTTAGCCTTCATACTTATTGATTATTGGCATCTTCCATCCGATGCCGAAGGTCTTCTTGGCGATCTTTATGCATGGAGGGGCCTGCCGCCTCTTATACTCAGCCCTTCTAATTCTCTTGTAGACTTCTTCGACCACCTCTCTTGGATATCCCATTCTTATCAGCTCCTCCTTGCTCCTTCGATTCTCAATGATCTCATCGACTAGTGGGCTGACTATGTTATAATCGAATGGATCATATTGATTCTCTCTGAGCTCAGCTGAGGGTCTCTTCTTGAATACGTTTTCTGGTATTATCTCCCCGTCAGCCTTCCTATTTACGTATTCTGCCAGCTTGTAGACGTCAGTCTTGCTTACATCTCCAAGCACCCCGATCCCTCCAGTCATATCTCCGTAGAGCGTGCAGTAGCCGAGTGCAAGCTCAGTCTTATTTCCCGTATTTAGCACAAGTATCTTGAGGTCCTTAAGTCGATTCGAGATGTCCATGAGACAGTTCCCTCTTATTCTGGGCTGAATATTCTCATCAGCAACTGGATCGTCCCTATCCTTGCTTATTCCGAAATATCTTCTTATCTTCTCCAAGGGCTCTTCTAGTGTTCTTCCCTCTCAGCATCAGCCTTACTATGCTCACTCGTGAATCTGGAGGGCATGAAGACCCCTATGACATTTTCTCTGCCTAATGCCTCAACCGCGATGCATGTCGCAAGCGAAGAGTCGATCCCGCCGCTCATTCCGACAACAGCCTTCTTGAACCCCGTCTTCCTAAAGTAATCGCGAACCCCAAGCACTAAGGCATTAAACATCTCCTCCTCCCTATTATAGGGTGGAGGATTGACCTTTGGGGCTACTCCCTTTTCTAGGTCAATATCGACTATTACGAGGTCCTCCTCGAATTGCTTGGCAAACGCTATGAGATTACCTGATGAGTCTACGGCTAAGCTCTGCCCGTCGAAGACGAGCTCATCCTGGCCGCCGACTAAGTTCACATAGAATATCGGAACCTTATTTTTGGCGGCTTTCTTTTTCAGCAGCCGCTCCCTTTCCAATCTTTTCCCGACATAGAATGGTGATGCGGAGATATTAATGATGAGGTCGGCTCCTCTCTCAGCGAGGAGGTCTGTCATCTTAATCTCATATTCATCGTTCCACAGGTCCTCGCAGATCTCGACGCCCAAGCTGACCTCTTTTCCGTCTATCTCCACCTTCACGGGCCTGATGTTCTCCTCCTTCGCTGACTTGAAATATCTATTTTCGTCGAAAACGTCGTGGGCGTGCAGGAGAGTCTTATACACCGTTCCGACCGTCTTGTCCCCCTTGAAGATCGCGGCGGCATTGTAAAGGTTTCTCGCATCGTCAAAGTCAACGAAGCCTACAACTCCAACAATTTCAGCATCATTATGCCTAATCAGGCCCTCAAGCGCCTTCTTATTATCCTTCACGAATGTCTTTTCATATAATAAGTCTTGAGGAGGATAGCCAGTTACGGCCATTTCTGGAAAAGCCACCAAATCGGCTCCGAGCCTCTCAGCCTCTTCCAAATATTTTTTTATCTTTTCGATGTTCCCCTTCAAGTCGCCGACTGTCGAGTTTATCTGGGCCATTGCAACTTTCATGAGACATCCTCCTAAATTCATCTAAATCTCTAAAGTGTCCATAATATAGAAATTCCTATTGCCATCACTTCCAGTCCGGTTATGGATTTTTCACAGCCGTATCCTCGTTAATCGTTTTCGCATTCGATATACTTATTCAATTTTTTCTGATACTGCATAAATGTTTTTCCAATAAGCGAAAATTTTATATATAATTCTTTCAGTTTATAGTCAATTTATTGAATAAAAGGTGTCACGATGATGGATGGATTAGACGGCATTAAGAGGGCCGTTGAGGTCTTAAAGAGGAATAAGATCCGATGGGTTCACTCTACATTCGTAGACATCCGCGGGCTCATGCAGGATGTAGTAGTTCCAGCTAGGAAGTATATAGAGGGCGATGCCTTCTTATCCGGCATAGGATTCGACGGCTCCTCGATAAGGGGTTTCAAGCCCATCGAAGAGTCAGATATGATCCTCAAGCCCGATCCAGAGACACTGGCTGTGATACCTTGGACGAGTGATGAAAAACAAAAGAGCGCAATCGTCATAGGGGACGTTTATGAGGCTTACGGCGGCGAGGAACCTTCTGAGGTCTGCTCTAGAGGTTACGTCGCAAAGAGAGCAGTAAAGGCGGCGGCGGAGATGGGTTACACAGCCTACTTCGGACCTGAGTTAGAGTATTTCATCTTCACTTCAATTGATCCAACAAAGCTTGTATGGGACCTTTGGGTCAGCCCGAATGGAGGGAGGGGAGACTCTTGGGGAGCCCCGAGGGTAGTGCCGAAGTCGCCGGAGATCTCCGCTGGGAGCTTTACCTTGAGGCCGAAGGAGGCTTATTTTAGGCCTCCGCCTGAGGATACAACGGTTGAATACCGCAATGAGGTTGCATCGATACTTGAGGACTACTTTGGCTTCAGAGTTGAGATGCATCATCATGAAGTGGCGACAGCCGGGCAGATCGAAATCGACTTCCGCTTTGGAGGCTTAGTAGAGACTGCTGATAGGACAGTCTATTACAAGTTTGTCGCTAAGAACGTAGCCAAGAAGTACGGGATGATCGCAACATTCATGCCTAAGCCCGTCTATCTTGACAATGCCAGTGGCATGCATGTCCACACATCTCTCTGGAGAGACGGAGAGAACGCCATGTACGATGAGAACGACGAATACGCTGAGCTCAGCCAGATCGGCAGATACTTCATCGGAGGACTATTAGAGCATGCAAAGGCGCTCACTGCTGTATGCTGCCCCACCGTGAACTCATACAAGAGGCTTGTCCCAGGATTTGAGGCTCCCATATACATCATGTGGTCTAGACGTAACAGGTCAGCCCTCGTTAGGGTTCCAGTATACTTTAAGGGTCCGAAGTATGCTTCACAAAAGAGAATCGAATTCAGATCTGCTGATCCGTCCTGTAACTCTTACTTGGCGTTCTCCTGCATCTTAATGGCTGGGCTTGACGGGGTTAAGAAGAAGATTGATCCCGGAGACCCCGTCGATGAGGATGTCTATAAGTTATCTCCGGAGAGGAGGAGAGCTTTGGGAATTGGGGAGCTCCCGACGACGCTGAGGGACGCTCTGGAGGAGATGAAGAGCGATGAGGTGATCTATCGGACTCTTGGAAGCCACATCTTCGATGCGTTCATCGAGTACAAGATGAGCGACTGGAACCAGTACTGCCTCTACGTGACACCATGGGAAATAATGAAATATCTCGATTATTAAGAATTGGAGAATGAGCATAATATGGTAGGTGAAGTAGATGAGAGCATACATATTCGTGAAGACAAAGCCAGCGACTTCCCTTAAGGTAATTGATAGAATAAAGAGGCGAGTCAAAGAGGTCGTTCAGGCAGACGCGATTTACGGGAGATTCGACGCCGTCATAATAATCGAAGCTCCCGACTTGGACAGCATAAACGAAATCCTCTATAAGGTCATTGAGAAAGACCCGAACATAATTCATACAGAGACATCCCTCGTATTATCGAGTTAAAAGGTGGAATAACCAAGATGCCCCCTTCAAAGGATTTACGTCGAAAAGCCATAAGAGCCTTCGTGTTGGTCACCGTGAAGCCGGGGACATCTGAAGAGATTGTTAGGTCAAGGAGGATAAAGGGCGTGAAGATGGCTAACTCCGTCCTCGGAAGATTCGACGCGGTCGTCGTCATCGAGGCTGACAGCTTAGAGGAGCTTAGGAAGATAATCTACGAGATGATTGAGCAGCACCCAAACGTACTGCATACTGAGACCCTTATCTCGATCTTTCATCCTCCCTAAGGCTGTCTCCGACGGCTTGGACTGACCGGTGAAGAACGAATAAATAATGAACTTTAATGATCCATCTTTGAAGATGGAGCTGCTGATCTATGATATGGTGCTGAGGAACCAGAGTGTAGATGCTGAGTTGACATCTAATATAAGAGTAGCACTCAGATAG
>Ga0209410_1001865_pt1 | contig 10230 bp, 10 predicted proteins | sample Mar14436cmmetaG_FD_184135 | JGI IMG/M metagenome (GOLD analysis project Ga0209410, IMG submission 184135) | Marine hydrothermal vent microbial communities from Guaymas Basin, Gulf of California to study Microbial Dark Matter (Phase II) - Marker... ... | reverse complement strand
TCGATAAGCTTTTAGGAGGAGGCTTTGAAAGGGGATCCTCTATCCTCCTACGTTCAAGCCCCTTCGTAGATGCGACGCCAATAGCTCAAGAGTGGCTTTATAATCGTCTAAGAGAGGGAGATAGAGGGCTTTACTTAGTCAATAATAGGCCGCCAGATGTAGTTTTGGAAGAGATGAGATCTTATGGATGGCCAATTAAGAGTTACCGTGAGGGCGGCAGCTTCGTATTTATCGATGCCTACAGCGGAGTAGTTGGAATGGAGAGTTCAGAGACCTTCAAAGTTAAGAATCCAATGGAATTTGGTGAGTTAAACAATGTCCTATCGGAGTCCCTTAAAAGCGCAGCGGACAAAGCAATCTTCCTCTTCGATTCACTAAACATCTTCATTGATCAGTTTGGAGCTAAAGGGATATCCGCGATTAGAGAATGGAACAAGTATGGTCTGGTTAAGGACATAAGTAGCATCTACATATATACTGAATGGGGATATCCAGAGGAGATCAAGTCTCAGCTAGAGGAGACCTTCGACTTCATCATAGATCTCAAGGCTTTGAAGAGAGTAGTTGCAAGTGAGGTTCTCACAGTCACGAAGGTCGATAGGAAACCGGTAAAAGAGAAACGCTACATACCATTTAAATACTCTAAGCCCGGAGGATTCAAAGTTTATGTCCCGAAGATCCTCGTTACCGGCCCATATCACGCGGGCAAAACAACTATTGTGCATAAGATCTCGTCAAAGGCTGTGAGCGTTCAGAGGATGGGGACGACTATAGCATTAGATTTTGGCCATGTAGATTATAAGGGTTTCTCGGTTGATCTTTTTGGAACTATAGGTCAGCCCAGATTTGATCCGATACTTGACGTTCTTGGAGGGGAGGCCCTCGGAGTTCTACTTGTAGTCGATAGCACCAAGCCTGAAGAGTTTCCGAGGGCAATAGAGATGATGAGGAAGGCTGGAGTTCACGGTTTACCATACGTTGTAATAGCGAATAAGCAGGATCTTCCAGGTGCATTATCGGCTGATGAGATTAGGAGGAGAATGCATATTCCAGATAATGTCCCCATAATTGAGGCTGTCGCGACGGAGGGGAAAAACTTAATGAAGGCTCTTGATCTTTTACTTAGGAAATTAATTGAGGAGGGGGAGGAGGTTGGCGGTTCCAGTTAAATCTATGATAGAGGAGGTTCTTAGTGAACTGCGTAAGGTTGGGGGTATAAATGCATCTGCAGCTGTTACCAGAGACGGGCTATTAATAGCATCAGACGTTGCAAGTGATGTTGATGTGGATACATTCGCGGCTATGACAGCAACTATGACCGGTGCGGCTGAGACCGCGATGAGCGAAGTTAAGGCTGGAAATCTTCATCGGATAATAGTTGAGGGGGAAACGGCGAAGATAATAGCTATGGGAGCCGGGCCTACAGCACTACTCGTCGTCCTATCGTCCCCTGAAACCCCCCTTGGACTCATCCTTCTTAAGATGCAAGACGCAAGTAAAAAGATAGCTAAGCTTCTCGAATGATTAATTATAATATCTCTCTCCATACTGACGATTCATAAGCATTAATATTGAGTGACGCTTTCAATTATTTTGGGCTCAACCTTCTCGGAGGGGAATCTTTGGATCTGATCGGCCTGATCAGAAGCTTAGTGGTGCTGGCATTATCCATCATAACACTATGCTATACGTATAAGGTTATGGTTGGACTTGGAAGGAAGGATCTGGCGGCGGGGAGGATCTTCCTTAAGGAGGAGACCCTGCTTAGAGTGCTCATAGGCTTCTTCCTTAACATATTTCTGGCATTCATAAGCAATATACTCTTCTGCTTAGGCAGGTTTACGCCGATATACAGAGATATAGGAAGATACACCGCGGATTTAGGCTTAATAGCTCTGCTATACGCAATTTATCTTCTATACGGTGTGATCAAGAAATGATTCTTCAGACACTAATCTTTGGATGCATCATCCTTGGAGTTGCATTATTCTTTTCTATCTCATTATACTTGACGGCTAGGAGAAACCCGAAGCTCTCCGCGAGCAGAATATTCCTTAGGAGGGGTGAATCTATAAAGGCTATGAGGTTTCTCGTAGGCGGCTTATCCATCTTCGTCCTAGGCAGAGCCATAGGAGTTCTGAGCGGGATGGGAATTATCCTCAGAGCCGTGTATATTCTGGCATTCGCCTTTGCCGGAACAATCTATACGTTCTGCCTAATGTACTCGTTGCATAAGCTACAAACTATTATTGGAAGGAAGTAATTCCTCCTTAGATGGGTATGACTATACCGTTGCCATATTGTATGACGAAATTACAGATGTTCAGACTGTGATTTACGCCCCTCATCTTACGTATGTAAAGCTCCCTCACGAAGTTACCGTTTATCCTCCTAAGCCTCAAAACTATCACTCCAGACGCTAGGAACTCCTCAACTCCATAGCGGCTAAGCATATTCGTCCCGGTTGGAATCTCAGATGTCGCAAGAGTTGTTACATTAAGATCATCCAATCCAGTAATCAATCTCCGAATGTAATTTCTAACGATCATCTGAGCCGCCATTTGATCCATCACTTCCGTCCCCCTAAGCACGAGGGGAGCTATTGGATCTATGACAAGCCTCTTGGCGTCGATCTGCGAGATCAATCCCTTCATCTCATCCAGTACCTTTTCAGCATCGATCTTCATCGTATCCGCGAATAGAGGAGTAAACTCGACCATGAGGAGCTTATTCTCATCCATCAGCTTTTCTAAATCCCATCCCAGCGAATACGCATCTTCAATAATATGCTTTGGACTCTCGTCAATCGTGATATACACGCTTGAATCTCCATATTCCGCGCCCCTATAAACGTACTGAAGGGACATAATGGTCTTTCCGGTTCCTGACTCGCCCGCTATAAGGTAGGTTCTACCTACTGGTAGGCCTCCATCCGTCAGTATATCGAGTCCATCAATGCCCGTTTTAATCTTCATAATATTCTGAGGCATCATCGATCACACAACATGTATGTATGATCCATTCTTGAAGACTAAAAATCTTTTACTGCCGAAAACACGTATATTAATGAGGCTGCTTTAATTAGCTAGAGGAATAAGGTGGTGATTAAAGATTTCTACTCCTTCATGGGTGGATAAGATCTCAGGGGATAAGAGCGGATGGTTTAAGGCTAATAAATTAGAGGAAGAGGGGAAGTTTGAGGAGGCCGTTAAGGCATATTTTGAGGAGGCTGAGAAACAGAGGAGGGAAAGACCTGGAATCTCAGGCCTCTGTTATCTCTCAGCGGCGAAGATCTTAATTAAAAGGGAAGGCAGGGAGAAGGCTAGATCTGCATTTAGGATGGCCGCTGAGAGCTACGCGGAATACGCTGAGAAGGCAATCTCATCTTCTCCCTCATCCGCAATTTGGGGATATAGGATGGCCTCGAAATGTTATGCATGGGCTGGAGACTACCCGAAGTCTGAGGAGATGAATAAGTTAGCAGATGAATTATCAGAGAAGATGGAGGGCGGAAGGGGCAGATATCCGCTCTTCAGGATTTTTAGGGCTGGAGGAAAAAAGTGAGGTTATGGTAAGGATACTGATGTTATGCGAGGGAACCTACCCATTTTATAGGGGGGGCGTAAGCACCTGGACTCACAATTTAATCTCAAATCTGCAAGATTATGAATTCATAATTTTGGCGGTTACACCCACCCCATTCCTGCATGAAAAGTATGATCCACCAGCGAATGTTAGGGCCGTATTGAATGTTCCCCTCTGGGGAACGGAGTTTGCAAAGGAGCATATCTTAGAGTTTAAGTTTAGGGACTACATTAGGGGCTGCCTCTCAACCGATGAGAAGAAGATACGTGAGGACTTCGCTCCGAGATTCAGGGAATTCATCAATGAAGTCAAGTATGGATGTAAGGATCCCGAGGCGCTGGGGGAGGCGATCAGCGAGATGCATGAGTTCCTCGTACGCTATGATCACCGTAAGACCGTTAGGAGCAGATCTTTCTGGAACATCATAAGGGAGGAGATATCCGATGATAAACTTTATCAGCACATGAGGCTATCCTACACAACCGACTTCACCAGAATACTCAGCCACATGCTGAGGCTATTATCCTATGAGTATCCGAGGGTCAATCTATCTCACTCATCCGCCGCCGCCCTATGCGGCATACCAGGGGTAATCCTCAAGATAAAACGTGAAGTCCCATACGTCATAACTGAGCATGGAGTCTACTTCAGGGAAAGAATCTTGGATCTGCCCTCCGAAGCATCGATAATCGAGAGGATGCTGCTGATAAACCTTTACAGGGCAATAGCGAGAGTCAACTATTACTATGCAGATAAGATCCTTCCAGTATGCAATTTCAACGTGAATTGGGAGGAAGAGCTTGGAGCTTCAATTGATAAGATAGAGGTCATCTATAATGGGGTTGATGTAGAAAGGTTCAGGCCTATGAAGACGGAGCTAAAAGACGGCTTGAAGAGAATAGTTGTTATGGCGAGAATTGAGAAGCTCAAGGGAATAATGAACATTATAGAGGCCATGTCCCATGTTTCAGAAAAGCATCCCGAGGCGATATGCGAGATCTACGGGCCAATATCAGATAAGGCATACTATAAGACCTGCCTAAGAAAGGTTAAATCCCTAAATTTAGAGGATAAGGTCCACTTTATGGGCCCGACCGATAAGCCTGAGGTTGCATATAATAGGGCCTACATGGTCGTCCAGCCGAGCCTCTCAGAGGGATTTCCATTCACGGTTGTAGAGGCAATGGCATGCGGAAAACCAGTAGTGGCCACGGATGTCGGGGGAGTTAAGGAGGCAGTTGATGGCTGTGGAATAGTAGTTACGCCGAGATCCTCCATCGCATTGGCCGATGGGATCTTGAGGCTCCTCGAGGATGAGGATTACGCCAGAATCCTAGGCGAGGAGGCCAGAAAGAGGGTTCTGAAGAGATTCACATACGATGGATTTCTAGAGAATTACCGTAGGGTCTACTTGGAGATCCTCTCTGAGAAGATATTGAGGGAGATCGCGGAATGGCGGAGATCCTGACTGATATAGACTCCCTTGCAATAGCAACGTTGGAGGTAGATGAGAATGTAAAGGATTATTTAGATGTGGCTGTAATCCTCGAGCTCCTCGGCGTAACTAAGGATACGGCCAGAAGATACGGATGCGACGACATATTCAATCTCGCCAAGGCAGTATTTGAGGCTGTAAAGTATTATCAGTTGAAGGATGAGGCCTCCGGAGTTAAGAGGAAATCCCGGCTTGAGTCGATCATAGAGGCTATTAAGCTCTTCGCCGGCGGAGTAACATTAAGCTCGCCGTGGCTGGCGGTCATCTTAGCCTACATGATCTTTAAGGTTTCTTTGCTTCCGGCTCAGGAGACCCCGCTTGCCTCAACATCGATAAATCTCGCATTGGTATTCAGCATCATAAATACATCTTGGATCTCGCCAATATTCATGAGAAAACTGTTCTACTTTATGTATCAAAGAAACTATTCCGCCGTTCGGAAGATCCTAATGGTATACTTCACATTTGGATTTTTAGTCACGATCCTAACTGCTGGGATATCCACCACTTTTGTCGGGATCTTAGGGATCTACCCGGGTTGGTGGTCAGCCTACTTCTTAACCTTCTTTATCGCCCTCTCGCTGCTGTGGCTTACCACGGCTCCCCTATATGCTCTGCGCCTGTATATTCCCCTCATATTCACGTATATCTCCTCGCTCTCCGTTATAGGAGTCTTATATGACGCTATGGAGATGCTTCAACAGAGGTATATGGCTCACATCTACGGGATAATAAGCGGCTCATTCATGGCCATGATCTATCTGGTGATATACCTTTATCTTAGGAGCAGATTTAAACCGCAGATTCAAGAAGGCGTGAAAGTTAGGTTCTCATTCATGCTCTACCTTGGAATACCATACGCGATCGTAAACCTGCTATACTTCATCTTCATCTTTACGGATCGACTTTTAGTATGGTATGTTCAGGCTCCATACCCATTCATAGTTGATCTCTTCTATGAAAAGCCTGCAAGCCTATCCCTACTAACAATAACGGTTCCATTCGGAGTCATGAATTACTATATTAACAAGTTTTACAGTAGCGTGTCGGAGGGAGGGGGGAGATTCAATTCGTTCCAGACGGATGAATACTGCAGATCCGTGAGGAGAGCATATCTGAAGATGCATGGAGTCATCCTCGCCTCTGGAATCCTATTTCAGATAATCCTCTATTATCTTCTCCAAGGCTGGCTCATAAAAGATGAGGCGTGGATATTCATGTATTTAAGTCTGGGCCATGTATTCCTCGCAGTGATAATCTCCAATATACTGCTCTTCCTATATATGCATAGACCAGCCAAGTCCATTCCTCCCCTCCTACTAGGGATACTCATAAACTTCATTTTAGGAGTTACATTCATGAGGATGTGGGGAGTGAAGTATGCGGCGGCTTTAGGCTATATGATAGCCTCAATAGTCACGGCTATCCTTCTAGCAGCGATAGCCCTAAGAACAATCATTAAGAACGTCGATTACTATTACTATTCTGCATTTTAGGGAGATTCCAAATATGAGCATAAATGGGAAGATTCTAGTAACCGGCGGAGCTGGATTCATAGGAAGCCACATAGTCGATGCATTAATGGAGATCAGAGATGTGGATGAGGTAGTGGTGATCGATGATCTATCAACAGGAAAGGCTGAGAATATTAAGCATCACACTGGATCAGACAGATTCAGGTTCGTGAAGGATGATATACGCAACCGCAGAGTAATACATGAAGTTATGAAGGATGTAAATTATGTATTTCATGAAGCTGCCTTGGCGAATGTTCCATTATCCCTAAAGGATCCGCATAGATGTTATGAGATAAACGTCGCTGGAACGTTAAATCTACTGGAGGAGGCGAGAATTCAGGACTCGATCTTCATCTATGCCTCTTCATGCGCCGTTTACGGCAATCCCCGAAGCCTCCCCATAGGGGAGGATGATCCTCCCAGGCCGATCTCGCCTTATGGAGCATCTAAGCTCTCGGCTGAGGCGCTATGCATAGCCTATAATGAGGCCTATGGCCTAAAGAGTACATGCCTAAGATACTTTAACGTTTACGGCCCTCGACAGGCATACAGCCAATACGCAGGCGTAATAACAATATTCACAAACAGGGCTCTAAGAGGCGAGGATCTAATCATTTACGGCGATGGAATGCAGACTAGAGACTTCATTTACGTGGGAGATATAGTCAAAGCGAACCTCTTGGCAGCCGAATGCGAAGATGCCTACGGAAAAGTCTTTAATGTCGGAACTGGAAAGGAGACTTCTATAATCGAGTTGGCATTGAAGATCCGGAAGATCACTGGGGCGGACGTTCGGATAATTCATAAGCCGCCGCTTAAAGGTGATATAAGGAGATCCGTGGCGGACATATCACATATGAAGAGTATAATTGGGTTTACTCCTAAAACAAGCCTTGAGGATGGATTATCCTCATTCATAAAGCATGTGTCTTCAGGGCTGCAATGATGCAGGGACGGTCTACGTTCACGGTCTCCCTAATATCGGAGGGAGTTCTGCCAACGAGTGTAGGCGGAGTTGGCAGATGGCTAGACTACCTAATCAACGAGGAGAAGAATATAAGATTTAACTTAATAGTGATAGGAGGCCCCGAAAGATACAGTCACGGTAGGATAATTCATTATGAAAGGATACCACTAAAGAATGCTGGTCAAGTTAGGTCGGCTAGGCCCGAGATTCTTAGGGATCTGCTTAAGCTATTTCTTCGAAACGATGAGAATCCCCTCTATAACCTGAAAAGAGAGAGCGTCAGGAGGTATGCGGATTGTCCATCAGTGGATTCCAGGATCTTCTGGGGGATATTAACGGAGTTTTATCGGCAATACTTCCATGATAGGCCATACCTAAAGTTCTTCTTGACCGTTAAGAGTTTATTGTCGCCTCTGATCAGGATACTTCGCATCGATGAGCCGCCTAGAGGCGAGGTGTATCATGCCTTAAACTCTGGATATGCGGGTTTCGCAGGTACCGTTATGAAATGCCTGACTGGTAGACCTCTGCTCGTAACAGTTCACGGCATATACGAGGATGAGAGAGAATGGGAGCTTCGATACATGCAGAGCGAAGATTGGCTCCGAGAGATCTGCCTAACATTCTTTAGGAAGCTATGCATGGCCACCTATGAAGCAGCGGATCTAATAGTAACCATAAACGAGTCTAATAAGAGGAGAATCGTAGAGCTCGGAGCGGCGGAGGGGAAGATTGAGGTCATCGAGAACCCAGTAGACGCTAGAACGTTTAGGCCGAGGTTCAAGAGTGACGATGAGAAGGTCATCATTGGAACCGTAACTAGGATAGTTCCAATGAAGGGAGTGATAGACTTGATTCATGCAGCGAAGCACCTAGCTGGGAGACTACGCAATTTTGAAGTTGTTATAGTCGGGCCGATACAGGATGAGAAATACCTTCGGAAATGCAGGGATCTAGCAAAGAAACTGGGGGTCTCAGGGATCATAAGATTCATTGGACAGGATGATCCGGTGAGGTGGTATGCGAGATTCGACATATTCGTCCTTCCAAGCCTTATGGAACGCTCCCCAATGGCTGTGCTTGAGGCGATGGCTTCGGGCTTGCCGATAGTCTGCACTGAGACTCCTGGAACGAAGGAGATGGTCGGCGGATACTGGCCTTTAACGCCTCCTGGAAAGCCAAGAGAGCTTGCGGAGCAGATCTACAGGGTTGCCTCCTCCCTTGATGAGAGTAGGAGGAAAGCCCTTAAGATCAGGGAAGAGATCATTCGTAGATACTCTGTTGAGAGATTCGCCATTAGATACTTAGAGGTCTATGAGAGACTTAGGAGGTGATAGAGGTCACATCGATAACTATCCCGCTGAATGTTTTATTGGAGCATAAGAGAATTTCCGGCGTGAAGGATCCGATTAAGTCCTTAATCTTCGCATTAACATTTGCTTCTTTGGGATTCGCATTGAAATGTCTAGGACTGAATGTATGGCCGCTGCCATTCATACATGCCATACTTGCATTTAAGATGCAAGATCCATTAGTGTGCATTTTATACTTGGCGATCCTGACGCCAATAATATGCCTCGATGAAGCCCTAACGGATGCATTTCTGCTTCTCACATCATTGGCTCTTACTCTGCTCATTTATAATCTCATACTGGAGACTGGGATGAAGCGATACTTTGAGGCTGTGATGAAGGAGACCTTAGATAGGATAGACTGTGAGTTGAGGGGGATCATCGTCAGATGGAGGCTTTGCCTACTAATCCTTCCTATTGAAGCATCATGCATATTATTCTTGATGGGGATCAGCGGGGCCGTCCTATACGCATTTTATCGATCAGCAGCTCTATACATGATCCAAGCAGATCAGCTCGATGGCTGGAGGATTATGACCCCGCTTCTTCCAGCAGCGTCATATCCGATCCTAGAAGCCATGAAGCTCCCAGCATCCCCAATAGTCGGCATGGTAGCCTCAATATTGCTACTCGCCGCGTCAACCCAAATAACTTCTATGGCCAACTACCTCACGGTAAAATCATTGACAGATTAGATATAGGCGGTCTCGGCCTACTCTAATCGAAGACTGATCGCCATTTTACATGTATCAATACTGGATCTGACATATCTTTTCATCATCCGATCGAACTAAACGAGTGCATGATATTTTAGGCAGATTTCTTAGCCTTACACACAGAACTAATGGATTGTTGATTAGATGAAATATAATGAGGCAGCCGCTATATTCTCGGTTAAGAATCTTAATCTTTCAGTATTTGAATGTCTATAATCCAGTTTTTCGTAGGTGATGCTGCCTGAATTTCCTTAATTTTCCTAAGGCTTTTTAGGTGTTATTAATAGAGGAAGCATGCTACATCGTGGCCGGGTTTAGCACTTATGAGGGGAGGAGGCTCCTTCTCACATATGGGCATGGCGTTGGGGCACCTATCTATGAATAAGCATCCGCGCTTCGCCATACGCGTCTCTCTTAATGATGTAACCTTTAACTCAAGCCTTCCCTTCCATCTTTTTGTGGGATCTGGAGTTGCAATGGAGCTTACTAGAAGCTTAGTGTATGGATGTAATGGTTCCTTAAGGACGGTTTCCATATCTCCCTTTTCTACAATCCTTCCATAGCATAAAATCACTACATCATCTGCTACGTAGTATGC
>Ga0209410_1001863_pt1 | contig 10236 bp, 9 predicted proteins | sample Mar14436cmmetaG_FD_184135 | JGI IMG/M metagenome (GOLD analysis project Ga0209410, IMG submission 184135) | Marine hydrothermal vent microbial communities from Guaymas Basin, Gulf of California to study Microbial Dark Matter (Phase II) - Marker... ... | reverse complement strand
CAATGTAGATGCAGATTCGGAGCTTATTTATCCCTACCCTGACATCGGATGGATTGTATTGATATGAAGATAGATGAAGAAAAATGAGCGTGGGCAGGTGGTCACTGCAAGGAGCAAGCTTGGGTCGGGGCCCCTGAACAAGTTTGAAATCCGTCATATTGCCGGTTTCCTGTTTTTTTGAAGAAGGTATATGAAGAAAGGAGCGCCGAAGAAAGAGGTGATGACGCCTATGGGCATTTCACCGTAAGGCAGCACAGAAGACAGAAAACGGACAAGCATGTCTGCCCACACGAGGAATATTCCGCCCATGAGTGCTGATGCCGGCAGCAGTATGCGGTGATCAGCTCCCACAAATATGCGTGTGATATGCGGTATTATCAGTCCTACGAACCCTATGGTTCCCGTGAAAGCGACTGCTGAAGCTGTGAGAAGTGCTGAAAGGAACAGCAGCGTCTTCTTCACACTTTCCACAGATATTCCGAGTGTCTGCGCAGTTTCCTCGCCTATGAGCAGTGCATTCAGGTCACGGGTGAACATGAAAAGTGGCGTGATACATGCGCACACAGCTGCCGCAACGATGAGCACATTCTCCCATGGCGGCTCGTCAACCCTTCCCATAAGCCACATGAATATATATCCGAGGTCGTGCCCCACCATATACATCATGAAAGACAATATCGCATTCAGAAATATTGAGACTGCAATCCCTGTGAGAAGCAGCATGTCAACAGGAACCCTTCCACCTGTCCTCGCGATGTTGTAGACGAGGAGCGTTGCTGAGATCGCACCTATGAATGCAAACAGCGGAGTGATATAAGAGGATATGGGGATAAAAAAAGAAAACACAGCACCGACGCTCGCTCCTGATGCGGTTCCTATGATGTATGGATCAGCCATCGGATTCTTGAATATGCTCTGCATCACGACACCAGCAGCAGAAAGCGCAGCACCTATGAAAACACCCATGACAGCACGGGGAATCCTTATCTGAAACAGTATCATATGCTCAGAACGCGGATAATCGTATGAAACAATATGCAACTCGTTTCCAATTATCTTGAGGACATCAACAGGCGAGAGGGAAGTGCCCACTGTCACCGATATGAACACTGAAATGACAAGTATCAATGTGAGCTGGAATATCAGAAACCTCCAGTGTGCAAACCTGTTCATCAGCTCTTCAACAGCATTATCCTCCTTCATTTTCATTTTTCATCTCCTTTCATCTCCATTCATCTCACTCCATCTCAGCTCAGGATTCATCTCAGCTCAAGGGGAGATCAGATGCATTTGGAGATATTAAAAAGACATGACAGAACAAAAAATATAGTTAGGTGCATAACACCTTAAACATATTTCCAATTCTCAATCCAACTTTCTGCAAAGGATATTGATTTTGTCGGTTTCCTGATTTGCAATTACTTTGAACCACTCCATTCAATGAAGATTGATGTGAAATTATCTAAGATGATGACTATTTTGCAGGGATCGGCTTCTCTCTTTTTAGAAAAAATATAAAGTAGTCTTATTTCTTTCGGGAAAGTCTACTATATTTTCCCCATTAACAGAATAGAACCCTCTTTTATGTAGGTAGCAACACTCTTAATTTTCCAAAACATAACCTTGCTGGGTGTTTGCTTCTACTGCCATTTCATCAAGGCCAATATATCTTCTTCAATTTCAGCCTCAGGTTTTTTGAGCTTCAGCATTTTCAGGTTTTCTGCAGTCTTTTAGAGTTTAGCGCATCTCATTCCAAATGACTTGAGAATTCTTCTTAGCTGAGATGAGGAATAATTAATTAAATATCTCCTCTATTAGTTCCTGAACCTCTCAGGAATCTTTTTTTAGAATTTCTTTAAGTTCTTCTTTCTGCTCTTTTGTTTTGCTGGTTTTCCTCCTGCTGAGGTATTAATCCCTCGTAGCCCTTACCCATTTAAGCCATGTGTAGCCTGTTTCTTAATTCCAACAAAATCTGTTTCTCAACGCCTTCTCCTCTGTAAAGATATCTTATGAAGTAATTAAGAACTCTTGTGTCCTTCTCCAGCTTTTTTATTTGTCAGGTTCTTCAACTGGCATGTGCTTTATTACTTCATAAATTCGCTTTCTCCCTTAAGTTTCTGTAATTAATAAAAAATTTTACTAATAAAAAGTAACATAAAAAAACAAAAAAACAAAAGCTCAGAATAATCCTCTTCCGATGAGTGCACGCATTTTCTTGTCGCATGCGGTTGTAGCTCTTGATAACGCCTCACCGATCTTTGCATTCGCAACATTGAATGTGCCTTCATCAACACTCCTTTTTATCTCAGCGATCATCTCGCTGACCTGTGAGAACTCCTCCATGCCAGTTGCGCTCAATGCTATGTTCGTTTCAGAAGATAAAGCATCAAGATACGCAAAAATAGTCTTCTTAGCACCTGCAAGCTCACTTCCCTCAAGCCTCTCAGCCGCCGATATGACCTTGAATCCAATTATCAGCCCGGATTTTATCCGCTCAGCAAGCTGATATCCCACTATATCATCTCTTATCTCATTGCTCATATTATTTTTTTGCCAATTATAAATAAAGAGCATCGCAGCAACGGTTTCAGTTGTGATATTTCAGTTGAGACAATGACAGCGAGGAGGATTGATGGATGATGAAGGTTGTTGCGCTGACGGGCGGAATAGCATCCGGCAAGAGCGAGGTGTTGAACATTTTCATGCGCCTCGGTGCGTTTGTGATAGACTGTGATGTGCTCAGCAGGGAGGCTTTGCAGCCGTGTTCAGAGGCATGGTGGAATGTCGTAAGAAAATTCGGCAGAGGCATATTGCGTGCAGACCTTGAGATAGACCGGGCGAAACTCCGAGAAATAGTTTTCAGCGATGATGAGAAGCGCATATCACTTGAGCGCATAGTTCATCCGGTAGTCAGGCAAAAGTTGAGAGAGAGACTTGAAGCAATAAAAACGCTGACATCTGAAAATGCAATGGCAGAGGAAAGTGAGGATGATGATGTCATTGTTGTTGTTGATGTGCCGCTGTTGTTTGAATTGGGAATGCAGCATGATTTTGACAGTGTCATCGTCATATACGCGAGCGAGGAAAAAAGGCTGAGAAGGCTTATGAATCGTGATAAAATAGGAGCTGAGCTCGCGAGAAATATGCTAAAAGCGCAGATGCCTCTGGAGGAGAAAGTCAAGCTTGCGGATCATGTCATATATAATGAGGGCTCAATTGATGAAACAGAAAAACAGGTGAGGAAAATATTTCAAATGTTAACAGCTCAACACGATATCTGAGAAAATGTGGAATTGAGTTGTGCTGAGATTGAATAAATAAAAACAAATAAAAACAACAAAAATAAAAGCAAAAACAAAAAAACAAAAAAACAATAACAACAGCGGCAACAGCAATAACAAAACAACAGTAACAGCAACAGCAACATCAACAACAAAAAAAAAGCATAATGATGAATTGGAAGGATTACAAACTTTCGCTGTTTAGAGCTTCTTTCACGCGGTCTATGAGAATATCAACAACGCGTTCATCTGCTCCGATCGGGTCGCCGTATATGATGTTTATGTTATTGCCCGTCTTCTGTTTGACCTCTTTCAATATGTTTGGGATGTCATCAATTGTGTGTGCTCCTTTTGCGAGGAAAACAGGCAAAGCGATTATGTTTGTGACTCCTTCATCTACGAGTTCACCTATCACCTTTTCTATGGAAGGGTCATTCAGCTGCATGAACGCCACACGCACATCCTTGAACAGACCTCTCCTGGCCATCATCTCCCGCAGTTCCTCAACAACAATCTTGTTATACGGCAAATTGCTGCCATGCGCAATCAAAACTACAGCGAAATTATCGTATTCCATCCATCACACCCCCTCACTGTCACTGCTCTCTCACATCAACACAATGTCATAAAATAATTTGCGATTTTTTCACGATTCTCATTTTTGAGAACGTCTGAGTGAGGGATCTCTGCCGCACTCCATATCTGCAACAAGAGGTTTCAGTTTTCTCTCAGCATATTTCACAAGCAATTTTATAATTTCAACGCGAATTTTGCCTGTTTTGCTCATACTGAAGTATTCATCAACAATTGTATAAAGCCATTTGAAATCATGTTTTATGCATGCAGCGATGAGCATCCAGTGTTCTGGCATGAAATCCCGCGATGAAAAAAACTTATCACGATTCAAAACGCCTATCGGCACGAATAGCAGGGGGACGATGAAGGATTTATATGATTTGAGATTATCAATAAGCTCTATTGTCTGAACGACATCGCTCGGCTTTTCACCGGGCATGCCAACAATGAGAGTTGAACATGGCACCCATTTGTTTTCTTTGAGTATCTGATGGGCTTCTATAACAACATCACACCACTCTTCGGGCTTAAATGGACGGACTTTGCCGCGCATGTGCATGCTTACGAGGCGTGCTGAGCCTGTCTCAATGCCAACCTGCCCTGAAATCCAGTGTCTGTTGTGAGTTCCAACCTCCAAAATGCGACTTATCTCAGACACAACCTCAGGTCTTGCGACGACGCTGCTGAATGCGAAGTGAGATATGCCTATGGGCACAGTTTGTTCATGAGAGTTGCGTCGCAGTGCGGAGAATAGCGTTCGCTTGCTTTTGTTCTCTTTCTCCATCTCAATGACGGATTTCACAGATTCAAACAGGCGGACAACCTCTGCCACATCAGGTTCTATCTCCTTCGCGTTATATCTGAGCACATCTTCAGCGTGAAGAAGCACATAACCAGCTTCCCGGTAGCTTATGCGAGCCTCCTCAAGTATGTGAGGCAGAGGTTTGCAGCGATACTTGCGCATAGTGGGATTGCAGAACCTGCAGCCACGACCGCAGCCTCTTGCGATCTCTATCAGACCGTTCACAGCCGCATGATTTATGCGCGGAATCTTTTCAAGCGGTGTGACATCGCCATGAACAAATCTCGGCAGCTTTTCTCCCTTGAGAGCCATCTCAAACACACGAGGAGCAACAAGCTCCCCCTCCCCTATGATAACGCAGTCTATTCCGTATTTCGCAGCGATGCGCTCGTCCTCAAGCTGCCACGCACCAGGACCGCCGACGATTACTTTTATGTCCCGACGCCTCACCACAGGATCAAACATAAGCGCTCTGAAAGATTTTGCAGAAAATGTCTCTTTCGCAGCGAAGTCTCCGAATGTTGATGATGCAGGTCCGAGCCCGAGCGGGTCATTCGTGCTTATCCCTATCACCTCAGTGCTGCTGTCTGCCGCTTCACGCAGCTTATCAGGTCTTGTGACAACAACATCATATCCCCTCTCAACAAGCACGGATTCTATCAGTCTCAGTCCATATGGTGCAAATTTCGCAGACACGCCGTCTTCTGCCACAGGAACAGGACGGCAAAATATATACTCATATAATATCTCAGGAATTACAGCAGGTCCGCACGCGGCAAACCCCAGAAATTCATTGCCTCCATAATCGGACATCAGTGTTTTGTCCGCTGTCAGAACTATGCTTGGCATCTCCCCTCTCCTCTCCCTCTATCAACAATAATATTTAAATCTTTCCACTCGCAGCCCGCACCGATATCAAAGGAGCATGAAGTCAGCAGAAGTCAGCACATAAAAAACATCCCACAATGCTTCCCCTTTAAAACACCATCGCATTGTTGTTTTGTTCCTTTTTCCTCTCATTCTTCTTTGTGAGTGTGTTATGATCCGCACTCGACTCCTGCCCAGGGCTCCTGCGTCCACAGGACGAGTCCACAGGATAATGAAGTTGATGGAAGCCTTGGGCGGGGTTCGAACCCGCGATCTCCACCTTACCAAGGTGGCGCATTACCACTATGCTACCAAGGCTTTATTTTTCATTCTTCTCTCTCATTTAAATCTTGTCAGCTTGATGATGGTAAGGGAGAGCGAAAGAAAGAAAGGAGATGACAACCAAGGAGGGAGAAGGGGTGAATGAAGGATGGCGACAAGAGGTAAGAAAGCAGTGGAAAGAGTGAAGCAGCTGATGGACAGGACGAATCAGATAAGAAATATAGGCATAATCGCGCATATAGACCATGGCAAAACGACACTTACGGATAACCTGCTCGCTGGAGCTGGTGTGATATCAAGCGAGCTCGCAGGTCAACAGCTTTTTACGGATTCCTATTATCTTGAACAGCAGAGAGGGATCACAATATTCTCAGCGAATGTTTCAATGGTGCATGAATATGAGGGCAAATACTACCTCATAAACCTCATAGACACGCCAGGTCATGTTGATTTCGGCGGAGATGTGACTAGGGCGCTGCGTGCGGTTGACGGTGCTGTCGTCGTTGTAGATGCAGTTGAGGGAGTGATGCCGCAGACTGAGACCGTGTTGAGGCAGGCTATGCGTGAGAATGTGAAGCCCGTGCTTTTCATAAACAAGGTTGACCGCATGATAAATGAGCTTCGCATATCACTTGAGGAGATGCAGGAGAGGCTTGGCGGGATAATAGATGAGGTGAACAAGCTGATAAAGAGCCTCAAACCTGATAAATATGATAAATGGAGGCTCAATGCTTCAGATGGAAGCGTTTCATTTGGATCTGCGCTGTATAATTGGGCGATAAGCATAGGAACAATGAAGCGCACGGGCATAGGATTCAGAGAAGTGTATGAGATGTGCAGACAGGGCAATATGAAAGAGCTTGCGAAGAAGTGTCCCACATATGTCGCTGTGCTTGACATGGTGATAAAGCATCTTCCTTCCCCTCTTGAGGCGCAGAAAGAGCGAATTCCTGTGATATGGAGAGGGGATATGGACAGCGATATAGGAAAAGCAATGCAGAACTGCGACAGAAATGGTGAGATAGCATTTATCGTCACGCACATATCAGTTGATCCGCATGCTGGGGAGGTTGTCACCGGAAGATTGTTCAGCGGAACACTGAGAAAAGGCGTTGAACTGTTCGTATCCGGCACTTATAAGAAGAACAGAGTGCAACAGGTCGGCGTTTACATGGGTCCCGAGCGTGTTGAAGTTGAAGAAATTCCAGCTGGAAACATCGCAGCTCTCATAGGTGTTAAGGATGCGGTCGTGGGCACAACGCTCTCTTCGATTGAGATGACTCCCTTTGAGAGCATAAAACATTACAGCGAGCCAGTCGTGACTGTTGCGGTTGAAGCGAAAAACACAAAAGAGCTGCCTCGCCTGATTGAAGTTTTGCGCAAAATAAGCAAGGAGGACCCCATGGTGCGGGTTGAGATAAATGAAGAAACTGGCGAACATCTTATATCTGGAATGGGAGAGCTTCATCTTGAAATCATAACGCACAGAATAGAGCATGATGAGGGCGTTCCTATAATAACATCTCCGCCTATTGTTGTTTATCGTGAAACTGTCAGAGCGAAAGCGGGTCCTGTTGAGGGAAAATCGCCAAACAGACACAACAGATTCTACTTTGAGGTTGAGCCGCTTGAGCAATCTGTTGTTGAGAAGATAATTGCTGAGGGGATACAGATGGAGAAGGACAAAAAAGCACTCAGGAAGAAACTGCTTGATGCTGGCATGAGCATGGAAGAGGCCAAGAATGTTGTTGATATCATTGAGGGCAATGTGCTTCTCGACATGACGAAGGGCATTCAATACCTCAGCGAGACCATGGAGCTCGTGATTGAGGGGTTCAGAAATGTGATGGAAAAGGGACCTCTCGCGAGAGAGAGATGTCGTGGCGTCAAGGTGAAGCTTGTGGATGCGAAGTTGCATGAGGATGCAATTCACAGAGGTCCTGCGCAGGTGATCCCGGCGGTTAAAAACGCGATATCCGCAGCTATACTCATGGCGGACCCCATATTTCTGGAGCCCATGCTTGAGATATTCATAAGTATTCCGCAAAACATGCTCGGAAATGTGACGAAAGACCTTCAGGGACGCAGAGCACGCATCACAGATATGAAAGCTGAGGGAGAGTTCGTCACAGTGAAAGCAATCGCACCGGTGGCAGAGATGTTCGGCTTCGCAAGTGATATTCGTTCTGCGACAGAGGGGAGAGCGATATGGAGCACTGAATTCGCCGGATATGAGCAACTGCCGCAGAGCATGTTCCACGATAAAGTGATGGAAGTGCGGAGGAGAAAAGGATTGAAACTTGAAATGCCACAACCATCAGACTTCATATCGCCTTGAGCCCAGCTGATCCATTGCATTGCTCCTCTTCCTTTTCTCCCTGTCTGTCCTCATGATGGTTTTTATTTATGATGATAGGATCATGATGATATGATGATATGTATGATGACATAATGAGAGGAATGAAAGAGTGATGAGAGAAAATAAAGAAAATGATGCCCGATATGATCTCATTGTCATAGGAGGAGGTCCTGCTGGGCTTACCGCCGCGATATATGCTGTGAGGAGCGGATTGAACACGCTGCTTATTGAGAAAGGCATATGTGGTGGTTTTCTGAACGAGATTCCGCGCATTGAGAACTATCCGGGGTTCAAGCAGATAAGCGGCATGGAACTCGCATCACGATTGAAGGAGCATGCAGCGGATTATGTGGAGATAAGGGAGATTGAGGAGGTTTTGAGGCTCTCGCAGCATCGGGGATCAAATCAGAAATCATCAGATTCCTTTTCATCATCGGCTGATTTCATCGTGCAAACAACAAAACAATCATATGTGGCGAAGGCGCTGATAATATGCACAGGCACTCGCCATCGCAAGCTCGGAGTCGTCGGCGAGGACGAATTTCTGGGAAAAGGTGTGTCATATTGCGCGACATGCGACGGATTCTTCTTCAAAAACAAGCGTGTGATCGTTGTTGGCGGAGGAGATTCGGCGGCAACACAAGCATTGTTCCTCAAAAACATAGGATGTGATGTCACAATTGTGCATCGCAGAGATTCTTTGCGTGCTGGAAAATATCTGCAACGCATGATAGACCGTGCTGAAATTCCGATACTGTGGAACTCTGTGGTGAAGGAAATAAAAGGAAGTGACCGTGTTGAATGTGTTGTCATAACAGAGAGGGGTAATGAGAGGGAAATTCCTGTGGATGGCGTGTTTGTCGCTATAGGCGAGGTTCCCAACAGCGAGCTCGCATCTCATCTGAACATTGAATGCGATGATAGCGGATACATAGTCACCGACAGGAATCAGCGGACGAATGTTGAGCGCGTATATGCAGCTGGCGATGTCTCCGGCGGCGTTCGTCAGGTGATAGTTGCGTGCGCCGAAGGCGCAGTCGCTGCAATGTCCGCATACGAGGACATCACCTCAGAACCCTGATTTATAATTCATCTTAAACGCCCCAAGGAGCATGCGAGAGCGTGGAAAGGAAAGGTATTTAAATACTTTTGCCAATGAGATGTCGAGCTGGAAGGTTTCTGGCGATGATTTTAGGCTGGATAGCTCTGAGGCGATCTGGGCTATGGGCTGTGTAAACCAGCCATTGCCGGAGTTCCAGCTGTGATGAAGGCATAAAGCCCCCTCCAAAAGGTGGGTGTAGTTTACTGAAACACCATTTCAACGCGATCCGTGCGGGATATATGGTCTCCGTGCATGATATATGCGATGCGATGTGATACCGGATTATGGAGGTATGCGTCTCACGTGTCTGTTTGAAGAAGACTGAGGATGTCGCTGACACAGCGACAGTGAGCGATGCAATTGACGATATATTCAGGAAACTGCGTTTTAATTTGAGCAAAAGTGCTGACATAATCGTGAAGCCAAACATCGCAACTGCAAAAGTTGGAGGGGGTGTGACAACGCATCCCGATGTTCTGGAATGCATTCTCGCATTTCTGCACAGGAAAGGATTCAAAAATGTGCGTGTAGCTGAGTCATCATGGAAGGGTTGCCGCACAGAAAACGCATTCCTCACTTACAAGTTGCATCAGATATGCAGCAGATATGGATATGAAGCTGTAAATCTTGAGAAAAATGCATATGATGTGAGGAACGGCATCCGAATATTCAGGGATGTGCTTGAATGCGATTACATCATAAATGTGCCAGTTCTGAAAGAGCATCGTATGGCGAGGGTGAGTCTCGGTATGAAGAACATGAAAGGCTGTATTCCCGATGTTGAGAAGGTTCGCTTTCATGTCACCGGGTTGCATGATCACATATTCAAGTTGAACAGGGCGCCGGATTTGACTGTAATGCGATATGTGTGAGAGGCAGTCCTTTCAGTGGCGAAGTGTTCTGTGTCGGGATTCGCAAGTTATGATGTCGTGGCACTTGACTGCTTCGCATGTTCTCTTCTCAGCAT
>Ga0209410_1001862_pt1 | contig 10240 bp, 13 predicted proteins | sample Mar14436cmmetaG_FD_184135 | JGI IMG/M metagenome (GOLD analysis project Ga0209410, IMG submission 184135) | Marine hydrothermal vent microbial communities from Guaymas Basin, Gulf of California to study Microbial Dark Matter (Phase II) - Marker... ... | reverse complement strand
GGCCCTGAAGGAGATCAGGGACCGGAGGGGAGGATGCCTGAGTGGGGGCGAGCAGAAGATGCTGGCCATCGCCAGGGCCCTCATGACAAATCCGGAGCTGTTGTTGCTTGATGAACCTATGGAGGGGTTGGCCCCGGTCTTGGTGCAAGCCCTGGAGGAGCAGATCCTGAGGCTGAAGGAAGCGGGGCTGACTGTCCTTTTGGCCGAGCAGAACGTGAGATCGGCCTTGAGGATCAGCGATCGCGGATACATCATCGATAACGGACAGATCCGCTACCACGGGACCATCCAGGACCTCAGGGAGAACGAGGAGGTGAGAAAGAAGTACCTCCTCGTCTGAAAGGAGGCTGGGGATGTCCGTCGTCAGGATAGACATGATCGAAGGCAGGACTGTGGAGCAGAAACGGAAGATCGTACAGGAGATAACCGATACCCTGGTGCGGGTGGCTGGGGTGAAGGCCGAGGACGTTCGGATAATCATAGTGGATCATCCGAGGGAAAACCTCGCTACTGCAGGACAACTGCTGAGCGAAAGGGAATAAAAAAGGGCCTCTCTGGGCCCGTAAGGGAGCGCAAAGGGGAGGTTTCTGTTAGCTCTTTTTGGAGGTCTTCGTCATGAAGGGAGTCACCTGCTGTTTTAACCCCTCCTTCTCCCCGCACTTGGGACAACGGTAATCCTTTGTCTCATATTCCTTAAGGCTTAAGGTAAGGGAGAACTCCTCCTTGCATTTGGGACAGTAAAACTCATAGGTGGGCATCTACCATCACCTCCTTGCTCAAATTATCCTGTAAAGCTCGGAATGGAAGCTCTCCGGATCTTTTCCCTCCCTGTCACGGAAGAAGAGGGTCCTCATGTAATTGAGGGCCCCCACGTAGAACTCGAAGCGGGAGGAGAGCTCCTGGAAAAGGTCAGCACCTGGACGGAAGAGGGCGTGGTCGATCTGGCTCACCGACCAGTAGGCCCGCGCCCCCTCATGGAGGTAATAGGAGGTAAGGGAGAGGCGATTCACGTACTCCCGGAACATCCCGGTCATGAAGAGGACATAGTCCCCCACATGCTTCCTTATCTCTCTCTCCCGCAGGATACTTCCCCCTTTAAGGGCCACCTCGTTGGCCTCAAGGAGCATCTCCACGATGGTGAAGAGGCGTTCCCCTTTCTGGTTCCTTATTCTGTAAAGGTTCTCCGTGGAGGCAAAGAAGGTGAGGAGATCGGAGATATAGTCGATAACCCTCTTGTTGCGGATGTTAAGGTCCCAGAAACTCCTGCGAGTGGCCCAGTCGAAGAACTCCTTGAGCTTCTGTAGCTTCTGGGTGGACCTCCTGAACTCCATCTCGGTTCCACCCGCCTTTCCAATTTAAAATTATATCATCCTTCGGGGAAGGTGCAACTTTACCCCTTCGCCTGAAATATGTAAGCCTCGATGAAGGGGTCCAGATCTCCGTCCAGGACCCTCTCCGCATCTCCCCTCTCGAGGCCCGTGCGGTGGTCCTTCACCAGCTTGTAAGGATGGAGGATGTAGGAGCGGATCTGGCTCCCCCAGGCGATCTCCTTTTGGCTCTTATAGATCTCCTCCATTTTCTGGGCCCTCTTCTGCATCTCGAGCTCGTAGAGTCGGGCCTTGAGCACCTTGAGGGCCATCGCCTTGTTCTTGTGCTGCGATCGCTCGCTCTGACACTGGACCACGATCCCCGTGGGAAGATGGGTAATGCGGACTGCCGAATCGGTCTTGTTCACGTGCTGGCCCCCAGGGCCTGAGGCCCTGAAGGTGTCTATCCTCAGGTCTGACTCCTTGATCTCTATCTGAACCTCTTCCGGCGTTTCCGGGAACACCGCCACTGAGGCAAAAGAGGTATGACGCCTCCTTCCCGTATCGAAGGGGGAGATCCTCACCAGGCGATGGACCCCTGCCTCAGCCTTGAGATACCCGTAAGCGTAATCTCCCTCCACCAGGAAGGTGACGTTCTTTATCCCTGCCTCTTCCCCAGGGAGGATGTCCACTACCTCGGTCCGGTAACCCTTTCGCTCCGCCCACCTCAGGTACATTCTCAGGAGCATCTCCGCCCAGTCCTGGGCCTCGGTGCCCCCTGCCCCGGCGTTTATGCTCACGAATGCATTCGAGGGATCGTTCTCCTTATCAAAAAGCTCCTCAATTTCCAGTTCCCTTATCTCCTTCTCCACCCTCTCGAGCCTCTGGGCGGCCTCCTTTCCCTCCCCCTCGTCCTCCTCCTCGGCTATCTCTATGAGGACCTCCACCTCCTCCAGCTCCTGCTGGAGGTGATCCCACCTCTCAAGCACTTTCTCCAAGCTTCCTTTCTCCTTGAGGAGGGAACGGGCCTTCTGGGGATCCTGCCAGAAAAAGGGGAGGGCTTCCTTCTTCTCTATCTCCTCTTTGCGTTTCCTCTTTCCCTCTACGTCAAAGACGCCCTCCCAGCAGGGATAGACGCTCTCTGAGGGCCGCAAGTCTTTCTCTCAGTTCCTCCATCGCTACACCTCCGTGGCCTCAACCACAATATAATCATTTTCCCCCTTCTTCTCCAGTTCCTCCTTCGCCCTCTTCCCCAGCTTCATACCGATCTCCAGGGCCTTCACGTTCAGCTCTTCCGTCCCTTTGGGGATGCGATCAAGGACCGCCTTCTTCAGGTTCTCCTCCTTCACCAACCCCGTGATCTCACATATCGCCCCGAGGGCGATGATATTGGCCACGATCTCCCTGCCCAGCTTTTCCCTGGCTATTCTGGTGAAGGGGATCTTTATGGCCCGGGGGATGGTGACCTGGTGGCAATAGGTGGAGTCCACCACGACGATTCCCCCCTCCTTCAGGTCTCGGGAATAAAGGTCGAGGGACTGCTGGTTCATGGCCAAAAGGAGGTCAAGTTTCATCGGCTTCGGGTAATCTATCTCCCCGTCGCTTATTACCACCTCGGAACGGCTCGCCCCACCTCTCGCCTCAGGGCCGTAGCTCTGGGTCTGGACCACGTTCTTTCCCTCATAGAGCCCCACCGCCTCCGCTAGGATGATCCCTATCAGGATCAGTCCCTGTCCCCCGAAGCCGCTGAGCCTCACCTCATATCTATCCACCATCACCCCTCCCCTGAGCCAGGGCGATCACCTTCTCGTACTCTTCTTGATAGATGGGGAGCTCCCTGTCCACGAGGACCCCAATCACGAACTTCCCATCCAGTTCCTCAGGCGGAAGCCTTTTCGCCCTCTCCACCGGGACAGCGTTTTCCTTCTGCCACTTCATCATCTGGACCGCATCGCCCAGGCGATTTATCCTCCCGTACTGGACAGGACAGGGACTCATCACCTCCACCACCCCAAACCCCTGCTTCTGGATCGCCTTCTCGATCAGGGAATCGAGCATCCGGGCGTGATAGACCGTTCCCCTCCCCACGAAGACTGCCCCGGCGGTGACCGCCAACTCCGCTATCCTGAAGGCGTGCTCTATATTCTTGTAGGGAGAGGTGGTCGCCCTCATCCCGTAAGGGGTGGTGGGGGAGAACTGCCCTCCGGTCATCCCGTAGATGTGGTTGTTGATGATGATAGCGGTGAGGTCCACGTTTCTGCGGGCGGCGTGGATGAAGTGGTTCCCTCCTATGGCGAGGGCATCCCCATCGCCCATCACCACTATCACCTTGAGGTTGGGCTTCACCAGCTTTATCCCCGTGGCGAAGGCGAGGGCGCGACCGTGGGTGGTGTGCAGGGTGTTGAAATCCACATATACGGGCATCCTTCCCGAGCAACCTATACCGGACACGAGGACTACTTCGTCCTTGCTCAGCCCGAGGCGATCTATCGCCCTTATCAGGGCGCCGAGCACGATCCCTATGCCACAGCCCGGACACCAGACATGGGGGAACTTCTTATCGTGCCGGAGATACTTATGGATGAGCTTGGTGACCTCCTTCATCCGAGCACCTCTTTTATCTTTTCGAGGATTTCCTGGGGGGTGATCAGCGTGCTGTCCATCTTGTTGAGGGTCACTACTTTAGCCCGCCCCTGATTGACCCTCTTCACCTCCCGGGATATCTGCCCCATGTTCATCTCCGGCACCAGGAGCACCCGGGCGCTGGAGGCCGCCCTCTCCACGGCCGGTTTCTCGAAGGGCCATATGGTGAGGAGCTTGAGGAGCCCAGCTCGGATCCCCTCCCTCCGAGCCTCTATGACCGCCCTTTTCGCCGACCGGGCCACAGAGCCATAGGCGATTACCACCACCTCCGCGTCCTCCACCTGGAAGGCCTCCGAGGAGTGGATGTCGGCGAAGTTCCGGCTTATCTTTCTGAAGAGCCTCTCGAAGAAGGGCCCTATCTCATCGGGACGGGAGGTGGGGAATCCCCTTATGTCGTGGATCAGGCCTGTCACGTGGTAGCGGTATCCTTCCCCAAAGGGGGCCATGGGAGGGACCCCTGAGGGGGTGTCCTCATAGGGGATGTACCACTCGGGGGGCATGGTGGGACGGGGCCGGTCGACGACCTCGATCTCCTCCGGTGAGGGGATGCGGAGCTTCTCCCTCATGTGGCCCACCACCTCGTCCAGCAGGAGGATCACCGGGGTCCGGTATTTCTCCGAGAGGTTAAAGGCCCGAACCGTCAGGTAGAAGCACTCCTTAACTGAGGAGGCACAAAGGACGATGATGGGATGATCCCCGTGGGTCCCCCAGCGGGCCTGCATCACGTCCCCCTGGGAGGGGGAGGTGGGTAAGCCAGTGGAGGGACCGCCCCTCATCACGTCCACCACCACACAAGGGACCTCAGCGACACAGGCAAACCCGAGGTTCTCTTGCATGAGGGAGAACCCAGGGCCTGAGGTAGCGGTCATCGCCTTGGCCCCTGCCAGGGATGCCCCGATCACCGCGGCGATGCTGGCAATCTCGTCCTCCATCTGGATGAAGACGCCCCCGAGCTGGGGGAGGCGCCTGGCCATCGCTTCGGCTATCTCCGTGGAGGGAGTTATCGGGTAGCCGGCATAAAACCTGCAGCCCGCAGCCAAGGCCCCCTCCACCACCGCTTCATTTCCCTGAAGGAGAACCTCCCCTTCCATCTATCTATTCCTCCAGCACGCTTATGGCGAAATCAGGACAGCGTAACTCGCACCACATGCACCCCTCGCACTCATCTATCCTCACCGGCACGGGATAGCCCATCTCGTCTTTCTCCAGCACCCCCTGGGGGCAGAAGGCCACGCATATCCCACATCTTTTGCACCAGGCCCGGAAGACGTCGATCCTATATCTCCTCTGCCGCCCTTTCCCCTTTCTCTTCCCTTCCCCTTTCCTCTCTTCCCCACTCATGGCCTTAACTTTATATCATAGAGACTTCTGTGAGCACAAGGGAAAAGGGAGATCAAAGTTGTTTTTTTATCCTAAAGGATCAGCCAAGGTCTGGGGAGGAAGATCCGCTCGTAGAGCTGGAAGGCATAACGATCGGTCATCCCGGCCAGGAAGTCACATACGCACCTCTCCAGTCCGTCATAGAGCTCCTCCCTCCCCAGCTCTCTGAGGAAGAGATCCACGTCCGTGGTGAACCTCTCGTAAAGCTCAACGAGGATCTTTGATGCCTTGACGAAGTCCCGATGGACCACCTCCGCCTCATAGACCCTCTCGTAAAGGAAATCCCTCAGCAGAGAGGTGGCTTCGAGGACCTCTTGACTCATCCTCACTTCCCCTTTGCCTTCCTCAAAGGCCTCCAGCGTCCTGTAGACCACGTCCTTTACCATCCGGTCTATCCTCTCCCCATGGGTCCTACCCAAGGTTTCCTGACACTGGGACGGTATCTCCTCCGGGAAGAGGACTCCAGCCCGGATGGCGTCATCGATGTCGTGATTCACATAGGCGATCACATCTGCCACCCTCACCACCACCGCTTCCAAGGTCAGGGGAATCTCCTCGGGGCGCCGGGGCAGGATGTCCCCTTTGCCCTTGGAGTGCTTCACTATCCCGTCCCTCACCTCATGGGTCAGGTTAAGACCCCTCCCATCCCTTTCCAAGAGATCCACCACCCTCAAACTCTGGGTGGTGTGGGAGAACCCCCCGGGGGAGATCTGATCCAGGACTTCCTCGCCCGCGTGTCCGAACGGAGTGTGACCAAGGTCATGGGCGAGGGCAATCGCCTCAGTCAGGTCCTCGTTTAGCCTGAGGGCCTTGGCCATGGTGCGGGCGATCTGGGCCACCTCTAAGGTATGGGTGAGGCGGGTCCGATAGTGATCGCCGCTCGGGGAGAGAAAGACCTGGGTCTTGTGCTTCAAGCGCCGGAAGGCCTTGGAGTGGATGATCCGGTCCCGGTCACGCTGATAAGGGGGCCTGAGGTCACATTCCTCCTCGGGTCTCAGCCTCCCCCGGGTCTTTGAGCTGAGCTGGGCAAAGGGGGATAGAATCTTCTTCTCCAGCTCCTCAAGCTCCAGGCGTAAAGAACGCTCGCCCATTATCTCGAGAAGATCTCCAGGAGGCCCGAGTCCTTATAGCTCTCGAAGTCAGGGATCTCCTCCTTAAGGAAGGCCCTGATCTTCTTCAGTATCTCCCCCTCTATCTGCCTCACCCTCTCAGGGGAAATCCCATATTTCTCTCCCAGCTCCCGCAGGGTGAGAGGGCGCTCTGAAAGCATCCTGTTCTCGAAGATGTCCCTCTCCCTCCCCTGTAAGGTCTGGCGGAACTCCTCTATCTTCTCGAGCAGTAGCTTTCTCGCCTCCTCCTTCCCCACCTGGTCCTCAAGGGAGGTCTCCGAAGCGGGCAATAGGTCTCCCACCGTCTCCCGGGAATCCTCCCCTAAGCGGGTATCCAGGGATATCTCCCCTTCCTCCATCCGCTGGGCCATGGAGACCACATCCTCCTCCCTCACGTTGAGGCTTTCGGCTATCAGCTTCGGTGTGGGATCGAAGCCCATCTGCTCGAGCCTCTGGCGCTCCTTCTTCAGGTCATAGAAGAGTTTCCTCTGGGCCTGAGTGGTCCCAATCTTGACCAGGCGCCAGTTGTCCATGATGTACTTGAGGATATAGGCCCTGATCCAGAAGGAGGCATAGGAGGTGAAGCGAATGCCTCGGAAGGGATCGAACTTCTGCAGTGCCTGCATGAGGCCGACGTTCCCCTCCTGGATCAGGTCAAGGAGGTTGGTGGTCCAGTAACGATGGTACTCCAGGGCTATCTTCACTACGAGCCTGAGGTTGGAGACGATCAGGCGGAAGGCCGCCTCCTTATCGCCGTATTTCTTGTACCTTATGGCCAGCTCCCTCTCCTCTTCCTCGCTCAGGATGGGCAGGTTCCTTATCTCCTGAAGGTACCTCTGGAGAGGATCATAAGGGGCGAGCTCCTCTTTCTCAGGAGCCAAGACCGGCAGTGAGACCTTCTCCTCCCTGAGGGTCTCGGCTTTGCCTTTCCTTTTCCCTTTCACTCCACTTCCATGTTAATCCCCGGCCTTGGGAATTACAAGACTTGAAAGGGGGCAAAAGGTGATTAATTTTGCAGTGGAAGAAAAAAGAACAAGGAAAGGGGGGATGAAAATGGCGCTGGTACCTTGGAGGCCTTTGGCGGAGATAGATTCCCTGAGGAGGGAGATGGACAGGCTCTGGGAGAGGTTCTTCGGTGAGAGGCCTGTGGAGTGGCTGGGCGGTGAATGGGTTCCTCCTCTGGATGTGTCCGAGACGAAGAATGACTTGATCGTGAAGGCCGAACTCCCCGGGATAGATCCGAAGGAGGTGGAGGTCACCATTGCCAACGGTGTCCTCACCATAAAGGGCGAGAAGAAGCAGGAGAAGGAGGAGAAGGGCGAGAACTACCACCTGATGGAGAGGTCCTACGGGGCCTTCAGCCGCTCCATCAGGCTTCCATCCGACGTGGACGAGGGGAAGATAAAGGCCACCTACAAGGACGGGATCCTGAAGGTGGTGCTTCCCAAGAGCGAGAAGGCGAAGGAGAAGACGGTAAAGATCGAGGTCCAGTAAAAGGGGTCCATCTCCCTCAGTGAGGCGCCCCGCGAGGGGCGCTTTTTTATTTCAGCTTTTCGACCTCGGAGCGATGTCCCAGGATGATGAGCAGATCGCTGTCCTTTATGACGAAGTCAGCAGGGGGATTTATCACCATCCTTTCAGGGACAATTTCCCTTATGGCTATGACGTTTATGCCGAAGCGGGTTCTCAATCTCAGCTCGGAAAGGGTCTTGCCAACGAACTCCTTCGGGGGCGCCCATTCAGCGATTGAGTAATCGGGAGAGAGGGGGAGATAGTCGAGGACGTTGGGGGATATGAGCCCCTTTGCCACCTTTATGGCCGTGTCCTTCTCCGGGAAGACGATCTCTGAGGCCCCCACCTTCTCCAGGACCCGGCGGTGGTCCTCGTTCATGATCTTCACGATCACCTTCTTCACCTTCAATTCCCGCAGGAAGAGAGTCACCAAGACCGTGGCCCCCAAATCCTCCCCCAGGTTGACCACCACTGCGTCCATCTCTCCCAACCCCAGCTGCTCCAGGACCTTCTTGTTGGTGGCATCGGCCACCACTCCCTGGGTGGTGTAGTTCTGCAGGGCCTGAACCCTCTCCTTCTCCTTGTCTATGGCCAGTACCTCGTGGCCGGCCTCAAAGAGGGTCCGGGCCACCGTATGCCCGAAGTTCCCCAGTCCTATCACGGCGAACTTGCCCATCCCTACCTCCCTTCCTTTATCCCACCATTATCTTTTCTTCCATGTAGTGAAACTCCGCCTCGGCCCCCCTTCGGGCCAGAGCACAGGCGAGGGTTAGGGGACCCAGTCTCCCGGTGAACATGGTGACGATGAAGAGGGCCTTGCCCGCCACCGAGAGGTGGGGGACCACGCCCGTGGAGAGGCCCACTGTGCCAAAGGCGGAGACCAGGTCAAAAAGTGACCTCAGGAACACCTCGTCTCCTAGGGCAGCAGTGAAGCCCCTCTCCTCAAGGAGCAGGAGGGCGATGAGGGAGAAGACAATGAAGATCATCGCCGCTAGGAGGATGGAGATGGAGCGGGCCACCGTCTCCCGGGGGAGGGTCCTCCTGAAGAGGACCGCATCGCTTCTGCCCCGAAGGCGGCCGAAGCCCAGGGCAAAGAGGAGGGCCAGATTGGTGGTCTTCACCCCACCGCCACAGGATCCCGGGGAGGCCCCGACGAACATGAGCAGGATGAGAAAGAAGAGGGTGGAGGGGTGCAGGGACGCTATCTCCACGGTGCTGAACCCCGCCGTCCTGGCCGTCACCGATTGAAAGAAGGAGACCAGGATCTTCTCCTTCCACGTCATCCCCTGCAAGAGGTACCCCAGCTCCGTGAGGAAAAAGAGCAGGGCCCCTCCCAGTATGAGAAGGGCCGAGGTGACGAGGACCACCTTCGTATGGAGGGAGAGCCTGCGGGGCCTTAGCCCCTTCCTGCGAAGCTCGTGGAGGACCACGAAGCCGATCCCCCCGCTTATGATCAGGGCCGAGAAGATGAGGTTCACCGCCATATCCCCCCGAAACCTGGCAAGGGAGTCGCTGAAGGGGGAGAAGCCCGCGTTGCAGAAAGCGGAGATGGTGTGAAAGAGGGAGAGGAAAGCGGCCTCTTTCGGGGGGAAGTCGTGGATCCACCTCAGGAAGAGGGCCCCCGCTCCCAGCGATTCTATGACCATCGTGTAGATGAGGACCGCCTTCACCACCCTGAAGACGTCCTTAACCGGGGTGTAGGCGAAGGCCTCCTCTATCGCCATCTTCTCCCGCAGAGGGACCTCCCATCCCAGAACCCGGTAGAAGAGGATCGAGAAGGTGACTATCCCCAATCCCCCCATCTGGATGAGCAGGAGGATGACGAGCTGACCCCAGAGGGTGAAGTACTTGCCGGTATCCACGACCACGAGCCCTGTCACACATACAGCGGAGGTAGAGGTGAAGAGGGCATCGATGGGGCTGATGTATCCCTCCCTCGTGGCAAAGGGGAACATCAGGAGGAGGGTGCCCACGAGGATCATGAGGAGGAAGCTACCCACCATGATCCTCTCGGGAGAGGTGAAGAAGGCGATCCTCCTTCGCCCCATGGACCTCCTCAGCGGATTAAGAGGGTTTTATACCACGCCATGAGCTCTTTTCCAAAGAAGATGTAGCAGGTGGCCCCCAGAGAGAGGAAAGGGCCGAAGGGGATGGCGTACTTCCCGTCCGCCTTCTTTGCCCTCATCAGGATCAACCCCACGATGGAGCCGAAAAAGGAGCCGCTGAAGATGGAAAAGAGCACCCCCTTCCAGCCCAGGAAGGACCCCACCATGGCCATCAGCTTGATGT
>Ga0209410_1001859_pt1 | contig 10250 bp, 10 predicted proteins | sample Mar14436cmmetaG_FD_184135 | JGI IMG/M metagenome (GOLD analysis project Ga0209410, IMG submission 184135) | Marine hydrothermal vent microbial communities from Guaymas Basin, Gulf of California to study Microbial Dark Matter (Phase II) - Marker... ... | reverse complement strand
CGACTATAGCAACATCTATGCCCTCACCACTACCAGGATCTACCTTCATAGCTGCATTCACTGCTTTTACAGCTAATTTTACAGCACTATCTGTACTCATGTCTGGCTTATACTCAGATTCTAGAATTCCAAGTGCTATTGGTGTTCCACTCCCAGTAGCTATATACTTCTCCTCTGTAACCGTGCCAAACCAGTCTATAGTGTACAATGCTGAGCCGATATCGTCTACACCTCCAACTATCATTTGAACTATGTAGACATATGGTCTAGCACTAAACAATAACACAGATGCAAGTGATGCTAAAGTCCTTATCCTAATAGGCCTTCCCGTATTGAACTTGTAGAGTCTAGCCTCAGCTCTCAACTCGTCTACGACTTTTTGGGCATCACCTACAGCACCAGCTATAGTAACCGCTACATGGTCATCTATTTTCAGGATTTTCTTTCCCCTCCTATGCGCGATAAAGTATCCACTTGTGACTCTCCTATCTGTAGCTAGTACTACTCCTTCGGCATATCTCAAGCCTACTGTAGTGGTACCTTTGTATACATTGATCATTTGTTTTAGGCGCCTTGAGTGCTCATTTTCCATGAAGTACAAAACCAACACCACTAAATCCACTCATTCGAGTTAATATCTTTTTCCTTTTCAAAACCCAAGTTATATAACCCATTTGTATTTCTGTGGTTGTTCCTCGGATAGGTCTTATTAAAGCTCTCCTACTTAAGTGAGGTGATCCCGCTTCTAATATATTTATCAATCCTATGTTTATAGCCTTTTAGAGTTCCTCCTAGAGTGTATTTTTGTATTGCACTCTAGGTCTTATTACTCCTGGTCTTCCCCTATGCTTCATTTCACCAGATATTGGTGGTGAGACTATTTTGCTAGTCCTCTATCCATGTCCATGAGGCGCCCGAAGTTACGACTTCTCACATATTTTAGCTATGTTAAGAACCTCCTCTAACTAAGTGAAAAATTTCTAAGGTCATCGAGTACTTAATATATAGATAGTAATGAGGATTAGGGAGTTCAAAGACTATGAAGTATACTCTCGCATAGTAGTACCTCCTAGCATCCCTTTTATCATCAGGTGCGATGGAAGAAACTTCCATAAGCTAGAGAAGATATTGAACTTAAAACATCCCTTTGACGAACGCTTTATGAAGTGTATGGTTGAGGCCTCTAAGGCTCTGTTTCACGAAGGATTTAATCCATCCTTAGCCTATGTATTCTCAGATGAAGTAAACTACGTATTTACTTCAGGTTCTATGTTCAATAGACGAGTGGAAAAACTAGACTCTATTGTAGCTGGAATCCTAAGTAGTGCACTTACTCTTGAGATTGCAAGGAGATTTAACATAGAAGTGGTAGTATCCTTTGATGCTAGGGTGATTCCTGTTAGACTAGAGGAAATTATAGAATACTTAGCATGGAGACAGGCTGTATGTTGGAGAAATTGTTTGAACGCCTATGCCTTTAAAGCTATTACCGATAAGAACATACCACCAAGAGAGGCACAGAGAAGGTTGAGTAATCTGAAGGGGAGGGATCTTCACGAACTTATCTATAAAGAGGCGGGGATTAATGTAGCTAAAGTTCCATCTTGGCAGAGAAGAGGAGTGATTGTTAAATGGAAATTAGTACCTAAAGAGGGATATGATAGAGTGAAAAAGGAGAAGATAGTCGTATATCGTAAAGTTCTGGAGGAGGTGTGGGAATCACCGCTCTTTACCGAGCCAGAGGGAGTCTCGTTATTGAGACATATGTTAAAAGGTCCTTGATTGGAGGATAGGAGGATGGTATGAGAAGAGGATAGAATATCATCTGACCTTCTTTTTCTTAATAATCTCATGCAGTCTCTCGATTTCATCTCTTAGAGTCAACATAAGTTCTTCTAACTCTTCTTTAGGCCTTGTAGTATCCTCTAGCCCCTCTTCTCTAATTATATCTCCAGAATAGCTCTCATCTTTAAAATCTATAGGTTCTTCTATCTTCTCTAGGCTCTGTAGTGTAGTTTCAACAAGTTCTGTAGCCTCTGTAGGGGCTTCATTAGGTTCTGCAGGAGGAGACACTTTGCTGGGCTTTTCTATGGAGATCTGTTCTTTAGGTGTAGGTATATCTCTAGAGATTGGAGTCATACGCTCATCTGCGGATTTTAGTAGCTCGGTAATACTGGTGCCTCTTGGAGCTTCTTGCATTTTCTCCCTTACGATCTTCCTTATACTCACCTGCCTACTTTCCAAGGGTTTACTTGGAGCTTTAGGTGTAAGTGTACTTTTTAACTGTAGGTAGATTAAGATTATGCACACGGAATAGCCTATGAAGGATGATAGATGAAATATTGTAGTATAGAGATTAACTTGTACGACAAGAGAGTACACTATGAGAAAAGATAGAGTATGTATTGAGATGATATAGAATAATAACTTCCTAGGAGGGAGGTCATCAGCATCAACATTCACTTCGAGAATTCGTCTTAAGCGTATTGTACATGCTGTAGCTGTTAATACCAGTACAACATTAAGTACGAGTATCATAGTATAACTTTCTGAAATACACTTACCAATATAGCCTAAGTATCTTATTGTAAAATCTTCACCTTTATAGAATTTTAAGGGAATTACTAATATGAACACTAATGGAATTATTACTGCTAACCATTTTAACCTACCTTCCTTGCATTCATACTCTGCACATTCTAGGCCCTTACATAAGAGGACATATGTAACTCCCATAAGAAGTGTCGAGAAGAGGAGAAGAACAGCATGGCCTTCAGTGCCGGGATTGTTCAGTATACTTCTGTAGAGGAAAGTAATATTAGGTAATAAGATGTATATAAGTATGAGAGCGAGGAATTTCTTCATATTTTAAACGCCTCGAAATATTTTGATACAGTATCTGTAGCTAGCGAGTATACTATCCCTCCTAGTACTAGATTGAGACCCAGATAGAATAATATATTGAACCTAGCTTCTCCTTCCATTAGGTATATAGCTATGGCATTGGATATCGCTATCAGGACAATCATTAACATGAAGTATAAATTAAGCTCTGATAATGCTAATACTGAGCTCGTCCCTAGGATCTTAGAGAGTATTCCTGTAAACCTATGGAAGAAGGCGAGAATGGCATTCATTACTCCACATATTGCACTGAGGACTATATAGAGTGGTATTACTAATCCTCTGAAGTATCCTACTACATGTGATCTCCTCTTTCTTAGAGTAGTCATAGTAACATAGAAGGAATCTATAACCCTTCCGCACTCCTCTATATTACCCCCCAAGAGCATACTATCGAAAAGTATAAAGTTAAGTCTCTTAATGAGCTTACTATTAGTTTCATCTTCAAACGCTCTAAAACATTCTTCATATCTAAATCCCATATTTATCCTAGAAAACATTTTTCTCAGAGGCTTATTTAAGATACCATAATCCGTTATGAGACAGGCTCTTAGACAGTCATATAGAGGTACGTTGGAAGAGTAAGACGCATTGAAGTTTCTTAAGAAGAGGTAGTATTTTTCCTCCATCTTCTTCACCCTTCTTAGAAATATCTTACCACATATCCCTGGTATTAGCATACTTATGCCTAAGCATAGGGTAAAGTAAAGAAAATTATCATTAATTAGATAAACTCCCCCCATGAGGCTCCCAATGGAAGGTGATATTATCGATAGTATCTCAATTAACAATCTTTTCTTTGATTTACTCCTGACCTTAGCAAGTATGTGTTCTGCTCTAGATAGCTTCTGTATTACGAGTGATAGCATTAGGGATGCTAGAGGAATACTAACAACCACTATTAAGGGTACTATAAGGGGGAGAGCCGTCAACATTGCTGTAAGGAGAACCGAGATTATGAGTAAAGTGGATGAGGATTCTACAGATATGAAGGCATCAGATATGTGCTTCAGTCTATCGATATTCCGCTTGAAGATATCTTCATAGAGTGTCAGATGCTTTACATACTCCCTCTTAATAAAATGTTCTATAGGTTCACCACTTTCGATAGATTCTGAAAATCTTTGAAGAAATTCCCTTAAACTCTTAGATTTCACATTATCGGCCATTCTTCTCAGAACCCTAGACATAGGCATATTCCAGTATCTTACTAGAACGTTTATCTTATTGAATACATTCCGTATAGCGGGAAATACATGGGCCTCTGATACCTTTTTTATCAGAACATCTCTTTCAAGAGGAGCCGTGGCTAGGCACCTCAGGTAAAGGAGGAAGTAGAGGAATTCATCCTCTAGATCAGAGAAAGCTAATCTCTTTAGTCTAAAGCGCATAATTACCACCTCTACTGGCAATGCTATCTAAATATTCGAATGCCCTCTTGGTTCCAATATTATATATCACTCTAATGATATTCCATACCTTATAGAAGTCGGTAATGTTCAGTTCCACCATGTAATCTAATATACTAGCTCTTAGCTCAAGTTCTTTATATACTCTCATTAGATCGCTTCTAGGGATACCCATTCTCCTAGCTATTATATTCTCCAGGATGTAGCTACTCCCAAGTCCTCTAAAGGTAAATTCATCGGTTAGGGGATTCCAAGAGATCACCTCGACAAAATCTATACTGTCTTCGGTAGGATTATAGCCTAAGATTTCATTTATAGAGAATACTCTCCTTTTCATTTTACCTGTCTCCTCGTCTTGAACTAGTCCCTGAAATACCACTAAATTTAGATTATCCAGGTTAGTCTTACTAACATTCATAGGCGGTCCTGTTAATCTATGGATCAGGGCCCCCATGTTAGAGGCGTGAAAAGTCGAGAGTATCGGATGGCCTGTTTGCATAGCTTGAAAGGCTATGTACGCCTCTCTTCCTCTAATCTCACCAACTATTATGTAATTAGGTCTTTGCCTTAGTGCAGCTTTCAGTAACTCGTACATATCCACAACTCCCATTCTAGAGGTCTCTGCTACCGCACTCCCCCTAACGACCTCTCTAATCCAATTAGGATGTGGAAGTACTACCTCAGCGACCTCTTCAATAGAAACTATTTTCCAATTAGGATTTATGAATGTAGTTGAGGCATTCAGATTTGTAGTTTTTCCACTAGCTGTACTGCCTACAAAAAATATGCTTAGTCCATTCTCTAATGCCATCCATAGGTATGCTGCGATAGTCGAGTTCAAAGTCCCCAGTTTAATGAGCTCTATGATACTCATAGGCTTTGAAGGGAACTTTCTTATAGTCAGATTACTCCCTCTAAGACTTATGTCCTTTCCGTATACGATATTTACTCGTGATCCGTCGGGTAAGGTTGCATCTACTATAGCCCTTCTTATAGATACAGGTTTTCCTATACGCTCACTTAACCTAATTATGAACTTATCTACTTCATCATAACTTTTGAATCCCACCGTACTCTCTAGAAGACCGAAGATCTTGTGATGCACAAAGATAGGACCTATACCACTTATCGAAATATCTTCAAGATAGGGATCTCTTATAAATGGTTCTAATATACCCATTCCTATAAGATTACAATAAAGTTCATATTTCAGCATGTCATAGAGATTCCTATCTATTCGCAGTCTTCTAATAGCATCCTCTAGTAACTTATTTAATATCTCCTCTTTCTCTTTAATATTCCTAGGGACATACTTTTCATCGATCATTTTCATTATGTAGGATTCTACTTTATTCACTATTACTCTTTCTTCAGGAGGTAATCTAGGTTCTATGGGATGGTACATTAGGACGAAATCTTCCCGTGGGTATATGTGTATGTATACAGGGTCTCCTACAGGGTATATAAGATTAGGGAATCTTATCTTAGCCATGTCCCTGCTTAAGGTTTTAGCCAGGCATGGCATTCTACCTTGAGCCTTAAGTTTACTTATGTATTCGAGGAGGTGCCTGTTTCTCTCTAATATCTTCAACCACTCTTCTGTAATCTCTCTTTGTGCAGTACAGGTATCACACTTTATAAATCCGGGAGAGGTTAAACATATAGGCGTATGGCCTTCTTCGTGTTCTATCATAAGTATCACCTACACCTTTACTTGTGAGAAGGGGAGGACTTTAATTCCGAATACTGGATCAACTTCGAATGTAACTACATTATTCACACTCTTATAAGCTCCTCTAAGCTTAGCAACTTCTAATAATCTTACGTTCCTTCCCGATAGTTCTTTTTTGTAGAATATAATGTGTCCATCACATATTGATCTTATCCTTATGAACATTTCATCTGAAAAAGCAAATGGATGTATGGTTATGATACACATTATACCTTTAATGTCCACCAAGTTCCTCATCTCTGATAGAAAATCTAACACATAGTGAGATTGTGCGTGTGTTGCTATATACGTTAGAGAGTCTATTATTACTACATCACTATTAACCATGTGTTTAATGTACCTGAGGAGTACGCCTAAGTACTGCTTGGACACCTCTTCATTCCACTGGATCCCCTTTACATGGATTGTAATTATTTTCAAATGACCCTTCATAAAATAGGAATCTACATTCCAGTTCAGACTGGCCATCTGTGCTAGTAAGCTCTTAACCGTATTTTCAGTAGTTATATACGTCACTCTCATTCCTTTCGTAAGCGCACTCCATGCCAAATGTTGAACGAAAACACTCTTTCCAGTATCATTAGCACCTTCAATCAGTATTAAAGAGGATTTAGGAATTCCTCCTATAACCCTATTCAGTTCTTGATTATTTAATATCAGGGCTTCACTATTCTTCGCACTCATGTTATCACACCACCTAGGTTCCTAGTCCACTCCATATAGCCGTATACCCATCAGGGGTGGCTACGACTATTACTACTGTATAGTTTTTATCTATAGTACTGCTAAGAGAGGCATTAACTTCCATAATTTCACAGGGATCAAGTGCACCGCTTCCAGTAGAGGGCCTGAGGGGGTTAATGGCTTCCATGAATGTCCTAGTAATAGCCCAATATCCTTTCTTAGGTTCTCTGTTATATAGGAGATACTCTATACGATAGTCTTCAACTACTGGTTTATACTTTACTATCAAGTCGATGTACTTAAAATCTCTAAGGAAAATCGAGTTATGACCAGTATTACTTATATTCATTATAATATTGGAATCCTCTATACGAACGTCACTTATGCTTATGCCCGTCCTTAATCTGTTACAGTGATTATCTCCCAGATCATTAATACTCTCGTACACTGTTCTCCATTGATATATGTTAGTCTTATATACAATCGTGAACATCGTTAGAAGTATCAGCGCCATTATAGCAGTCGATAAAACTGTCGAAAAGCCCATACTCCCACCTAAATGGAAAATATATAATCATCACGAACACCATTATAAGTTACAAAGAGTACATAGTAATCACCAGAATCAAGTGTGTAATTTAGATATATTGTGATTTCAAGAGTTTCATTAGGCTCCCATCTATTATCATCGTCACCATTAGTAAGGGAGAAGTTCCAACATGGGGGAGTATCGCCATAGTCTATCATTTGTGCTTCATTTACTTTTCCGAAGAATAAGTTTGCTAGGGGTATCTGCCTAACATCTATCGGAGTAGCTCCTATATTCTTGATCCACACTTTGACTGTGGAAGAGGATGAATTTATTGAAAATATGATCTCGATTTGTGTTCCTATTCTATCCTTCATACTGATCATCGCACTTCTGTAGCTCTGATCCATTAGCGATATTTGAGGGAGAATTGCAGCTACAAATGTAGTCGAGGCTAGTACAGAGGCTATCGTCAGAATTGCCTCTACTACGATCCTACTCATTCTACAACCCCTCTAAGCTTTCTCACGAGTAGAGAATAATCTTTGAGTACCTCTTTCATTGCGAGGGTCATGGCTAGTATAATGCCTTCACTTGAATCCCTTTCTAAGAGATCGAGAAGAGAGAGAACTATCATATGATCTAGTGCCTTAGTGCTTGGATCACTACTTTCTATAGTACTAGTTACACTAAGTTGTGTAGCTAGATTACGTGTGACTCTCTCTAGTGTAGACGCTACTTCAGAGCTTATCCAACCTTCTCTGATATACATCCCAAGAGCTTTAATAGCGCCTTCGAGACCAAATTTATACAGTAAGAATACGGAGACAAGTAGTACTTTTAAGGAGGAATGGGCACCCTTCAGGTTTTCCCTTCCATACTTTGTTCTAGTTTCTATAGTAAAAGTCTTATCTCTTGGAAATTCTCTTTCTAATCTAAAGACCTCCTGCGAAGGACTTGTATTAGGCTTAGATTTATTCTCTCTTCTGTAGTTCTCTCTTAATCCTTCTTCATGGGATTTTCGAACCATCTCCCCATCCGTCTCCAGTACTGCCTTTAGTATGTTAAAGGGATTTTCTAGCTCGGATATTAGAGCTCTTATATCGAGAACTGTTCTCTTAACAACCTCTGAGAGATCATCTAATCTATTCTCAAGTTTTGTAATCCTATCCTGTAAATTTCTATAAGCAATACTTTGAGTGGAGAGTGGTGTTCGTACTTTAGTATTCTGACTGGGTAATCTTATACTACTATCTCTATCGTTAGAAACTATATCTCTAACTCTTGTGAGCTTATCATGACTCATCAAGCCATCCTCCTTAATTATTACATCAACAAATGATATTTAAGTCTTCTGCTTTAATTAACAATATACTAAATAGTGACTATATATAGCTTTATATTACATTAACCATTCATTATAGGTGCAAATTTAAAAGTATATAATGCATTCATTTCAAATAACTATCAATTTCATATATATATGTCTAATTTCAAATTTTTAGATTTACAATTGCCTGAATATTCGTTTAGAAGAGTGCATAATAAAAAAACTAATCTAGTATCATCACCTTATCTATTACCCCTGGTATAGTCCTCTCGATTATTAGTGGAGCACCTACAGGTGCTTTTATTTCAATTCTGAACTTCGCATACTCTCCTAGGAATACATCTGTACCGTATTCGTTCGCTAGTTCTACTATATCTATTGTTATCTTAAACTTCTCCCCTTCTTCTAAGAAGGTATCACTATCTCCTACTATCTGTGTCACAGTACAAAACGTACTATTATCGTAAATATTGTCTATTGAAGTTTTAGTATTGGCATAGAGTATCGTAAGCCTCCCTACTCTGAGATCCATGGGCTGTTGTCCAGTAGATAGTTTTATATATATGACAATAGATGTAACGTTATTTAGAGTACCTGTAGTAGATGCAGTAAAGCTGCCTGGAGACCCAGTTACTCTTCCACCATATGCTATAACGCTACCGTCGAGTTCAATAGCTGAGGCTGCCTCTTTTAGTCCACCTGATATGACGCCTTTAGCCCTTTCTCCAGCGAAGAATCCCATGCTGAGTATTATGAAGGCAAAGGCAGCTGCTACTATTACGAAGGCTATTAATATTATCGCTGTCTCTATACCAGTTATGGCTTTTTTGGACTTCAGTACCTTTATTATTTTCATCCTCATCACATATAATACTTAATAGCTTATATATAATTTTTTCTTTTGTTATTCTATGAACTCTAAGAAGTAATTATGTCAAATAATCCTTACATAAAGAATTCATACGAACACTATGATTATCTTATTGTAATTTTCTCATAAAATATATATAATACATCATTTAATAGTAGTATGGTGAAAGGTTTGAATAAATTAGGAGTGAGCCCTGTAATAGCAGTACTACTACTGGTAGTGATATCAGTGATAGCAGGAACCCTACTGTACGTATGGCTGACGGGCTATATGGGGACACTACAGACAGGAGTAGGTACAGAACAACTAAAAGAGAAGATAAAGATAGAGGGAGTAGGATATGATGGGGTAGCTCTTCTTACAGTTTATGTTAGAAACATAGGTGATACTGAGGTGACTTTGAAAGCCGTATACGTATATGATGCATCAGGGACTGTAATAGATGCCAATACAGGGGAAAATGTAGAACTAAAGCCAGGAGATGTAGGCACTGCATCTGTGAAGCTATCCGATGGACTCAAGAGTGGCAAGACCTATACTGTTAAGGTGGTAACTCAGAGAGGTACCGAAGCTACATATACATTCACGTACAAGAAGTAAAGACAAGATATCTTAATTGGCTTTTTTTATACTTATGATCACAAAAGTATTTGTTCTATTCGATAAGCAATCGTACTCTCTAGTCCAGATATAGGTCTAGCACTCAATAGCAAATTATATAAATAACGTTTACAATAATCAGTGGGATAAGTGATGTATCTAGTATTAGTAAAATACAATACTATGACTAA
>Ga0209410_1001858_pt1 | contig 10253 bp, 18 predicted proteins | sample Mar14436cmmetaG_FD_184135 | JGI IMG/M metagenome (GOLD analysis project Ga0209410, IMG submission 184135) | Marine hydrothermal vent microbial communities from Guaymas Basin, Gulf of California to study Microbial Dark Matter (Phase II) - Marker... ... | reverse complement strand
GCGAACACTGGCTCCTCATCTGCGGTCTAATTAGTCATTGGGCGAACAAGCCCGTGAGAATAACCGTAAGCAATTCACCAGGCTGGTACGCAGTTCCCGGTATAAAGCCGGGCAAATACTTACGCAAAGTTGTGCGTGACCCGCCCAAGCACTTTATCCCACCGGGCAAATACTTGCACACCATAATGCTCGATCCGCCCAAAAAGTTTACTCTAACGGAGTACCAAAGGCTCAAGTTGGTAGCATGGCACGAATGCATGCATTCCCGATACACGCCTCCTGAGCTCGCTAGGGCAGCAGAGAAATCCCGAATCAACGTTTTTCTCCTTAATTTGCTAGAAGACTTCCGCATTAATCGCTTGGGCTTAAAGACTTACAAAGGCTACGAATTAGCTCAGCACCTACGCGAGAAAGCTCACATCAAGACTTTGCTCAAACCCGAAGTTGCCAAGAGGGGCATAGTCACTTATACCCAAGAAGGCTACATCATCATCTTAGGCGTTCAGTTAGCCCTTTACCCTCATGCCGACCCCAAGGCGGTAGAGGCGATAAGAAGGCAATTCTTTTATCCCTCACAATTCAAGCTATTCGAGCAAGCCCACAAAATAGCGAAAGAATTCAAGAGCCGAATTTTAAGCGACCTAACGAACCACAAACTTTGCCTTGAATATGCTCAAAAGCTCACCGAGCTATTAGACGACCCGAACCAAATGCCAGTAACCAGCAGCTCAAGCGAGTTCATGGACAAATTCATCGACCCAGGGATTTACGAAGAACTAAATAGCGAAAGCTTACCAACAGGAGAAATCGAATTCGAGTTTGCGGAAGTTGCTCGGCAGGAGCGCCTCGACTTTTCAATTGAATATCGACCCGAATCCATTTACAATTTTGGCTACGAAACGATAGCGGGAGCTTACCTTAACTACGAGGAGCTATTCGACCGCGCAACCCTAACACGACTGCTTCAAAAACTAAACAACTTACGCCACTCCCATCGAGAACATCTTGCCGAGTCGGGTTACGAACTAGAGCCTGAGTTATTCGTCCTGGGTCATGAAAAATGCTTCCTAGACGAGAAACGCTCAAGCTTCAGAGATCCTTTATACTTGCTAATCGACTGCTCCGCCTCAATTATGCCTTTCATGACGTCCTACAAAAGAGCTTTAGCATTGCTTTGCGAAGCTTTAACCAAGCTGAACATCAAATTCGAGGCCATAGCGTTCAACGACCGCTTCCCGAATAAAGTAGCGGGGATCAAGGCATTCAAGAAGAAGTTCGGCCCCATCGAACGAGCAAGAATAGCAGCTTTATCAGCAGACAGAACGACTCCATTAGGTGCAGCCCTACGCTTCGCTCTAAACCGCTGCAAGGAACACGGGATTAGGCGAATCATAATTCTTACCGACGGAGCTGGAACAGATCGATTCGAACCCGTATGTCGAGACTGTAGAAAATCTGGCATCAGAGTGCACCCAATCGGCATCTGCACCTTGCGGCATCTTGAGAAACCTATTCAGGACCACCTAACAGACCTAAGCACATTGCTAGGCAACCCACTTAACTTCCAAATCATCAGCCGAATAGAGCAACTTCCGGATGCGGTTTTCAATCTGTTATTAGCGAAATAACGCAATTCAGCTTAGCTGAATTGTAACCATGACGAAAACCAAACACCCTGGGTTCGCTGTCCGTATCTTTGTATTTGAGGACTTTTCCCAGTTACGGCGATCTGGCTCGGCCAGATCGCATTCAGCTCACTTAAGAAGCGAGCTGCGCATTTTTAAACAATACTCCGACCCAGAACTCAGAGAACGCCTCTACCTCGACTCTTACTACGGGGAGCTAGCAAACAAGCGATCAAAATTCACGACCCTAGAGGAGCTACCGAAGCTCAAAATTAGAGCCCTAAACATCGAATTCAAACGGGGCATTAGATGCGAGGGAATCCACCTATACAGCCACTCCGCAGCATTTATACCCCACCACAAGGAATTCGGAAAGCTCCTTCGATATGAGATTGACAATGACATCTACCGCTTCATCAAAGTCACCAGCATCAAGCCCATCAAGACCAAAAAGCGGTTCCAAGATTTGGTATCGAGGGCCATCAAGCTCCTGAAAGAGGGAGCGTGGCCCGAGGTCAAGAAGCTGGGCGAAAAGAAAAGGAAAGGAGGTGAAAGGTGAAAATGGCGGGTGAAACGCCTTTGCTGAGTAAGGAGGTGCTAAAGGATATAGACCGCATCTCTAGACAATACGGAATAGACGCCGCGCAAATAAGGAAGGAAGTGATCGACATTATGAACCAAGGCTACAGCGATGAAGCTGCGTTGACAATTTGGAAGTCCCAGAACAAGTTTAGGCTGAGAGGCACCGTAGCAGAAGTTATAGCGAGAATTATAGCGGTGACCAAGCCAGAAAGAGTCGAAACTAGAGACGGCAACCAATTCGACATTGCTAGAGTCTATGCGTTCCTCGGCTACCAGGGCATCATCGACCTATACCAAGCCTCGCTCTATGATGACAGAATTGCCCTAGCAGACAACTTAGAGCCAGGGAAAGCCTACAAATTCAGAGCCAGATTGTTCGAAGCAACAGGCGACAGACTACCGAGCTTTAGATTTGTGGACGAGAATATACAAGAGGTTTCAGATAGCGACTTCCCATTACTTGATGAGCTAATCGAACAATACGGAGTTCAGCACCTGAACAAGATAGAAAACTTAGCGGGAATGACTTGCTTCTTCAGAGGCAGGATAGGCAGAACGTTTAGCTTCCAAGGCGGTAAAGGCTTCGAGATTTCAGAGTTGGGCTCAACCCCGGTTTCAGTATTCTCAAGAGACGAAGATTTGCAGGTTAAATTAGGCCAGCTAGTAATCGTCTTGGGCGAAGTGGTGCAAAGAGAAGATGAAGCGATAATCAGAGCGAGAGCAGTAATCCCATTGGGCGACTAAGTCGCCCCCTTCCCTTCTTTTATTTTCACCGCAGCCAAAATGAAATACTTCATCGTGAGTAAGGTATGGGAAGGCGAAAGAGAAAAGGGCATCGCATTAATGGAACTCAAAAGCAAGAGCAAAGCCATGAATAAATTAGGTAGCGTCTGGCTTGGGGTAAGCAAAAACGAAAACAAGCACGTCTCAGGCTACGACTTTGCGATATTCGTGGTAGAAGACGACAGCATAAGAGCCGAAGATTTGCTCAGAAATAAGGAGCTGGTAAAATGTCTAAAAAACTTAGCAAAATGGGTGGAAAATGAACCACAAGACTAAAAAGAAGCTAGCCAAAAAGGTGCTTATGAAGTGGCTAACCAGCGATCTGGAGCTGAGCATACCCGAGCACCGGAAGGAATATAAAGAGATCGAGAAAGCGGTCGATGACAGCCTTGAGGAAGGCGGCTTTGTAATCGAGGGCAAATACGACGTGCTAGAGATAATCGAATTAGCTTTCGAGGTGGCCCGCGAGTATTACGAAGACAAATACCTGCCCTATTTAGCCGAGAAGAACCGCCTATAGGTGAAATAGCGAAAAAATGGCCTGGCAACTTAAATCGAAATCCAAGTCCAGAGATTACGCTTCCTTACTGAAAGAACGAGGCTACGAACCGAAAAGCGACTTCAACAAGCTCAAGCACAGATTGAACCCAACCCTAAGAAGCTACGAGCGCTTCATGACGGGTTTAGAGCCATTTGACAAGCTAACTCAAGGCCTACCTTACGGCTTCACAGTATTCATGGGCGAAGCGGGAAGCGGCAAATCAACCTTAGCAAGATTAATAGCCCAAAAATGCAACTCCCTTTACATCTGCTGCGAAGTGCTTACCGATGCTCCAGATTACAAAAAATTCAAGAACGTGACCGTAGCTGACTACACAAACCCAACTTACATTCCAAACTACAAGAAAGCGATCGACGACTTATTCTGCCTCATAATCAACCTCAAGCCCGATTTAGTTGTCATAGACTCCATCACCTCATTCTTCTCGGTAAGCAAGATGGCTTTACCAGAGTCAGCGCTAAGGGAAGCGGCAGGAATAGTCCACCAACTAAGCGAGGGAATCATACCAATCATAGGCATCTCCGAAGTGAGAGGCACGGGCTTTCACCAAGCCCCAGCGGGAGGCAAGGGAATAGAGCACGCATGCTCAATGCTAATCGAATTCAACTTCGTCCCTATTGATTACGAGAGCCAGTCCAAGAAATACAGCAAGCCGATAGGAAGCGAAGTGAGAACCATAAGGGTCAGAAAAGACAAGCACGGTTTAGCCAACACCAAGGAGCACATCTCGGTGCTTAAGGGCGACGATTCTATCGAATTCATTCCGATTTAGCCAAAATGGAAAAGGAAAAGCCCATTGCCCCCTTGAGCAAGGAGCTGAATGATAAATTGAAAAGGGCCGAAAAAGACTTACTACTTACTATAGCTGAAGTGAGCGAGCAAGCACTCAAGAACTTCAAAGAAAAGCCCACAATAGCAGATGGCGTTCTGATGATTCAGACCATCTACCTCTTTAGCTTAGAGCGGTTAACTCACGTGCTCATAGAATCCCTAAAAGATTGGGCAATGCAGATAAGCAAGGAAAATAATGAAAGCAATGAAAAGAAACAAGACCCTGGCTATGCATAAAATGGAGGCCACGAAACTCCAGGCTCTAGAGGAGCGAATTAATAGAATTGAGGACGACCTGTGGCTATTAGCTGACGAATTGCGAACGCTAAACAACTTACTTAGCTCTGAAGAAAGGAAACGAGAAGGTCAGCTAGCGATCTGCCTGCTCGTCAATGCCATTCTTCTATTCTTGGCGATCCTAGCGATGACCTGAAGCTTCGCTTCAGGGCGGTTTTTTCACGCTTTGCGTGAAAATGCTCCATTTCAGGTAAGATGGCCAAGCCAAACCTCGATATTCATCTGGGGCTCATAATCAAGGGCGACCCTCGTGACTTAAAAGAGCTCAAGGACTTCATCTTCCTTTATTCCAGAATCAAGGGCCTCAAGATAGTATTCCAGATGAGCTCGGCCGACAAACTTTGGCTCATTAAGGGCGAATACGGCTACATAGACAAGACGAACGACGCTATCCTGAAAGGAGAAGCCATCGTTTCTAAAGACGAGCAGGGCCGCTACCACGTGATTCCCAAGGGCAAAAGTTTGGTCAGATAGAGGCAAGAGCAAAATGGCCTCCTTACTCAGCCTAATTAAGCGCGAGATGGAGAATAAGGGCATGGTTCAAATTCCTCTATTAGTGGAGAAACTCTGCGTATCCGTAGGAGGCCACGTATTCAATTTAACCAACCTCGATAATCGACGCTTCTACCACGCAGGCTCGTTAGAGAATTTTAGGAGCCATGTGGTTATCATGGCCCCAAGCGGCTTCTCCAAGACAACCTACATCAAGTTCTTCCTCGACCCCCATCACGGCATCCTATCGCACTGCTACCAAATTTTCCCTACGACAGTTAGAAGCACGTTCAGCAGCGAATCGTGGATCGGAACTATCTATCAGAAAGGTAAGAAAATCGAAGCGTCCCAGGGCTTGTTCTCGAGATTCAAGCGAGGCATCATCGGAGCAGATGAATTCATGAGGCTCAAAGATTTGGCAGAGGCTGAGTCAAAGCCAGGAAGGAAGCACACTAACGAGGAGGTCTACTTGCTTTCAGCCCTAGAAGGCGAGACCGCAACTAAAGACCTGAGCTTCGGAACTATAGAAGAGACGGACATAGGCACAACCATTTGGCCGGGAATGAGATTAACCAAACTCGACACCACTTCTGGCTTACTCCGCCGCTTCATTTTCCACATTATTTTTCCCACTCCACAGCTCGCTAAGGAATTCAAGCAAGCCATAAGAAACAAGCAAATCTCTAAGCCAATTTCCCCTGTTGTGAAAGAACAAGTGAAGGAAACAATCGAGGAAATGAAGCAAGTAGCTAACGAAATGAAAGAAATCGATTACAGCGAGATAGAGCGCTACCTAAACGGCTCTATGAAGATAAGCCACGTGGAGGAACGAATCTACAAGCGAATCGCTGTAGGCTATGCATTTGCCTCGGGAACCTTACCAGACATAGTAATGGACGACACTTTAGAGGCGATATTCAGGCACGAGCAATACTGTAGATACATCATTAGGGACGACCCAGAAAAGGAAGCAATCTACCAAGTAGCTTTAGCAACGAAAGACGAGCCTCTAACCAAAGAGGAACTCGAAGCCTTCATGTTCAAATACTATTACATGAACCGTTACCGCTTCCACCGCCTCTTTCATCTGCTCACCGCAGAAGGCTTGATTCAGGTCAGAAATGATCACGTTCACGCAGTAGAGCGAAATTGGAACCAAAATCGCTTCCTGCTTTTCCCCAAATAACCAGCCTCATTTCGGGTCTAATATAGACCCTTTTTTCTTTTATTAACCAACAAAATAAAGTTACTAGCCGATTTTTTTAATTTTATTCTTTATTGTTAAACAAGGAAAAAAGGTGGTGTTAAGATGCCAAAACGACTCTCTGATGAAAGGCTCAGGAAAGTAAGCATGACCATCTCGATTCCAGAATACTTAGCGGAGCATTTAGAAGACGCACCGAGAAGCGAAATCATCGGGCTGCTATTGGAAGAAAACGCAGAACGCATCTTGGGAGGCGACGTAGAAAGAGCTTCAAGGTATAGAGAAGCGATGCTCATGGAGCGAATCAACAAGCTAATCAGAACCCACCGCCTCGATTTCTCAGAGAGACTGCTCAACACGAAGCGCCTGAATACCTACCTAAGCAAATTGGAGCAAATTTCCGAGCAAATCTCCGACCTAAAGCGAGAGCTACGGGACATAGAACAAGAGGTCAAATCCATCATCTCGGACTTAAAAAGGCTACGCCACTACGCAAGGAACGATTTAAACAGAGCGATCAAAGAGCTTATCGAGGAATTACGCGAGGAAGTAAGACTTTAAAGAAAATGGCCGAGCGAGACGAAAAGGTAGCTGAGGAGCTGAAGCAAATTAGAATTACCGAGATAGGAGACTGCCCCCGCAAGCTTTACTATCGCCTCTATAATTTCCCAGCCTCCAAGCCCCACTTCACCTCAATCAGAGGCACGATCGTTCACAGCCAAGCAGAGCAGCTAATCACGGAAGGCGACATCATAGACACATCAAAAGATGCCCTACTAAGGGACAAGGCGTTGGAATGCGATGAAAGAACCTTCGAGCTGGCATTGAGCGAAGCCAACCAAATCTACGTGCCTCAAATTAAGCGGTGGCTCAGCAAAACTTCCTTGCTGAAGGGGGAACAACCAAGACTGCACCAACGCATAAGCCTGAACTACAAGGACTTCATCGTTACCGGGGAGATAGACTGCTACACTTCCAAAGCCCTAATCGAATTCAAGACCGGGAGATATAGCTACGCGATGCTAAAGAAACATGCTCTACAGCTGGCTGGCTACGAATGGCTCCTCAACAGAGCAGAAAATCGCTACTTAGCCAGGGATTGGTATGTAATCTACCTCAAGGAATTAAGGGAGCAGGAAGTTCCTAAACATTTAGCAGCCGAAATGAGAAAGAAATTCGAGAAGCTTCTTAAGGAGGAAATTAAGGTGCGGAGGGAAATCCTAGAGGGCAAGTCAATGGGCGCGTGCAAGCTAAGTTTTAGATGCGTTTACTGCAAATACCGAGGAATCTGCCCTGGAATCTGATCCAATTCGCCAGTGAAATACCTGAAGCTTAGCTTCAGGTCATTTTTGCATAAATCGGGCTATTTTAGTCTCATGGGGTATCCCATTTGAATGAAAACAACTCGGTTTTACCGAGTTGGGCTCAGTTCACCGGAGGTGAACTGCAATGGTCAAAAAATTCGAACTTAAACCCTGGCTCTCATGGAAGAAGCAACTAGACCACGAAATTACCGAGCTAATCTTGAAAGCTTACAAAGGCGAAATAGATGGGGGAGAAATTACGCAGCGAATTGGTAGTCACTTTAGAGCGCCACGCCTTAGACTTAAGGCTGAAATGGCCTGAAGCTTAGCTTCAAAATGGCCCATACGTTCACGACTGTAAGGCTAAGGGGCTCAGGAAGGGCTAAAGAAAGAGAGCGCCATCATTCAAGGGTCGTTAGATTAGAGGCCAGATGCGTAGCATGCGGGAAAACATTCTCTTATCGTTCAGATGAAGCAGCTTACTTCGACATAGAGTCGCATCTCAAAGACAAGCTCCACTTGCTGCGTTACATGTATTCTAAAAGCTACTCCACCGAAACCAAATCGCAGCAAAGGGTCGGCTTAGTGCCCCTATGCAAAGAATGCAGATCACGTCTCATTTACGGTTGGACTCCAAGATGCGACGCGCTCCTGAGGAAATATCGAAAATTAGCTAGCAAAGCAAAAAATGACCCTAAACTACTTCGAGAACGAGATTAGCAAATCACTGGCCGAAATCTCTAAGCAAAAGCGGGACTTCTTTTACTTTAGGCTATTCGACACCAGAACTTTCAGGCAAATTTCCGAGCGAATCTATGCACTAAAACAACCCTGCGATTTCGTAGCGCTATACCAAGGCAGGATTTACTTCCTCGAACTCAAGAGCTCAAGAAACAAGACTTCGTTTGGCTACCGCTACATCAAGCCCCATCAATTCGCCTCCCTACTCAAGGCAGAACAAGCCGGAGCAAGAAGCTACTTTTTAATATGCAATCGTCACAAGCCCCGTCACTATAAATGCTACGCTGTTAAGGCTTCAGTCCTAAGCAGGGAATTCAACAAGAGCGAGAGAGCCAGCATTAGATGGGAGCGACTGGAGCAAATTTCCTTACTGATACCGAGAATTAAGCTTCCTAGCAGCGGTCACTTAGGCTGGGACTTAGAGTTGCTTTTTAAAGCCTGAGTCGAATATCTTAATATATGATGAGGTGCTGAATTGAGAAAATGGGGACACATATTGCCAAAGAGGTAGAAGCTTGCATAGTCGAGCTACTCAGGAACCAGGACGGGCTCACAACCTATGAGATAGCTAAACGACTTGGCATTACTTGGAGCACAGCGAACAGAGCCTGCCAAGATTTAGCGATAAGGGGCTGGCTAACAGTAAAAGAGGAATACCAAGGCTTCGTTAGGAGCAAAAGGTGGTTTCTTAACCGCGAGAAATTAAAGCAAATGGAGGAGGCGTGATGCGTGAAAAAATGGGCGTATTGAAGGAAACGATTCGGGATTTCAAAAAGGCTCTGGATATTATCGAGGATTTGTGCTTCCAGTTCGGCATTGTGGTTGACCGAGGCAGTTATTATGAGCTTGACAGCAGGGCTTTGAGTGCGCTAGAAGAAGCGTTCAAATTTCTGGTGAAGCAGGGCAGGGCGGAAGGTGACTACTCGAGAATCAAGATCAGGAAGCGGAAGGTATAAGTGGCTCCGAACTATCTACGGACACAATTGCGATGTGCGTGACGTATTCGGCAAAGAGCTGGGCGATGAGATCCTTAAATTGCACGAGGAATGCAACCAAGCGATGAAAAAGGCAGGAGTTAGAGTCGGGTTGGACGACTTCGTTAAAATCCTGATTCTGTCGTTTCATCTCGAAGCCAGAAAATGGAGCCAGAAGAAAGGAGGGCGCTTGAGGAGATAATGGCAGCGTGGATTGCCTATCTCCGCAAGAAATGTGAGCTCAAAGATTGTGAGGATTGCCCCTATAGAGATTACTGCCACGAAGCAAGAAAATGAGGCTTTTCAGCTCGATGATCGCTAAGAAATACGCAGGGCGAGGCAAATACCGCTATTACATGAAGAAAGCCTACTGCCCAAGATGCGACTTCTACAAATTTGTTCCCGTTATGCAGCAAAGAGACCCAAATGATAAGTGCCCAAGTTGTAGAATCACTTTGCGTCATAAATGGGTCGAAATAGACGAGCCCGATTACGAGGAATATTACGCCAAGCTAAGAGAGAAGCCCGAAATTAAGTGCAAGTATGTGGGACGTAAACCCAGGAGGCATAATAAAGGCGTGAGGTGAAAAATGAGCGAAATAGATTTAGATAAGTTGGCGGACGAGATAATTCGGCTGGAATTCCCAACTTACGAGCAGGCAATACCACCGCTGAGGAACGCGATCATGAGAAAGAAAGCACGAATCAAGCTGATATTGGAGCGCTACCTAACTCCGGGAGAGGAGGTGGAGCCAAGACCCTTAGATCTGGATGCCAAGAACTTAATACCGCCCGAAGAGAAGCAAGCGCTAATGATTAAAATAGCCAAAGAAGGTCATAGTTTTCCGCATCACATAA
>Ga0209410_1001856_pt1 | contig 10257 bp, 9 predicted proteins | sample Mar14436cmmetaG_FD_184135 | JGI IMG/M metagenome (GOLD analysis project Ga0209410, IMG submission 184135) | Marine hydrothermal vent microbial communities from Guaymas Basin, Gulf of California to study Microbial Dark Matter (Phase II) - Marker... ... | reverse complement strand
TGAAGGTTCTCTTAGGGCAGCTCTCTCCAAAGCTGGGGGATGTTGAAGGAAATCTCAGGAAGATTAGCGATACATTGGATCGGGTTGAGGAGGTGGATCTAGCGATATTCCCCGAGCTTTCCCTCACAGGCTATAATCTCAAGGACATGTTCTTCAAGCTGGCCATGACTCCCTATGAGGACCCATATTTAGAGAAGCTCAGAAACATTGTTGAAGATAAGAAGACAGGGGTAGTCGTGGGATTTCCGGAGAAGAGTCCGAGCGGATACCTTTACAATTCTCTAATAGCCATACAAGCCTCAGGAGAGGAAATTATTTACAGGAAGAGGCACTTACCGACTTTCTCGGTCTTCGATGAATGCCGCTGGTTTAAACCTCATTTGGGATCATTAAAGGTTTGGAGGCTGAATGACATAGGCGTGGGCTTCGGAATATGCTATGACATATTTTTCCCAGAGATCTTCAGAGCGTACTCGCTTATGGGGGCAAAGATCTTAATCATCATATCTGCTTCACCAGACTTCTCCGTACCCCTCTTCGAGAAAGTCTGCCAAGCTAGAGCCTTAGAAAGCACCTGCTTCCTTTTCTGGGTTAATCAGGTGGGAAGCTACGATGACATTAGGTTTGGTGGAGGATCTATGGCGGTCTCCCCACTCGGCGAGATCATCGCGAGATGTTCTAGGTTAAAGGAGGATCCGAGAATAGTTGAGATAGATCTAAGCGAAGTTGAGCGGGCGAGATACTCCAGACCAGTTCTAAGGGATGTGAGGAGGGAGGATGCGGAACAACTTCTAGAAGCTTATCTAAGCCGAGAACCTTAAAGACGTTAAAAGTCCATGCGGCCGGCGGGATTTGAACCCGCGACCACCAGCGTGGCAGGCTGGCGTCCTACCAGACTAGACTACGGCCGCCGTCTATCACTATTTCCTTGCTGGATATTTAGGTTTTGCTCGATTATACATAGGATTCTTGAGGTTACGGTCCATGCTTCGAGTGGTGTGGGCCAGATCTTAACCATCTTATCCGCATGCTTTTTAGTTTCGGGGCTGAAGTCTCCTCTCGGGAATCCACCTATCATTATCATGGGCTTTTGATGGGAGGTTACTAGCTCGCCCAGCTCCTTCCATCCAATCTCCTCGCCATCCTCTGAGAGCAGGATCTTTAGATCGGGCTTCAGCTCATCGATCAAGTTCTTCAAGGTCTTCCGCTCCATCTTTAAGAGGATCTTCTCATCGGCCTCGACGACCGGCTGCTTATAGAGTTTCTCGATCAATCCCTTAAACCTCTCATAGACTCTTGGAAGCCTCGTCTCCGGATTTATCCAGATTATGTGGCCGTCTCTCAGCTGGACGTAGGTTTCGAGTAAGCCCAGCCTGTTTAACGGCGACCCGAGAGCCTCTAGTAGGGTGAAGTGGGTTATATCCGGCCTCCCACGCTTCCAGTTCTCAGGCAGATCCTTCATGGCCGCATGATGATAGGATCTATCTAGGAGGATCTCATCCACCCGTTTCCCCCTCCTCCTAGCCTCAGCCCTAACCGATGGATGGCCTCGAATCTCCTCTGGAACTAGTTCCACTGCAGCCTCAACTATGACTAGGATGAGCTTCTCCAATCGGCTTAATCAAGCTCGATAAGGATTATTAGGTTTATTCTCATCTAAGAGGTCGGGTTGAGGGATTATAGGAAGATCGCCTTAGATAGAATTGCTAGGCTTATGGAGTTCGCCAAGAGACATGCAGCGGAGAGACCCGAGCTGGCCAGAGAGGCTGGAAAGCTTGTTCTGAGAATTGCTAGGAAGGCAAGGATTAGAATCCCAATCCAATACAAGAGGTTCATCTGTAGAAAATGCGGGACCCCCTTCTACATCCCAGGATCCTTCACGGTCAGGGTTAGGGATAGGAGGAGCACCCACGTTGTCATAAAATGTAATACTTGCGGATACGTCAAGAGGATTCCAGCCGTCAGGGAGAAGAAGCTGAGGAGGGTTGCCTCTTCTTCACATCGCGTTCGAGAGCTTCCCTGAAGAGCTTTATCCTTAGGTTCGCGGGCTCGTCAACCCTATTGATTAATACGAGCTTCGTTCTCTACCGTCTTGGGAATACCATCCCCTGAAAAGCGGCATGGTCTCCATCTCTTGGAGGAGTTACCTCTTAAAAATTTTCTCGGAACCCCGGTTAGCCCCGCCGTTTTTGGATCGAAGCTAGGCTGTGAAGCTGATTTCTTAATGCGGGATACAGGCTTCTATAGACTTCGTAGAGCTCGTCGTATACTCCGCGCTCCGGGCTCGGCTCGCAGGCCCCTCCCATCCTAACGGTCTTCTTAATGGCGTCCTCGAACCCTCTGTATGCCTTCGCCCCGATCCCCGCTAGGATCGCCGCGCCGAAGGCCGCCTCCTCGACCGCCACGGTCTTTACTCGGCAGTTGAAGATGTCCGCTATTATCTGCCTCCACAGCCTTATCCTACCGCCTCCGCCCCTAATGGTTATCTCGCTTACGGCTACCCCCAGCTCCCTCAAGACCTCCAGAGAGTCTCTTAAGGCGAACGCAACCCCCTCCATCACGGCCCTCACAAGATGCGCGCGCCCGTGGGTTAGGCTAAGACCTATGAACGCCCCCCTGGCGTCGGGATCCATGTGAGGCGACCGCTCGCCCAAGAGATAGGGCAGGAATATTAAGCCCTCCGCCCCCCTGCGAACTCGACCCGCCTCCTTCACCAGCTCATCGTACGGGTTTAAGCTCATCCGCTCGAGAAAGTTCTTCAATCCTAGTTTTTCGATTAACCAGTCGAGGGTTATCCCCGCCGAGAGTATCGCGCCCTGCATATACCACGTATCCGGAACCGCGTGGCAGAACGTATGTATCCTCAGCCTCGGATCGGCCCTGAACCCCTCTAGAACCGCGAAGACCTGCCCGGCAGACCCGATGTTCGCCGAGACCATCCCGGCCTTTATCAGCCCGCAACCGACCGCGCTCACAGGCGAATCCCCTCCACCCGCAACGACCTCGACGCTCCTATCGAGCGATAGCTCCTCGGCCGACTCCCGTGATAGCTCCCCGACAACCTCGGCCGACTCCCGAGGCTCCGGGAAGAGATCTTCGCGGAATCCCAGCTCGGAGATCACCTCTTCTGACCAGCGCCTCCTCCTAACGTCGAAAAGCAGGGTTGCTGACGCGTCCGAGATGTCGGTCGCTAGGTCTCCGGTGAGCTTGAAGCGGATGTAATCCTTCGGCAGGATCACCTTATGGGCCTTTTCGTAGATGGAAGGCTCGTTTTCCCTCACCCAGAGGAGGGAGGGCGCCATGAAGCCCGGCATTATCGGATTAGATAGTATCTCGATTATCCTCTCCTCCCCCAGCTTCCTGCGAATCTCCTCGCACTGGCGGCTGCTTCTGGAATCGGCCCAGATTATCGCGGGTCTTAGGGGCTTGAGCGATCTATCTAGGAGGACCGTTCCATGCATCTGACCCGAGAAGCCTATGGCCTTGACCTCGGCTCGATCTAGGTTGGAGGATTGGAGAGCCCTCCTAATGGCGCTCCTCGCCGCGAGCCACCATCGATCGGGATCCTGCTCGGCCCAGCCGGGCGAGGGGGTTAGGATGGGATACTTCTCAGAGGCTTGGGCGAGTATCTTCCCGTCCTCGTCCATGATGATTACCTTAACGCTCGACGTTCCGAGGTCAACGCCCATCAGATAGCTCACGGCTTCTCCCGGCTCCACAAAACCCTTAACGTCATAAAAAGGTTGGTAGCCGCGGCTCGTCTTTTTAGAGGGAGGCCCGCTAAGGGGGTCCGGAATAATGCCTAAAAGTAGGCCCTCCTCAGCGTAGTAACGTGGATGGTGTCGAGCGTGCAGCTAGCCGATCCCGCGAAGCTTATCGAGAAGGTCGCCGCCTACTTGAAGGAGAATAAGGTTATAGAGCCTCCTCCATGGGCCATGTTCGTCAAGACAGGCGTCCATAAGGAGAGGCCTCCGCAAAACCCAGATTGGTGGTATATTAGAGCGGCTGCGATCATGAGGAAACTCTATCTAAGAGGGCCTCTCGGAGTCTCAAGGCTTAGAACCATGTATGGTGGGAGGCATAGGAGAGGAACTAAGCCCCCGAAGTTCGCCAAGGGCAGTGGAGCGATAATCAGAAAGATCTTACAGCAACTTGAGGAAGCTGGATTGGCCGAGAAGAAGAATAAGAAGGGGAGAGTCCTAACCAAGAAGGGGAGAGAACTATTGGAGGAGGCTGCCAAGCTTATCCTTAGATCCGAGCACACCATTAAGGCTTAAAAATATGATTCGGCAAATATGGCTTGGAAACGGGAGGGCGATCTATAATGGCCGTCGACGACGAAGAACTTGAGAGGATTAGGCAGAGGAAGATGGAGGAACTCCAGCGGAGGATAGCTGAGGAAGAGGAGCGGGCGAGAAGGGAGCTTGAGAGGCAGGCTGCCATGAGGGTGATCCTCACCCCTGAGGCTAGGCAGAGGCTTGCGAACCTAAGGCTAGTTAAACCCGAGCTAGTCGCTCAGCTTGAGGAACAGCTCATCCAGCTGGCCAATACAGGTAGGATTAAGATGCCCATAACCGATGAGACTCTGAAGCAGATCCTGCTTAGACTATCATCGAGTAGGCGTAGGATCAGGATTAGGAGGATCTAGCTTAAAAGGGGTAAGGTTATTAGGAGATCTTTAAGCCATCTCCATGTAGACGATGACGATAAGGACCCTTGTCTTGAAGAAGAAGCTTTCCAGAGCCTTGAGGAAGGCTTGGCCCGTCCCAAGCTGGGTCATGATGAAGACTCATGGGAGGGTTAGATTTCATGCTAAGCAGAGGCATTGGAGGAGGGGTAGGATAAAGACTTGAATGGTGGTGATCTCTAGATGAGCAAGGTTGTTTTGGAAAGAACCTACGTGATCCCGTTGAGAGATGCTTATGAGGCTTCTAGAAAGAGGAGGGCGAAGAGGGCGATAAACATAGTTAAGCGATTCGCTGAGAGACATATGAAGGGAGAGGAGGTGAAGATCTCGGAGGGAGTGAACAAGCTCATCTGGAGTAGGGGTGCGGAGAAGCCTCCAAGGAGGATAAAGGTGGTGATGAGGAAGGATGAGAAAGGAGTCGTTGAAGTGATGTTACCTGAGGAGGCTGAGGAGAAGGGAGAGGAGGAGTCTTAAAGTTCTTCAAGCTTCTCGAAGACCACCTTCGCGATCTTCTTTGAGAGTGGGGGTGGAACGGCCTCACCAACCTGATCAAATTGTCTATTAACTCCTCCAAAGAATACGTGTTCATCTGGGAACCCCATCAATCTCGCCTGCTCCCTAACCGTCAGCAACCTATCTTCATGTGGGTGGATAAATCTAGCCTTTCCATGGACCGTTGGAGCCAATCTCCTAGGATGAAGCCTCACCCAGTTCCTATACACCTTACCCGTCGAATCTTTAAAGGTGAATAGGGCGTCGCCCCACTTAAGCCTCCTAATCTTTCTAAGCCTAAGCTTCCCAACCTTAACTGGGAGGTGGTTTGGAGACTCTCCGAGGGGTGGGAGACCCTTTAAAGCGTCATCCACATACTTAGTGTTCTCTTCCATCCCAGTCAAGTCGAGCCTGATGTTTGAGATGAATACTCTAACTCTTCTCGACGGAGTTCCATACTTATGCGCTCTCAAGATGTTGAAGTATGCTTGATAGCCTATCCTCCTGAAAAATCTCCTCAGCATTCTTCCAAGAGGCTCTTCGATGAGTTCCACGACGTTCTCCAGCACATAGATTTTGGGTCTAAGCTCATCGACAAGTCTCATAAACTCCATTACAAGCCTCCCTTGAGGGTCCGCCAAGAGCCTATCGAGGGGATCTCTCCTCCTCTTAGGGTTCATACTGGTGAATGGCTCGCATGGAGGGCCTCCGATGACGATGTCGATCTCGCCCACGGACTCGGTTATAGCCTTACCGCTAATCCTCTTAACATCTTCCGGGAAGATGGAGGCCCATGGAAAATTCCACATATACGTCTTGACGACATGTGGGTGGTTCTCGATGGCGGCTATCACAGACTTCCCGAAACCTAAGCTAAAGCCGCCGCATCCCGCGAAGACGTCGAGAACCCTTACATCCAAGCCTAAAGAGACTTTTGTCGATCCACCATTTTAGGATTAATAAGGCTTCAATAGTTCATCTCTCTTCCCATGAGAGTCGAATATAGCGTCTTCCTCACAGCATGTAATCTGTAAAGATGCCGCTCATCCAGAGACCTTTGCCTCGCAATCCATCGCTTTGAATCAACAGCCTCTCACTCCCATATCGCGCTTCCAGTTAATCGATAATTTTATCGGGAGAAATGGTGGATAAATTTATCTGAAGATTTAGATCGTCATGCTAGTGGCCTGATATTCTTTTGAAAGTTGTGAGATAATTTTAGCTAGATTTAGGGCTTGGCTGAGGGACGTTATCGGACTCATGCTTTTCCAGACTCTTCTGCAAGCCATTCCTCATACACTTTCCTAACCCTATCGGCCGCCGGACCTGAGCCCTCGACGACGCCTTCTCTAGTCACTCTGATCCTATCCATGACTAGGATGACGTCCGCTTCACGAATGTATCGAACCATGTTTGGGAAGACCTTATTGAGCCTCTCGGCAAGCCTTGAGAGATCTGGGCCGGCCTCAAGAACCGTTAGGTAGGCTATGCTCTTGCCGGCTATGAAGACCTTCTGCAAGCTCTTTCCCTCCATATCCCTAACATCTTCAAGCCATAGGCTGTAATCGCTTGGATTATAGGCCGACACCTTTCCCTCAAACCAAGCTCCATCCACAAGCCTAACCCCAATCCTCTTCCCGAGGATTAGGGAGAGTTCATCGGAGAAGCGCTTAGACGCTATCGCCGCCAACCGCCAACCTCCAAAACATAGCGGGATCTCCAGCTAATTACCCTTTTTCCAAAACACCCATAGCTCAACATTAATTAACAAGCACAAACCCCGAATAAAAGGAGCAAACCATCCCACGCTCCGGTAGTATAGCCAGGACAAGTATACGGGCCTTTCGAGCCCGTGACCCGGGTTCAAATCCCGGCCGGAGCAGATTCTCAACTTTATCCTTTTCATCTTTAGATGTTCGGTGATCCTTTTAGCGCCTTGAGTTTCGCGAGTTCATCCGCGAGCATGGGCAGGAATACCCCGACATCCGATACTATTCCTATCGATTGACGAGTTCCACGATCGACTAGCTTTAATGGGACTGCGGGGTTTATGTCGACGCAGATCACCTTGACCGTTGACGGAAGCATGTTTCCAACCGCTATTGAGTGGAGCATGGATGCGAGCATCAACACTAGATCCACGTCTCTCAAACATCTCCTATACTCTCTCTGGGCCTCAACCATGTCCGTTATTACGTCTGGGATTGGACCGTCATCTCTTATCGACCCCGCCAAGACGTATGGAACCCCTCTGACTATGCACTCATAGAATATCCCCTTCTTCAGAACCCCCTTCTCGACAGCTCCCTTCAGCCCTCCGCACTTCATTATTTCATTGATCGCGACTAGATGATTTCTATTTCCTCCGGGCATCCTATAGCCCTCGTCGACCTTGAATCCGAGAGATGTCCCGAACAGCGCGTATTCGACATCGTGAACGGCTAGAGCGTTTCCAGACAATAAGACATCGACGAAACCCATCCTAATTATCTTGGCCAAGTGTTCGGCGGCTCCGGTGTGGATTACGGCGGGACCCGCCACCACCGCGATCTTCCCTCCATTCATCTTGATCTCATAGATCTCCTCCGCTATCCTCTTGACCATCGTCTGGGTCGGTCTCTCAGATGACGCCCTGCTACTCATGAACTCGAAGATTCCGGCACCCTTCCTCGGATATTCTGGGAGCTTCACTCGAACACCTCTCTCCCCCACAACTATCAAATCTCCCTTCTTGACATCTCTTATCCCCTTACAGTATGCCCTATTCGCCTTTGGATCCACGACTATCACCTTATCCATACAGATGTCCTCAACCCTAATCCATCTTCCATTAAATCTTACCCATGTTGGGTGGTGGGTCGTGGAGTAGAATCCATCTGGGAGGACCATGTCGGCTGGAGCTTCCTCAACCCTCACCTCCTCAGACTCGACTGGAATTGCGCCGAGGGTTCTCAACTCCTTCAAGATGAGGTTTAAGTGGTTTTGATTCTTGCCCTTGACCAGGAGCTTCGCGTAGCTCGTCTCATGCTTTCTCCGCCCAATCCTGAATTCGAGGACCTCGAACTCCCCTCCTAAGTCCATTATCCTATCGAAGACCTTTGGAAGGATATAGGAGTCTATTAGATGGCCTTCAAGCTCAACTATCTCAGAAAACTCGTCACCAGCCTCCTGGAACTCGGTCACCTACCATCCCCAACACCCCTTGAGCGGGTTAAAACGGCCAAAAACTATATTTAACATTTTTCCGATAAGGAGGCTTGGTGAATGAGAAGGGATCTAATAATGATTAAATCTAAGTTCAAAGAGCATTAACAATGGGGCCCGTAGCTCAGCCTGGTGGAGCGCCCGGCTCATAACCGGGCGGTCGTGGGTTCAAATCCCACCGGGCCCATTCTTCAGAAACTCTCCTATCTTTTGGTTGTAACTATATCACCCTTCTTTAGTTAGGTTGGGATGCGGTGTTCTAGCATGAGTCTCGTGGTCTGGGATGAGTGGACTGGGTTTACTATAAGTTCAATTGAGCCTAGATTGATCGAGAACCGTGGCCAAGTTAGCCGCACGGCCCAATATACGCAATATCAGCCTTAACCTGCGAGAGCTGTTCTTCATCTTCCACCGTTTATTTTCGGTTAAAACATTTTTATCCACGATGACATCTCTTGAACCCGTAATGGAGGAGGTCGCGCTTAAGAAGGAGGAGGTAAAGGTCTTATCGACCACCATTAGCGTGTGCCCGGAGTGTAATGCCGTCATCCCAGCGGAGATAATTGAGAGCGATGGAAAGATCTTCATGAAAAAGACCTGCCCAGCCCATGGAGAATTCACTGAGCTATATTTCGGAGACGCGGAGATGTATCATAGATTCTCGAAATACGCCCACGATGGAAAAGGAGTGAGCAACCCACAGGTGAAAGAACTCGGATACACATGTCCATTAAACTGCGGCCTATGCCCAGGCCACATGAGCCACACAGCCCTCGCAAACATAGTAGTAACAAACAGATGCAATTTGGCGTGCTGGTACTGCTTCTTCTATGCCGAGAGGGCTGGATATGTGTATGAGCCGAGTATTGAGGAGATTAGAAGGATGGTTAGGATTTTAAGGTCGATGAGACCTGTTGCCGGAAACTCTATCCAGCTCACGGGCGGTGAGCCAACCCTTCGAAACGATCTACCCGAGATCATTAAGATGATCAGGGAGGAGGGGGTCGATCACGTGATGTTGAACACAAATGGGATTAGGCTTGCGAATGACTTTGAGTATTATAGGAGAGTTAAGGAGGCGGGGGTCAGCAACCTCTACCTAAGCATGGATGGAGTCACGCCTGAGACTAATCCCAAGAATTACTGGGAGATCCCGAAGATCTTGGAGAACGCTAGGAAATTGAACGATGGAATAGTCTTCGTCCCAACCGTGATAAAGACCGTAAATGATCACGAGCTAGGAGATATAGTGAGGTTTGGATTCGAGAACGTCGACGTTGTGAGGGCGGTGAACTTCCAGCCGGTCTCCTTGACGGGTATGATGCCGAGAAAGGAGAGGGAGAGGTTTAGGATAACCATCCCTGATTGTATACATCTGATCGAGGAGCAAACGGATGGGCAGATCCCAGCGGACGCCTGGTTCCCGGTTCCCGCATGTGTTCCGGTAACTCATCTCATCGAAGCCTTCACCAAGGAGCCCAAATACGAGCTGTCAGTTCACTTTGCATGTGGCGCTGGAACCTATGTCTTTAAGGATGGCGATAGGATGATTCCGATAACCAATTTCATAGATGTTGATGGGTTATTGAAGTATCTCCAAGATAGGGCTGACGAGGTCGAATCTGGGAGGAGTAAGGCCATAGCCGCCTCAAAGATCCTCTGGAACTTCAGGAAATTCATAGATGAGAAGAGGGCTCCGACCGGCATGAATGTCACGAGGATGCTGCTCAACGTCTTGATAAAACACGACTATAAGAGCGTTGGAGACTGGCATAGGAGGAGCATGTTCATCGGGATGATGCACTTCCAGGACAAGTATAACTATGATGTTGAGAGGGTTAGGAGATGCGCGATACACTATCTCATGCCCGATG
>Ga0209410_1001853_pt1 | contig 10267 bp, 8 predicted proteins | sample Mar14436cmmetaG_FD_184135 | JGI IMG/M metagenome (GOLD analysis project Ga0209410, IMG submission 184135) | Marine hydrothermal vent microbial communities from Guaymas Basin, Gulf of California to study Microbial Dark Matter (Phase II) - Marker... ... | reverse complement strand
CTCCTTTGAGGTGTTTTCCTGAAAACTTGTCAATCGGATATAACCATATTGGTCTTCTAATGTCTTCACTTTTACACTCTTAATAGAGATGATACTTCGGGTAATTTCAAAGTCCTTTGGCTCAGCAAAACCCTTTCGCCAGATAGTCAAAGTAACTTTTGTACCCTTAGGGCCCCTTATGAGTTTAACTGCCTCATTTAAACTCATATTCTTTGTGGGTTTGTTATTAATCTTTATAATCTTGTCTCCAGGTTTAAGCCCAGCCTTATATGCTGGTGTATCCTCAATAGGGGAGACTACCGTGAGCCAGCCTTCTCTAACGGTAATCTCAATGCCGACACCACCAAATTTACCCTTTGTCTCAATCTGTAGCTCTTTGAACTCATCTGGGGTAAGGAAGGAGGAGTGTGGATCAAGGGAGTTGAGCATCCCTTTGATAGCACCATAGATTAGTTCCTTTGAAGAAGGTGACTCTACATAGCTTTTTTGGACAATATCTAATACCTCAGCAAATGTCTTAAGTTCATCGTATGTATCTCCCTTTTTCTTTGCCCATGCCTGTCCACATATCAATACCAAAACAAAAAAAATGGAAATAATTCTTCTTAGGTTCATCTCTTTTTTCTCCTTTCATTTTTTACTATCAATTACATTTTTATACAAAGAAATGCTAGGGACGTAAAGATTATAAACAAGCTTCAAGCTCCGTGCCTCAACTATATGTAACTTGTGGCCTACAGCTTGAAGCTAATCTTATGAATTAGGCAATTGCTCGAAGACGGTAAGGTTTACAATCTAACAATCTTTTGGCTGCTTCTATTATGTCTTCTGGCATTAAATGGAAATAGGCAAGAAGTGCCTCAGGCTTTCCAGAGATGCCAAAACGGTCTTCAATACCTATGCGTTTTACAGGTACAGGATAAGATTCAGACAAAACTTCACAAACAGCACTCCCCAATCCACCTATGATAAGGTGCTCCTCTGCGGTCACAATGGCCCCTGTGATTTTTGCAGATTCGATGATCAATTCCTTATCAATAGGCTTGATTGTAGACATGTTTATCACCCTTGCAGAGATACCACAGTTTTCAAGTTCTTTGGCCGCCTCAAGTGTATGATGCACCATGAGACCAGTAGCAATAATGGTGATGTCCTCTCCTTCTCTAATAATACTTCCCTTGCCCAATTGAAAGTGATAATCTCCATTATTATAAATAAGGGGAAAATTTACCCTTGAACCACGAACATAAACGGGCCCTTGATATTCTGCGATAGTATAAATTACCTGCTCCATCTCTATCGCGTCTGCAGGGACAATCACTGCCATGTGTGGGAGGATACGCATTAAGGCAATGTCCTCTATTGCCTGGTGGGAACCCCCATCATCTCCTACAGTGATGCCTCCGTGGCTGGCTACTATTTTTACATTAAGGCCAGCATAAGCTACTGATTGTCTAATTTGCTCCCATGCCCTACCTGTAGCAAAGATTGCAAATGTGCTAGCAAAAGGGATCTTTCCTGAAGCGGCCAAACCTGCTGCAGTTCCAATCATATCCTGTTCTGCTACCCCCATATTAAAAAAGCGATTTGGAAACTCTTTAGCAAACATCTTTGTTTTTGTAGAACCAGAAAGGTCTGCATCTAGAACTACGATGTTTTCATTCCTCCTTCCTAGCTCTAACAATGCACGCCCATAGGCCTCCCTCACGCTTGCCTTTTCCATTTTTCCTCCTAATTTGAATCTAATTCTTTCAATGCCTTTTCCAACTCAATATCGTTTGGGGCTATACCATGGTACTTTACCTGATTTTCAAAAAAGGAAACGCCTTTTCCCTTTATTGTATGGGCAATGATTATAGTAGGCCTGCCCTTTATCTTCTCAGCCTTATCTAATGCATCTAGGATTTGATTAAAGTCATGACCATCTATTTCCAAAACCTCCCAGCCAAATGCCTCCCACTTCTTACCTAATGGTTCAATGTTCATTACATCCTTTACCCAGCCATCTATCTGGAGGCCATTGTTGTCCAAGATGGCACAGAGGTTATCGATTTTATAATGGGCAGCCGTCATAGCCGCCTCCCAAACTTGGCCTTCTTGAACCTCACCGTCCCCTAAAAGCACATAGACCCTAGATGGTATCTTATCTAAACGTAAAGCTAGGGCTATGCCATTTGCCATAGAAAGCCCCTGACCTAAGGAACCAGTAGGTACCTCAACCCCAGGGGTAAATTTTGAATCTGGATGCCCTTGAAGGTGGCTTCCCAATTTCCTAAGCTCAAATAGCTCCTTTCTGTCAAAGTAACCACACCTAGATAGTACTGCATAAAGTGCTGGGGCTGCATGGCCCTTTGAGAGGACAAATCTGTCCCTTTCTCTATAATGGACATTACTTGGGTCATGGCGCATCTTAGAGAAAAAAAGGGCTACTAGAATCTCTACAACAGAGAGCGAACCCCCTGTGTGGCCTGAGGTGGCCTTATTGAGCATTATCAAAATATCTTTTCTAATATCTTTGGCTATTGCCTTAAGTCTCTCAATATCCGCTTCTTCCATTTGCCGCCTAACTTATCACAAATTGATAATGGATGCAACAGTCAAATATGACCAATAAAAGATAAATTAGATAAATAATAAACCAATTTTTCAATTTTTGAATCTCTTTTCCTATAATTTCCCCTCTTGCCAACTCTTTGCCCTAAGTCCTTTTTATATTTAAAATTAACTAATCAATTTTTTTAATTCATTACAAAAGATTTCATATGTATCTTTACCGTGAAGACAGAAAATAACCTTTTCTAGTCCAGTTTTTCCCTTTAGGTATTCAATAGTTGCAGAGAGCATGACCTTTGCAGCACGATCTTTAGGAAAGCCAAATATGCCTGTGCTTATCGCTGGAAAGGCAATGCTCTTTAATCTATGCTCATCTGCCAATTTTAAACTATTTAATGTAGCCATCCTCAACTTTTTTTCCTCATCCCCTTCACCCAGGCGTGGCCCCACTGCATGTATTACATATCTTGCCTTTAATCTCCCTGCTGTTGTGATCACTGCCTCTCCTACATCTATAGGGCCAATCTTATTACACTCTTCTTGGATGATCTGTCCTCCCTCCCTTAGTATTGCACCTGCTACTCCACCCCCCATGATTAGGCTAGGACCAGCTGCATTTACAATGGCCTCTGCATCCAGTTTGGTAATATCCCCTTCCATTAATTCAATCTCTTTATTTCCTATTTTTTTCTTCATCCTTAAACCCCCCTTCTTTCTCCCCAAATATATTTATGTAATTGCAATTGAAGCCTTACAGGTAAATGATCTTTTAATATCCAAGATGCCAAAAGTTGTGGCGACAATATATTAAATACAGGTGAACATAGAACCTTACATCTCTCTATCAGTCTATATTTTAGTATGATATCCTTTGTCCAATCATAATCCTCCCTACTTCCAATGACAAATTTTACCTCATCCATTTTAGATAAATAATCTATATTTTTCCAGTACATATACTCTGTCATACCACTACCTGGACACTTCAGATCCATGACCTTAATTACTGAATGGGGCAAATTATTTATAGGCAAACTCCCATTTGTCTCTAGTAAAATCTTATAATTTTCATTTAATAAGCTTTTTATTAAATAAATTACGTTGGGTTGGAGGAGGGGTTCACCACCTGTAATACAGACCAGCCTTACTTTGTGTTTGTGCACAAATGACATAATCTCATCTAAACTATAGACATCTCCCTTACTTAAGGCATAGGTTGTGTCACACCACTTGCAGCGTAGATTACACCCACTGAGACGGATGAAAATACAAGGTAAACCAGCATAACTAGATTCTCCCTGAATGCTATAAAAAAGCTCACTTATAAATAGATTTGGCATCTATGCCAAACCCAAGAAGATTTTTATCAAAAGGTGAAGTGGGGGTAGAATAAAATAGTCCACAATCCCTGTGAATACCAAAAACAAAAGCAAAAACACACCGTAGATTTGAAATCTTTTAAATGCCAACAGCCACTCAAATGGTAAAAATGCCTCTAATATATGGCCTCCATCCAAAGGGGGAATAGGCAGCAGATTAAAGCAGGCCAATCCCAAATTTATAATCACACTTGTTTGGATCATGAGAAAGAGGGGCATCATTATCTTTAAGATAGGACCATGCAAATAAAGTCCAAACATACTGCGGTAAATTAAGGCAAATATACCTGCCAATACAATATTACTCATTGGCCCAGCTAGGGCTACCCATAACATATCCCTGTGAGGGCGGCGGAAATAGCGAGGGTCTATTGGTACAGGTTTTGCCCAACCAATAATCCCCGTGATAAGGAATACAAGTGTGCCCCAAAAATCTAGATGCCTAAAGGGATTAAGTGTAAGCCTCCCATGGGCCCTTGGGGTAGGGTCCCCTAACTTATCTGCTACATATCCATGGGCCATCTCATGGACTGTGACAGCAAGGAGGATAGGGGGGATTAATATTGTTAATTCTTGCAATTTTTTGGCAATATCCATAAATTAACTATTTACTTATTTTGATTTTGTGTCAAGTGGAAAAGGTGCATAAAATAATGTATAATGGCAATATGAAGGCCATCAAGCACATTATACCAAAGGTTGAAACCACCATAAAACGGTATAACATGTTTTCCCAAGGTGAAAAAACCTTGGTAGCTGTTTCTGGGGGGCCAGATTCTGTTGCCTTATTGTATGTTTTATATGAATTGAGAGAGAAATATCAATTAAATTTGAGTATTGTTCATTTCGAACACGGCATTAGGGGAAAGGCATCTTTGGAAGATGCCAAATTTGTAGAAAAGTTGGCCAAGGAATTAGATCTGCCATTTTACTTAGGTCAGGGAAAGGTAAGGGAATTTGCCAAAGAGAAAAAAATCTGCTTGGAGGCAGCAGCAAGGGAACTTCGATATAGATTTTTTGAGGAAATAATAGAAAAACAAGGGTTCGATAAGGTGGCTTTGGGGCATACTGCAGATGATCAGGTAGAAGAGATCCTGAGGAGGTTTATTAGGGGTACAAGCTGGATAGGTCTGGCTGGAATGCCTCCAGTAAGGGGAAAATACATACGCCCCTTGATTGAGGTCACACGTAGAGAGATTGAGGAGGCATTAAAAGAGAGCCAAATCTCATATAGAATTGATGAAACAAATGAAGATTTGAGATTTTATCGCAATAGGATTAGACATAAACTCATCCCCATTATGTCTGAGTTCAATCCCCGCTTTAAACAAGGGGTCTTGGAAATGGCAGAGATCTGGCGTGAAGAGGATGCATTTATAAGGAAATTAGCAGAGGCCGCTTATAAAGATAGTGTAATGGAAGAAGATGGAGGTTTGGCACTTGATTTAAAAAAATTTTCTAGATATCAACTTGTTTTACAAAGGAGGGTATTGTGTGAAGTCCTTAAGTCTCTTTCTATTAATTATACCCGCAGGCATATAAATGTTTTACTTAGATGGGCATCTCCAGGTGGTGTACACAAGAGGTTTTCCCTGCCCAAGGGGTGGTGGGCCTACAAAGAGGGTGAAAGACTCCTTTTCACACGTAAGATAGACAATTGCCCAGAGTATAGATACCTTGTTTTTTCTCCTCAAGATACATATATTGAAGAGGTCAAAACCTTATTTAAGATGCAGATAAAGATAGGTTCGTTAAGAGACATTGATTTTTCTCCAAAAAAGGCTTATATTAATTTAGGAAAGTGTAAATTTCCAATAGAAATTCGTCCATTCAAGGCAGGAGATAGATTTTGGCCCTTAAATTCAAAAGGTTTTAAAAAAGTAAAGGATTTTTTTATTGATAAAAAGATTCCTTACTCCTTGAGGAGGGAATATCCGGTATTTGTAAGTGGAGGAGAGATCATTTGGATAGCTGGTCTTAGATTGGACGAGAGGGTCAAATTAGATGAAAATGTATGTAAATATCTATTAATAGAGATGGTAAAAGATGAAGATAAACCAAACTTATAAAAATTTAGGTATTTGGTTGGTTATTGGTATAATAATGATTTTGCTCTTTAATTTGTTTAGTCATCCTCCAAAGAAAGAGGGTATTAGTTATAGTGATTTTTTAGATAAGGTAGAAAGCGATCAGGTAGTTGGAGTTATTATCAAGGGTAGTCGAGTCCGGGGGAATCTAGTAAGTGGTGAAACCTTTCAGACCTACATACCCAAAGATGCACAATTGGTCCCGCTGCTTCGTCAAAAACATGTAAAGATAAAGGTAGAGCCTGAAGAAGAGTCTCCTTGGTATATGACAATACTTATTTCTTGGTTTCCTATGATACTTTTGATTGCCGTATGGGTCTTTTTTATGCGGCAGGTACAAGTAGGGGGCGGAAAGGCATTTTCCTTTGGGAGGAGTCGAGCAAAATTGGTTACAGACCAAGGGAAAAAGATTACCTTTGCTGATGTGGCAGGGATAGATGAGGCAAAGGAGGAACTTCAAGAAATCGTAGAATTTTTAAAAAATCCGCAGAAGTTTACCAAATTGGGGGGGAAGATCCCCAAAGGTGTACTCTTAGTAGGTGCCCCAGGGACTGGTAAGACATTGCTATCACGTGCTATTGCTGGAGAGGCCGGTGTACCATTTTTTAGCATCAGTGGGTCTGAGTTTGTAGAGATGTTTGTGGGGGTAGGGGCTGCCAGGGTAAGGGACCTATTTATCCAGGGTAAAAAGAATGCACCATGTATTATCTTTATCGATGAGATAGATGCTGTGGGGCGCTATCGTGGGGCAGGTCTGGGCGGCGGGCATGATGAGAGAGAGCAGACATTAAACCAACTTCTAGTAGAGATGGATGGATTTGACTCTAGCGAGGGGGTTATCCTTGTTGCGGCTACAAATCGCCCTGATGTATTAGACCCTGCCTTGTTGAGGCCAGGGCGCTTTGACCGTCAGGTAGTGGTGCCTATGCCAGATGTAAGAGGAAGAGAGGCCATTTTGAAGGTTCACACAAAGGGGGTACCATTAGCAGAGGATGTAGATCTGTCCATATTGGCCAGGGGTACACCTGGATTTTCAGGTGCCGATTTGGCCAATTTGGTAAATGAGGCAGCTTTGTTGGCTGCTAGGCAAGAGAAAAAGAAAGTGGAGATGGTAGATTTTGAGGCAGCAAAGGATAAGGTGCTCATGGGGAAAGAGCGCCGCAGCATGATCATAAGCGATGAAGAAAAAAGGCTTACGGCCTATCATGAGGCAGGACATGCCTTAGTAGCCAAACTTTTGCCTGGTTCAGACCCCATTCATAAGGTTAGTATTGTCCCTAGGGGCAGGGCATTGGGTGTTACACAACAACTACCGGTAGATGAAAGGCATACATATCCAAAAAGATATCTATTAAATAAATTGGCTGTACTGTTGGGTGGAAGGGTTGCAGAGGAGATTGTATTTAACGATTGTACTACTGGGGCAGGTGTTGATTTGGCCCAGGCAACAGAGCTGGCTAGAAAGATGGTGTGCAATTGGGGGATGAGCGATGCTATTGGCCCACTTACCTTTGGAAAACGTGAGGATCATATCTTTTTGGGCAAGGAATTTGCGCAAATTAGAGATTATAGTGAAGAGACAGCACGTAAGATAGACGAAGAGGTCAAAAAATTGGTCACTCAATCCTATGAGCAGGTTAGACAACTGCTTAAAAAGAATATTGATTTGTTACATAAAGTGGCTAATCTCCTCTTAGAAAAAGAGACCATTGATGGAGCTATGTTAGATAAGCTTATCAGTGAGACTAGTGCATAATGCAGACACAGACTGCAGGCCAAGGCATCAAAAAATATAATGAAAGTTAATAAGATAGTATTGGCCTATTCTGGTGGTTTAGATACCTCTGTTATTCTGCGGTGGTTAAAAGAGACATACAATTGTCAGGTGGTAGCCTTTATTGCAGATATAGGCCAAGGAGACTTATCAGGCCTTGAAGAAAAGGCCATGGTTACAGGTGCAGATAAATTTTATATGGTGGACCTAAAAGAGGAATTTGTAAAGGACTTTGTATTCCCAGCGTTTCGGGCTAATGCCATTTATGAGTCTGGTTATCTTTTGGGCACATCCTTGGCTAGGCCAGTAATTGCCAAAAAACAAATAGAAATTGCCATAGAAGAGGGTGCTGATGCAGTGGCCCATGGTGCTACAAGTAAGGGAAATGACCAAGTGAGATTTGAATTGGCCTATATGGCCCTGGCCCCTCATCTAAAGATTATTGCCCCTTGGAGACAGTGGTCATTTAAATCACGTAGTGATTTGATGGCCTATGCAAAAAAGATGAATATCCCAGTAGAGGCTACATTAAAGAGGCCATATAGTATAGATAGAAATCTAGTCCATATAAGCTATGAGGGAGGACAATTGGAAGACCCTTGGCAACCACCGCCAGAAGAGATGTTTAAACTTACAGTTTCACCTGAAAGGGCATTGGATGAGCCAGAGGAGATCACTATTAGTTTTGTAGAAGGCAATCCTGTAGCTGTAAATGGACAGAATATGACCCCTGCAGCTATCTTGGAATATCTCAATAAAATTGGCGGAAGGCATGGGATAGGACGTGTTGATCTAGTAGAAAATAGATTTGTAGGGATAAAATCAAGGGGTGTATATGAGACACCAGGTGGGACACTAATTAGGATTGCCCATCAGGCACTAGAGGCCATCACCTTGGATAGAGAGGTTATGCACCTGCGCGATAGCCTTATTCCACGCTATGCAGAGTTGATTTATTATGGATTTTGGTTTTCACCTGAAAGGGAGGCACTTCAAGTGTTCATAGACAAAACCCAAGAGAATGTAACCGGTGATGTAAAAATGAGGCTTTATAAGGGGCAATGCACTGTTTTGGGGAGGAGATCTCCTTATAGCCTATATAAGACCGAGCTAGCTACATTTGAGGACATAAAGGATTATAGCCCAAGCGATGCAGAGGGGTTTATTCGACTGCACGGGTTGAGGCTTAAAGTTTGGTATCAAAGGAAAAGGCAGTGAAAAAGGCTTGGGCAGGTAGATTTACTAAAGAGACATCACATATAGTAGAGTCATTTACGGCCTCTATTGATATTGACAAGCGTCTTTATGCCTATGATATCCAGGGAAGTATTGCCCATGTGAAGATGCTGGCCAAACAGAAAATCATCAAAGAGGAAGAGGCAAATAGAATTATTCAAGGGCTAAAAGAGATAAAAGATGAGATAGATAGTGGGGATTTTTTGTTTGATATTAGTGATGAAGACATCCACATGGCCATTGAAATGGCATTAAAGAAAAAAATTGGTAAATTAGCGGCCAAGCTTCATACCGCTAGGAGTCGTAATGATCAGATAGTCCTAGATGAACGCCTCTATTTGAAGGATGAGATTAAAAATATTATTGGATTGATTCAGGAATTAAGGGGCAATTTAACAAGGTTAGCAAAGACATATATAGATGTTATTATGCCAGGCTATACTCACCTCCAACATGCGCAGCCCATTCTATTTTCTCATTACCTAATGGCCTATACAGAGATGTTTAGACGTGATGTTGAGCGTTTAGAAGATTGTTATAAGAGGGTGGATGTTTTGCCATTGGGTAGCTGTGCCTTAGCAGGCACTGCCTTTCCTATAGATAGGCACTATGTGGCAAGGCTTTTGGGTTTTAAAAAAGTATCAGAAAATAGTATAGATACAGTCAGTGATAGGGATTTTATTCTGGAGTTCTTAAGTGCGGTAGCGATTTTGGCTATGCATTTAAGTCGTTTTGCAGAAGACTTTATATTGTGGTCAAGTGAGGAATTTAATTTTATAGAGATTGATGATGCATTTTGCACAGGCAGTAGCATTATGCCCCAAAAGAAAAACCCTGATGTGCTAGAGCTGATTAGGGGGAGGGTAGGGCATATCTATGGAAATTTATTTAATCTGCTTACTGTGATGAAAGGGCTTCCTTTGTCTTATAATCGAGACATGCAGGAGGATAAAAGGCCACTCTTTGATACCATTGATACTATAAAGCCCATTTTGAGTATCTTATCAGCGCTTTTACAAAATATAGAGATCAATAGGAAGAGGATGGAGGATGCCACAAGGGCAGGGTTCCTACTAGCTACCGATCTGGCAGATTATTTAGTGGTTAAGGGGATGCCATTTAGAGAGGCCCACGAGACTGTGGGCAAAATAGTCAAATATTGTGAAGAAAGAGGTAAGAGTTTAGAGACATTGAGCATTGAGGAAATGCGCAATTTTTGTAATTTAATCAATAATGAT
>Ga0209410_1001852_pt1 | contig 10269 bp, 9 predicted proteins | sample Mar14436cmmetaG_FD_184135 | JGI IMG/M metagenome (GOLD analysis project Ga0209410, IMG submission 184135) | Marine hydrothermal vent microbial communities from Guaymas Basin, Gulf of California to study Microbial Dark Matter (Phase II) - Marker... ... | reverse complement strand
TACACCCAATACCTGCTACAAGGCATCTAGGATGAAGTACCAGTGTGCTGGGCTCGTATTTGGCCCTTTTCCAGCTCACCCGTATCCCCGGCACACAGGGCTGCCACTGCTCAAGGCTGTCAACTATTTCCAGCATGATTTCACCGCAGTGCCCTTGGCCCACAAGGCCTAATCTATCCTCAGGGTCGAATATCTGCACTACTTCCCCTGCCAACATTGCCCCATTGACAGTCTTGACCGCCTCAATGTTTCCAATGGCCATATCCCTTTCTTTAGCAACCACATCTACGGAAGTTATTCCTGCGGCATCTGTAGCCGTGGTTATCACGGCCTGCCCTCCTGTGATTGATGCGATCTGGCGGGCCAGGGCATTTGCTCCGCCCAAATGACCACTCAACAGGCTAATGCAAAACTTCCCCATTTGGTCAAGCACCACAATTGCAGGATCCCGGTCCTTTGACGTAATGAGAGGGGCAATCACCCTTACCACAATACCGGTTGCAGCAATGAACACATGGGCATCGTAGCCAAAAAAGTTATTCTCCACAATGTGGCGTAGGCTCTCAAAGTGCATGGCCCCCTCTGGCCCAGGGCACCTTTTGTGCAAAAAAAGATCAGCTCCCAGCTCCTTTGCAAGCCTGTGGCCAAGGTCTGCCCCTGCTTTGGTCAGTGCATATATGGCAATGGGCCTCATTTGCGGAACCCATGGGCAAATTCCTTGCTGTAAAGCCTCGATACCCACCCCTCCTCGTCCTGGCCCGGAAGCACAAGAAAGACGGCTTGCCGTGTTATACCCTGCTCCTTCACGCGCCTTGCAAGATAACCAAGCCGTGTGCTGAACACCATCTCATCGGGCCAGCCAACTCTATAGCCAACTACAATGGGCGTATCAGGTGAGTATCCCCCAGAAATCAGTTTGTCCTGCAGCCCCCTTGCTTCGGCAGCAGACAGATAAATGGCCATCGAAGTCTGGTGAGAGGCAAGAAGCTCAAGCCTTTCATTGTTAGGCATTTTTGTGCGGCCTTCCATCCTTGTAAATATTAAAGACTGACACCTCTCAGGAATAGTAAATGATACCCCAGCCCTTGCGGCTGCAGCAAAAGCGGCTGTAACACCCGGAATAACCTCATAGCTAATGCCTTCCCTGTCCAGCAGAATCATCTGTTCCCTGATGGCTCCATAAAGAGAAGGGTCTCCGGTATGGACCCTCGCCACAAGCCCCCCGGAGTTCACGGTATCAACAATGAGGGCGTGTGTTTCATCTAGAGTCAATGATGATGAATCCACCACCCTGGCATCCTTGCGTGCATAACCTATCACTTGCTCTGGCACCAGGGATCCAGCATATAAAACCAGGTCTGCCTGCTCAATCCACCTTTTTCCTTTCACTGTGATTAGTTCCGGATCGCCAGGGCCAGCCCCAACAAATGCAACAGAAACACTCTTGCCTTTTTGTATATGTTTCTTTTCCATGTCCATTTGCCTAAATCTATTTTCTTTTTTCCGCAACTATTATAGACACAGGGTTTAGGGCCTCAAGCCGTATATCTCCTGATATCCTGGCTGAACGCGCCACATTTACCTGGATTACCTCAAATGGCCACCCCAATCTTTCCAGGTGTTGCTTTATACGCCAGGCTGATCCCATGACCACTGTATGGGCCACAAGCCTCCCGCCGCTCCTTAATCTCTCGCAGACAGTCTCCATCAATTCATATCCCTCCAACATACCCCCGCCCAAAAAGACCTTATCAGGGGAGGGGAGGGAATCAAGGCAACGTGGCATCTCTCCCACCACCACCTCAACAAGATAGGCCCCGGTCCTCTTGATATTTTCCCTTATCCAGCCTACCCGCTCCCTGTTTCTTTCAACAGCAAAGACCTTGCCCTCCCTTGCAAGGCACGAGGCCTCAATGGCTACCGCCCCAGACCCTGCTCCCAGGTCCCATACTGTATCGGTTGGCTTTATTGCAAGGCTTGCCAGACCAATGGCCCTTATCTCTTTTTTTGTGATCATACCCCTATCGTGCACATACAGCTCATCACTCAAACCCACAGACAAGGCCACTGCCGGCCTCTTTACGCGCCTCAGTAGCACAAAGTTAAGGGGCGAAAATTTTATGCCTTCAACCTCATCTAGGGATACATCACGAATTCTCTCATCAGCGTAGCCCAAATTTTCAAATACCGTCATACGGAATGTATCAATATTCCTCTCTTTCATGACGGTGGCTATAACAGAGGGGCCTAGATCACTTCCAGTATAAACACCCACCATATCACTGAAGGTAAAGGCCCTCACAAGGGGCCAAATGTCTTCCCTTCCATGAATCGATACTACCCTCCAATTATCCCAAGGAATCTTTGCCCGTGCCGCAGTCACTTGAACTGTGGTGATACTTGGTATGAACTCCAGTTGATCCCCATTCATTTCTGCCAAAAGCCTCTTTCCAATACCAAAGAAAAGGGGATCACCATCTGCAAGTACCACAACCTTTCTGCCCTGGGACCACTCTTTCTTTATGGTTTTTACAACCTCCCCCAACGGCCCCTTTATCTCAAGTACCTTGCCCTTATAGCCCTCAAAGCGTTTGACGAGCCGAGCGCCACCCACCAATAAATTGCTTGCATGTATCAGTCTTATGATATCCTGCCTGGGACTGTCCAACTCAATTCCAAGCCCTATGACATGAATCTTGTTCATCGCCGCTTCTTGGCTCCATAGCCTATTGTGGATTGAGGATCAGTCTTGTGAGCAAGCAGCTTACCATCTGTGGAAAACAAAAAGTATGTGAGCCGCGGCCCCGGTCCAGCAAACTCTCTCGCCCTTGCAAGTGCCTCCTTCAATACCCTGGCTAAGACACGATCAGCGCACTCTTGGCCTAATATCACGCCAAGTGCCTCTCTTGCCGTGTTTGACGAGGCCACCTTTCCTGCTGCCTCATCTTGTATCCCCTCTTCCCTGGCCCATTGAGAGAGTCTTTTGAGGTCAAGGACTGAGCTTCTTGCATGTGTATAGCCGTGGCCTAGGGCCATCTTTACGAGCTTTCCAAAAAAGCAGGAATAAATAATATGAGAAAATCCCTTGCGCACAGCCTCTTGCACAGAGAACGAAAAAAAATCAGCCACCTGCACAAAGGCCACAGGCGGGATATCAGGACGCAGTCCCCTCAAAAATCGCTCACTCCTTCCACCGGTCGTAAGTACAATGGTGCCCAACCCCTGGGCCCTGGCAACATTCATAGCCAAGGTGATGGTGTCTTTGTAGGCCTCTGTGGAAAATGCCACCACAGTGCCCCGAGTGCCCAGGATGGATATGCCTCCCACTATGCCCAACCTCGGGTTTAACGTCTTCTGGGCGATTTCCTCGCCACCAGGCACTTCAACAGTGACTGTAACTGATCCCTCAATACCTGCTTCCACAAGCCCCTCCCTGACAGCTCTCGTTATCTGTTGCTTAGGGGCTGGATTTATTGCATACTGGCCAACCTCTACGGGTAAACCCGGCTTTGTGACTCTACCTACCCCCTCTCCTCCTGTTATGGTTACATTGCCTTTTGGCCCAGATGGATCAATCCTGACTCTGCACCAGATATGGGCCCGGTGCGTTGCATCAGGGTCATCCCCCCCATCCTTTATAACCAGTGCACTGGCTCCATCTTTCTGTGCTTTCAATAGGCTAATGGGTATACGCATCCGAGTGTTATCAGGCAACGGAGTATCAACCTCACGAATGCCTTGCCTCCCCCCTATAAAAAGCACAGCCGCTTTTGCTGCGGCAGCGGCTGCTGTTCCAGTTGTAAAGCCAATACGGAGTCTTCTCTTCCGTGACTTCATTATAGCCCTTGCCCTGGACAGAACATCATAACCATTACCCAGCCAAGCCAGCCAAGGCATTTATCACTGAGGCTGCAACTGCTGACCCTCCTTTGCGGCCCCTAATGGTAATATACGGGACCTTTTCCTGTTCTCTTAGCATTTCCTTGGACTCTGCTGCATTTACAAACCCAACCGGCATACCCACCACAAGCGCGGGAAGACAACGACCTGCCTCAACAAGCTCCAATAACCTAATGAGGGCGGTGGGGGCGTTTCCGATAACATATATTCCACCCATTATGCGGTCACACACAAGCTCTACAGCTGCACTTGCTCTTGTAATACCCTTTGACTGGGCCATCCTCACCACCAGTTCATCCCTGATATGACACTCCACCCTGCAACCCCATTTAGCCAGACGCCTAGGGCCTATGCCCACCATTGCCATCAGTGTGTCCGTGACCACCAGACAGCCTCGTCTGATGGCCTTTATCCCGTTCTCTATAGCTTGAGGGTGAAATTCTGTTAGCTTCAACAATTCAAAATCCGCGGTCGCATGTATCATGCGTCTTACAACAATCCACTCATTCCCATCAAATGGCCTTGGCTCTGGAACTTCTGAATCTATTATTTCAAAAGAGCGCTGTTCAATGTCCTTTGGTGAGAAAATGTCATTGCGAAGGTCCTTAATCCTCATAGGATTTCCCCTCAGGGCCCGTATTGCTTGCAAAAATTCACAAAATGCCTTGCCACATTTCTGTTGGACGCCCAATATAAATGAACATAGGAAGCAAGTGTATTTTTAAACAAAAACCCCTCACATTTTGCCCGCCCTGCGGCCTGCTCACTTATATCGTAAACCTGCTCTGTATCCCCATACCACCCCTGAACAAAGGAATAATGGTACTCATGGCCCCGCAGCCTTGCTCCCTTTGGCCCTATGATGACATCTTTGCCGATTACCACTTCTCTATAACCCAGCACCTTCAGGGACAGCTCCATCTTTGCTCTCATATTAAAAACCCCACACATGGGGAAATAATCCCCCTCAATAGTTTGGATCTCCTCCATTAGGTACATGAATCCACCGCATTCCGCATAAATAGGGCCTCCTTCAAGGGCAAATTCCTTTATCTCGCGCAATAAAGAGGTATTTTGTGAAAGTTGACTGGAGTATAGCTCTGGATATCCTCCCCCCAAATAAAGGCCCTTGATCCCCTCCGGCAAGCTGGGGTCATGAAGCGGAGAAAATGGTATAAGCTGGGCGCCAGCCTCTGTCAGAAGCCTCAAATTTTCAGGATAGTAAAAACAAAATGCTCGATCTTGTGCTATACCGATCTTCACCTGGCCTTCCTCATGCCTGCATGGACCCCATCCCTTAGACAAAGGGTAATCCTTCTGAAGCCTCGTGTCATGAAGCAATTCGTCAAGGTTTACATGATCCTCGATCCAGGAAGAAAACCTCTCAATTGCCTTTGCATCCTGCTCCATATCCTGTTCAGTGACCAAGCCCAAGTGGCGAGACGGGATCATCACATCCCTATTTCGAGGCAAACATCCATATACCTTGAGCCCAGCATCCTCCATGGCATCTTGCAACATGGATGCATGACTATCACTGCCTACTCGGTTAAAAATGACTCCAATTAAACTGAGATCCGGGTCAAAATGATAATACCCACTTGCCATGGCTGCAGCAGAGCGCGCCATAGCGCGGGCATCGATAACTAGAATTACTGGGATGCCTAACCATTTTGCCATTTGGGCAGTTGAGGCCACTTCGTCCTTGCCCGACAACCCATCAAACAGGCCCATCACCCCTTCCAGTATTGCCACGTCAGAATCACTTGCATAACGTTGAAAAAGGCCTATGTTTGTTTCCTTTGTTAGCATCCAACCATCTAAGTTGTGAGAGTCCCTCCCGGTTATGCGCCGGTGATGCCCAGGATCAATGAAATCTGGCCCCACTTTAAATGGCTGGACCCTCATCCCCCTTCTCACCAGAGCTGCCATGATGCCCAATGTCACAGTGGTCTTTCCACATCCGCTATGTGTCCCTGCTATGCAAAAGGCATATTTCATATGCTTACGCTCCTGGCATTAGGCCCTAAGCCCCACTAAAGTAAAGATTCGTTGGATGTCACAATGCTTTTCAAAATGGTCGGCCAGTTTGTCATACTGAGCAAATCGGGCGAGCCGTCCTTTCCTTGGCCTCCGCGTCTTCAACCCTTTCAATGCCCTTATCTTGTTAAGAATCTCTGCTCTAAAGCTCGGGGAATCCAGCACACCATGAATATATGTCCCCATTATGTGCTTATCATCTGTCACCCAGCCATCCTCCCATGACTTGCTCTTGCCAGGCTCATGGATCAAGGCAAATGCATACCCTCTTTTGCCCTGCACATAGGTCCTGCCCATATGGATTTCATAGCCTTTAACATTGGAATCATAAACCATGCTCCTACCAACAACCTTCCTTACAATCTTTTCTTGCTCAAGAACTGTCTTTACGGGCAACAGCCCTATCCCTCTTACCCTGCCCCGAGCAGCCTCAACGCCAAAGGGATCCTCGACCCACTCACCTAACAACTGATATCCTCCACAGATACCCAACACGTACTTTCCGCTGCGGGCGAATTCCTTGATCCTCTTTTTCCACCCTCTTCGGGCCAACCATAGGGCATCGGTCATCACGTTCTTTGTACCAGGTAATATGAGCCAGTCGTATTCGGGGGTCAACTTGTTTGGCCTCGATAGATAGTTCACCACCACGCCGGGTTCTTTGTCCAAAATCTCAAGATCTGTAAAATTGGATATAGCAGGAAGCCTAGGCACGGCAATATTTACGCTCTGGGCTGATATTTCCTTAAAAGGCCTCTTGTCCATCTGCACCGAAACAGAATCCTCTGCGTCAATGTGAATATCTTCGAAATATGGAACAAGCCCCAACACGGGCTTACCGGTTTTATTCTCAATATATCTAATTCCGCTTTCAAACAGCCTGGGGTCCCCCCTGAATTTATTGATTAAAAATCCTATTGTAAGCTGCCTTTCTGTCTTGCTCATGAGGCCATATGTACCGATTATCTGGGCAAATACTCCCCCGCGATCTATGTCAGCTACAAGGATACATTTGGCATCGGCAGCCTTTGCCATTTCAAAATTCACGAGGTCCCTGTCCTTCAAATTCATCTCGCAGCAGCTACCTGCCCCTTCCATGACAATTACATCATATTGGGCGGCCAACTTGTGGAAGGATTCCATGACTACCTGCTTCAGTTGAACTTTGTACTTATGGTATTCCATAGCACTTAAATGCGTTGCTACTTTACCCCGGACAACCACCTGTGAGGCCTGACCACTGGAGGGCTTTAAAAGAATGGGATTCATCTCCACAGAAGGAAGCAGTCCTGCTGCCTCGGCTTGTGCCACCTGGGCCCTGCCGATCTCCCCTCCTTCAATGGTTACGTATGAGTTGTTGGACATGTTCTGGGCCTTAAAGGGAGCGACCTTGTACCCTTTTCTTTTCAATATTCGGCAAAAGGCCGTAACGGCAATGGACTTGCCCACGTCGCTGCCTGTTCCTAAAAACATTAAACTAACACCCACTTTCAACTTCCATCAATGCATTGGTCCAAAACTAGATTCCTGGAAACAAGAACATATCCATCAGAAAGGTCCCGCCGGCCACCATTAAGCTAAGCACCCTGAATCCCTGTGTCGTTATCATGCTGGTTCCTGCCTTTTGTGTTACAAATTTCTTGCCTTCATAAAATTTCACGCATTTGAACAGCCGACAAGGGGCATGCTTCAATGCAGTCCCAGCAACCCATACACAGGTCCTGGAATACAACAGGGGGTTCAAACGCCCCATCAATCTGTTTAATCACCTTGTGCGTACATGCCTTCACTGACCAGCAAATGCCATGTTCAGGGTTACACTGTCGGGGATTGCAAATACTGTAATCCACAAAAGCAAAAGCCTTTTTCCCTTGCACCTTATATTTGTCCTCCGAAATTTTAAACGCCCATTATGCCAAAATCCCGTGACTGAGCAAGGTTCTTCTTAACCACGCTTTCCCTTATGCTTTATCTTCATCCTTTAACCCCTTTTTCTTGATAAAGAGCAAAGACAGGTAAGAGGGCATTTTATTACGGCACTTATCTACATCATCTATATGTTCTCCTTCAAGGCCGCAACGGGAAATCAGCTTAGTGCGTCTTGTAAGACCTAGACGATCTATTTCATCCAAAATCTCTTTGTAGTTCCGGTAAACCTTTAACATAACCACGTTGTCTGTATGGTGGATTATGCGTCTTAACTGCTCGGCCCCAAGGGCCCCTGAGACCACAGTAAAAGACTCCTCTGCCTCTGCAATTATGTGTCGGGATGCTGCTGCGGCAGCATGGTAGGAAGTGATCCCTGGCACAATACTTACGGGAACCGAAGGGTCCAGCCTTTGAATTGCCTGCATAATATAACCAAAGGTGCTATATGTCATGGGATCTCCAAGGGTGATATAGGCCACATTTTTGCCTTCTCTTATATACCCTAATATCTCTTTTGCATTACTGTCCCAGGCCTTTTCAAGCCTCTCCCTGTCTCTGGTCATTGGGAATTTCAGAAACAATACAGGGATGTGTTTTGAAACAAACCTAGAGGCAATATTCATGGCAAGGGAATAGTGGTTCTTGGTGGATGAAGCCGCAAACACCACATCCACCCTTTTCAGGATATCAACTGCCTTTAATGTTATGAGCTCAGGGTCTCCTGGCCCTACGCCAACTCCATATAAAGTGCCAATAGAAGTCATCACAATTCCTTACTGTCCTGTCACTTGCTTTGCCTTGGTCAATATTCTGTACAGTTCTTTTCCCGACAAGTTTCCTTCTGGCACAAAGGCACCTTGGGAATTGACAGGCATGATTCCCAAATCAACCACGGTTCGTATCTGCTCAAACAATGGATCAGAGGCCTTGACATCTGAAATAGTAATATTAGCTGTGGGTTCAGGAAAATCAAAATACATGAACAGGGCATATGCCACTGTGGATCGTTTTACGAATCTATTAGGAAAAAACATATCCTTTTTGACATTTGGAAAAAGGCCCCTATAAACTGCTGTCTCAATAAATTTGTAATTATTGCCCCAGTAATCCACGTCCTTAAAATCACCATACCTGTGACCTGCCCTTGATCTCCTTGCAATGTCACGCCTATAGTCGGGTGTCTTCAAAGGAATGTTCATCATCTTCACAAACATCTCTGCAAATTCGGCCCTTGTTAGCCTCGGCTTGTGCAAAAAACTCGATACATCATTGAATACTGAAGGATAAAGGAACCTGCCAATTTCGTATATTCCGTCTAATAGCCTCATGGTGGGGCGGGATACTATTTTTTCATCAATGATAAATATCTTGCCTTCCCTTACGGCCTTTATGGCGCCATATCCAGGCTCCTCCTTGATCTTCCGGACAGTTACATGGTTCATGGCCCCATGCTGGGCCAGATAAACGTCAATCTCATGGGCGTGAGATAGAATTCTCTCTTTACCGTACGCGGCTATATTCGTCCCATGCCTGGTATGGGCATCGGCTGCCACATTTATCCCACCAGCGCTCTTCAAGGCGAAGATAGCGATGGAAGATGGGGCAAAGGTCTTCATTTTGCTATGGATCGATTCAAAATATACCCTTTTTCTCCTTGAAGGAGGTATCTTGTCAACAAGTGACTCGATCCTTTTGAGCCCCTGTTTAAACCTTGTTATCATCCGCTCGGCCTCTTTCTCTCTCCCTGTAAGCAAGCCCAGCATTTTCCAGTATGAAAACATCTCCTGAACTGTATTTGGTTGCAATGAGACCACACAAATGCCAGCCTGCTGGAGCTTCAACACCAAATTGGGGTAGCCCCTGGCAATCATGGGCCTGATCAGAACCAGGTCTGGCCGGGCTGCCAAAAATTTTTCAGCATCATCATGGTAACTAAACACCGGCTTTTTGAGGGCCAAGGGCGGGTATGCCTCATTCCTTGAAACCCCGATTACTTCCTTATCAAGCCCTAATGAAAAAAGATTCTCAGAATGGGCGCCATAAAGAGAGATGATTCTGTGAAATGGCTTTGTAACCGTTATTCTATTGCCTGATCTATCAATAAAGCTTAGGGTCGAGGCATCAGCCGCTGTGATTCCCAAAAAAAAGAATACTACGCAAACAAGATATCTCCCGAATCTCATAACAAACCTCTTTGTGCATACACCCCACTGATTTTAGGCCTTACGGCGGATAGGCGCAGGTGTTGGACCTATTCTATAAGCCACCCGCCTCGAAGATGAGTACTCGTCAAAATAGATTTTTGCCTCTACTTCAAACGTCTTTTTAACATTTTGTTCATTAAATACAGTATCAATGGGACCCTGAGCAACTACTTTTCCATCCTTTAAAAAGACCAGG
>Ga0209410_1001850_pt1 | contig 10270 bp, 27 predicted proteins | sample Mar14436cmmetaG_FD_184135 | JGI IMG/M metagenome (GOLD analysis project Ga0209410, IMG submission 184135) | Marine hydrothermal vent microbial communities from Guaymas Basin, Gulf of California to study Microbial Dark Matter (Phase II) - Marker... ... | reverse complement strand
GGTTAGGTGTATGAAGTGCGGTCATGAAGCTGAGGGGATAGGTGATGGAATTGTATTTGAGTGAAAATGATTAAATTGGGAGAAATTAAATGTGCGTGCGGTAAGCAAGGAAAACACTTTTGTAGTGTATTCCGTTGCAGAAATTGTGGGTCGAATTTAATAGAGCCAGACGATGACGACTTTTACAATTGTGCAGTATGTGGATGCTATATAATCGTTGCGGATAACGAATGGATTTTTTGAGAATGAATTGGAATTGAGAATTGCTAATGAGATTGAGAGGTTTGTTAGGGAAAAATCTCCAGAATAGGCATATTTTACTTATTTAGGGTAGGGTAAATGGTTAAAATAGGAAAAAAATGAAATGGTTAAAATGTCCAAAGTGTGGAAACACAAAGATAAGAAAGAGAGGAGACATTATTATTTGTGATAATTGTAAGATTGTATTTGTAATTTGCTAAAATGTGGAAAATGACTAAAATTGAATTTATATTAGATGCAATTGAACATATCAAAAAGGTTTACGATAATGCTACAAGAGATAGGAAGAGATTTATAGAGGAGTGGATAGAAGGGATAGTTATAGATAAGAGTGGTGATAGGGAAAATCAAAAAGGGGTATTATCTAAGTGCTAAATTTGATAAAGAATGTATGATGCGGGTATTTGATGATGACGATGATACCGAGATACCTTTAAATGAGTTATATGAGGATGAACTTGATATGCTTTTAGTGTATTTAGATGACTTAATTGAAGAATTAGAAAATGGAAAAAAGGAAAACTTATAGGGTTTGTGTGTATAGTGATGAGATCAGATGTTGGGATTGCGGAATTGAATTTTTAGATTTGGAGAGTGCCAAGAAATTTGTTGAGTTTGTTAAGACATTGAATATCTCCAATACTAAATTTGAGATTGTGGAATATGAGAGATTGAAGAAGGTGGAAGAAGATGGTTAGAATTTTAGAAATTTTGGAATTGGAGGCAATAAAAGAAGCGGAGAAATGGGCGACAGATAGGAGGGTAATATATGGCAAATACCCAACGATGGAGGAATTTCTTAAAAGGAAGGAGAGGTTTTTCAAGGCTTTATGTAATAAAGCTTATTATGAGTTATCAAAAATAATAGGGGAGATGGAGGATGGATGAATGGAAAATTAGAAGAATTACAGAAAAATTAGGGTTGCCATATCCAGAATGCGAGAATGAGAGGAGGATATTACTTGAAATTGCTTGTGAGAAGGTAGATTTGCCAATTCCAGAATGCGAAAACGAAGAAGATATACTTTATAGAGAAATAGAGGAGTATGAAGATGACTAAAACAAAAAACGGGTTTAGGTGTGATGAATGTGGGATTATAGAGACAGAACCAGAATTGACACTATACAGAGATGGTTATGCAGATGCATCGCATTTTTGTAGTTTGAAATGCTTACAAAGATGGGTTTATAAGGAAATGGAGGATGGAGAAAATGACTAAATTAAGGGTTTGGTGGTTTAGGGATTATGGAACATATCGTAGGACGGATTATTATGATGTAAAAAGTGTAGATGAAGCGATAGAGGAGATAGAAAGATTGACCAGAGAGGATTTGAGAAATGAGGATGTTATAGCAAATGCTGGGGGTCTGGAGGTATATGAGGACGGAGAATGGACAGAATATTACGATGATGAAGGTCGGGATATTTTAGAGATAATGGAGGATAGAAAGAATGAATGACTAAATGTGAGTTATGTCGGAAGAATAGAGCATTTCAGAAATGTTTGGTAGCAGGAGAAGAAATGTGGTTATGTAGGGATTGTATTAGACTGATATTTAAAAAATTTTTTCCAGAGGACCCAATAACGAAAACAGTCTATGCAGATGAAAGGGATAGTGAAAGAGAGGGTACACCTCGACCAATTCCTCCAAAAGTTATCTCAAAAAATATTCCTAAAAGAGAATAACTCCAATATCAAGGCTCATAGTAATATTTAGGAAATTTAGATATTTAAACCTCTGAGGTGGTTACTATGAAGGTCCCAAAATTCGTATGTCCAAACTGCGGGGTTGTTGTTTCAGACCTGGCACGGCATCTGAGAAGAAACAGATGCAAAGCAGTTGAAGGGGCGAGGGCATTGAGGATCAAAGGCAGAATGGCAAAATAAAAAAGATAAATTATTTATATGATTAATCTTAATTTATAATTAGAAGGAACAACCCTCTCTATCATAAGTAGAGGGACTCCTACAACAGCTAAGATGAAAAAACTCGTTCATTTTAAAATTGATAAATTCGGTAGAGAGATTCCAAAAGAATTGGATAGAGTAAGAGAACAGATAACTAAAGAAAGGAATTGCGAATTTTACACCGTTCCAGAGGGAGTATTTGATGTTCCTTTTCAGATAGAAGAGGTCAAGATTTGTGACCCAAGAGAGTTTATTAAACTCGGCGGTGAGATATACGAGTGCAACGCAGAGTTAGCTGACAAAGTAACACAAATTTATGATGATTTGAAATTTTGGAAAGAGGAGGCTCCAGAGCTTGGCATCTGGAGTGGTAGTGAAATTCAACGGAACATAAAAGAGCGAGAGAATATATTGCAAAAAACACTTGAGCGATATGCATCTTCTTGTAAGAGAGTAAGTAAAAATGAATTGGAAAAGGAATTAAACAAATTTTATGCATTGGAAATTGAAGATTATGAAGGTTGTTCTATAGAGATAAATACCGAACCATTTTTACCTGAATTTTTACTATGTGCAAAACCAGATTCGGAAGCTGATAGATATTTGAAAGAGACACCATATAGTAAGAGAGATAAAGTATATAATCTAATAGGAAAGATGAAACATATTCAAATTTAGACGCAAAAATGGTAAGGAAAAGACGACCCAAAGGCTGGAAAACTGACTGGATGCACCCGAATTGCAGAATCTTTGAGAGCGATCCGTTCGCACCGAAGGATGAATTTAGGCACTACAGAGGGATGGCTTGTATCGAAGATGTTGACTGCGGTAAGAGAATTGGTTACTACATCGAAGATAAATTTACTGGTGAAATTGTTGAGGAGGTTAATGTAAAAGAGGTAAATAAACCTGAACTTAACTGTCTCAGTAGCAAGGAGGCGAGGGAAGAATTCAAGTCCGTTCTATGGGACATTTCTGAGAGATATTATAGAAAGAGAAAGCCTCCATTTTGAGGTGATGTGAAAATGGCAAAGAAATGGAGAGATAGAGCATGTAAAAAATGTAAAAGGATTTTTGAACCTTCTGTTATGATATGTCCGTATTGTGGTGTAAAAACAACAGAATTTTTCTCTGGTTTTGTTGGGGTAGTGAATGCTAAAGACTCTGCCATTGCTAAAACTCTCGGCATTGAGGAGAACGGTGCTTACGCATTGAAAGTAAGATGATGCTGAAGAATGTTAGAATTGAGACGCACAAGGAGGACTATGTAACTGGTGAATGTCCACACTGTGGCGAGAAGGTGAGGATACCTCTTAGCCTTGCATTATCAGTAAAAAAATTCACACACACATGTGGAAAAGATTTTCGGGTGATTGAATGATACAAAAAGTAATCTGTAAATGTGGATCGGATAATCTAACAATTCACGGATTCACGATAATTTGTCTTGATTGCGGATACGAGCTGAAACTGACAAGATGACCCCACGAATATGTCAAAAATGCGGGAGGAGAGTAATTCCTGATTCGAGCAATAGATGTCCCAATTGTGGGAATTCCTTCTCCCCAGTAAGAAGGTAAAATGGCATATACGAGAATTGGGTGGATTAGACAATATACAAAAGGATATAGTAATTTATATTCTTACTACTCTTACAAGAAGAAAATTGTCCTTAATGAAGAAGAATTTGACCCTGAAGATATATTTGAGTTTATAGTTGCTATTCTTAACCATGCTGGAATTAATTTGAATAGTGAAGATTTGAAGAAACTGGCTAATGAACTTGATGTTAAATTAAGAGATAAACCATTATCTTGTGAGGATATTTTGAAAAAATCTATGGAGCGATTTGTAGAAATTGAAACTGCTCTTGATGAAAATGATATAGAGAAAGTGAGGAAATTGTTAGATAAAAGAGGAGAAAAAATTAACAAACTTTTAGATAAATGGGAAAAAGATATAAGGAAGAACGATAAGAGAAGAAAGAGAGAATTGAGAGAGGGAAATTGGCATATGGTTTTAGGCAAGAGTATAGACCTCGAATATGCAATAAGAAATTTGAAATCTGAAAAATTAACGAGGGAAAAGGTTAAGGCTCTGGAGAAGGCAATAAAAATTTTAGAAGAGAGGGGAGAGGAAGGGGAAGAAGAAATCTGGAAGATTTTAGTATCTGCTGGAATTTTTACAGTTCCAAAGATTGAAGGCTTGACCGAGAAGTATTTGGAAGATGGAGAGTTATGATAAAAATGAAAAATAAGTGTAGAAGATGTGGGAGTTGTTGTATAATGTTCATTCAATTTCGAAACAAAACAAAAAAGATACCTTGTTATTTCCTTGCCTATCATGAGACTGGAGATGCTGTATGCTTAATTTATGATGATAGAGATGAAAAATGCAAAAATTATAAGTGTTGGGAGAATGAAATTAACAATACTTGAATGGATAGTGATTTTATTTTGCTTTTTTAATTTTGTCCTTATTTTGCAAAAGAGATTTGATACATTTTCAATGTTGTTAGTTGGTTTGCTATCTATTGTAATAGCTTTTTTAATTTATTATGATGAAAAGATACAGGGAGGTAATAAAAATGAAAATCGGACTTAAGCAATTGAATTTTTTGAGGAAACTAAAAAGTGAAGGGAAGGATTGGAGGATTTGTTTGGTGTGCGGGGAAATTAATTCCATACCGACTCATGCAAAACATGGTCATAAAGAGTATTGTAAGGATTGTGGCAAATTAATTGCAGAATATAGTGGATTTGGGCTAATCTAAGATGCCACTAACAAGGCGGGAAATTGAGAGGATTAGAGAAGCCAGAACAAAATTGCATATGAAAATTATAAAATTTCTCGTGAGGAATAAAGGAAAATATTTCACAGAGCGGGAGATTGCTGAGAATTTCGGAGTGGAGGTTGAAGAGGTGAGGAGAGTAATGGAGAGGATGAGATTGTTTAATGAACATGTAAGTTGGGAGGATGTCGGTGAGGATACTTATTACGGATGGGTGGATGAAAAATGGTAGGTGGGGATATTATAAAGTGTGGGAGATGTGGGTGTGTGTATGATTCAAAGAAATTCGATGGTTGTCCCCAGTGTGGGCATGGGAGGATGAGGAGGTATTGGGCGTAGATGTTACAAAAGATTAAGAATGGGTGAGTATTGGTATAAAATAGTTCCAGTGCATGGAACAGTCTATAAATACAAGGTAGTTGAGTATTACGGAACTGAAAACATATTCACTTGCACAACCTTAAGATATTTCAAGGACAAAAAGAAAGCAGAACAATATCTCAAAAGATTGAAAACCAGAACAAGCCTAAAAGGTGATGAAACATGAATGAAGAATTTTACTTCGATTTGTGTGCCGATTCGATAATAAGAAAGAACTATGAGAGAATGTTCAAATGGAGGTGTTAGGCATGGGCTGGAGCAACTATGTAATAATCCCGAAACTAAAACTTGTGATAGAGATAAGCAGGTATGCGGACAGAGAGAACCTCCAGGAAGAGGAATTGGAGGACTTGCTGAAAGAGATTGACAATTTCAACTTCGAGATTCTGGACAAGAAACCGCAGGAACTAACCCTGAGCGACCTATCAAATCTCGTAAGTTTAGCAAGAAAGTCGATAGTGCTGGAGGAAATCTGTATAGACTACTTCCTCCTCTGGTGGTTGGAACTAAGAGGGATAAAGCACGAGGTAATCTCGGAGTTTGAATTCGATAAGAGGAAGGGGGAGTTTAAAAATTATGTGGTGTTGGAAAAATGAAACTCAGAGCAAAGATAAAATCAAAATATCTTGACCAGATATTGTATGGATTGAAAAGAGAAGAATTTAGGCAGATAGAGAGCATAATCCTTATTGATGAGAAGGGCAGAGAATGCGAATTTGAGGTTAAGGGGGTGGTTCAGATCCATCACAGACTCCTTGATCATCTGAGGAGGGGTTATCCCGACATACCTTGGGATGACAAACTCATCACCGTCAGAATTGATTTGGGCAAACTGATTAGGAGGTCGGGGTAGATGGCTGCCCAAAATAGATCAACAAAAGGGGTTGAAACGGAGGAATCCGCACTGGAGAAAATCGCAGAATGGTGGCACAAAGAGCTTCGCAAAATGTGTGAGAATAGAGAATGTGAGGAATGTCCGTATAGAGAGCTTTGTCCGAAAAATGATGCCAAGAAATGACGAAATATGGAAAATAGCAAACGGTCTACTGCTTATCGCATTTCTGAACATGGTTGATTTGATGATCACGATGCACATCATCAGGAATGGAATCGGCGAGGAAGCGAATCCAATATCAGATTTTTTAATCCAGAATAATCTGTATGAAATAGGAAAAATTATGACCACACTTTTACTTGTTGGGTTATCCTTTTCAATTCTCAAAACTAAAGCATATAAGGGATGCATGATAAAAGCAGTATACATCACAATCTTATTCTACACAGTTATAATAATTTTCAATGTAGTGCAGATTGCAAGATGCTTGTGACGACTTACTCCGAACTCGGAGAATTTGTTGATATGTTTGCAAAGCAATACATAGATCTATTGATTGTTAAAGGAGACCCAGGTCTCGGAAAAACACATACAATAAGGAACATCATGAAGAATTACAATCATGTTTATATAAATACACATATAACTCCGCTTTCTGCTTACATATTACTCTACAATAACAGAGATCGCCCAGTAATTATCGATGACATAGATGCACTTCTCAATAATGAGAAATTAGTAAGTTTACTAAAACAGGCTGGGGAAACGGTAAAGGAGAAGACCCTGCAGTGGCACTCAACTAAACTTCCCGAGGAGATTGAGCCAGAATTCAAAACAAGAAGTAATTTGCTGATTGTCTGCAATGATATAAACACGAAGAGGGTCGCTCTGTTCGACAGAGGATTTCAGATAGAATTCAGACCATCTAAAGAGGAGGTCCTGAGAAAATTGGAGGAGATTACTGAAATAATAGACCTGGAAGGTAAATATGATGTCCTGAACCTGATAAAAAAATTTTATGACTTTTCAGAAAAAGTAAATCTCAGAACTTTGATAAAGGGATTTCAACTCAGGAGATATGGAAATTCGTGGGAAAATAAATTATTGAGGGAAATGAATATTCATCCAAAATTAATTCTTGTTTATGAATTATTGCAAAAATATGATAAGGTTGAGGATGCTGTAAGGGAATATCCGTATTCTCGAAGTGATTTCTTTAATTGGAAGAAGAAATTAGGAGGTGGTGTGGATGGTAAGGTGTGATTTGTGTGGATGGGAAATTCCAACGGAGAGAGAAGTGTATTACTTAAATGGAAAGAAGTTGTGCTGGCAGTGTTGGGTGGGCGAGATTGAGAATCCAGAACATAGAGTAGTTTGAGGAGGTGATAAAAATGAAATTGAAATTATATGAAATCATCCTTATATGTCTATTGGGAATTGCTAACTTTATTAATTTCTTCATTCTTATGGGGGGATATCCTGGCTTACTAGATCAGTTAGGAATTAGTAAATTCGAGGGGGATATAAAGTTAGATGCAGATGATTGTGAAGTGTGTATTAATGGTGAGTTCATAGGTTGTTATCTCGCAGGTGGAGGATGGTTTAAGCTGCCAAAAACTGAAGTCAATGGTTGTCTGGAAAGAGAAGATTGGGATAACCTCAAATCTGAATTACTTTGTGCTGATTATGAAGTTTTTTCACAAATCGATGACTATTTTGATAATCTCTCCAATTGCACACCAAAAAGTTAAAATGAGAGCATGTAAGTGGTGTGGTAGGCTTTTTGGAGGACATGGCAACAAGAAATACTGCTCACCTGAATGTAGAAGAAAGGGGGACACATTTCACACAGTTAAATATATTAGAAAGAGATACCGTACAGATGAGGAATTTAGGCAAATTTTTATCAGATATGTGAGCAATTGGCTTAGAAAGAAACTTAAAACTGATAAAGAATTTAGAAAAAAATTTAACGCATGGGCAAGACGTAAAGTATTTAAAAAGGTTTTGAACAACACAAACCTCGATGAAAAAACCAAGAAAGAGATATATGAAGTTTATTGTGACAGTATCGATGATTACTTGGAGATAAAGAGATCAAAATCAAAAAGAATGACGAATAAGTATCTTATAGGAATCATCATGAGAGAAATTTACGGATATTCATTTCTGAAAATTAGTAAAATTCTCAATCTAAAACCAAAGACCTTGAGAAGGAATTATGAAAAATTTAAAAAAAGATGGGGAGAGTAAAGTGGATGACCCTCGTGAGAAGAAGATAGAGGAGGTTATAAAGGAGATATCCGAATGCTCGATAGACGAACTAAGCAGGGATGGGTTTGTCAAACAATTAGCAAAAGAGGCGGACTCCACACCACACACAATAGCGAGATGTATAAAAGATTTGGTGGTGGCACTTCAAAAGAATCGGTCTAAGATCAATAGTCGGTAGGAAGATATGGAGGTGGTATAAGATGGATGAAATTGCACCAGAGGAAGAATTAATTTTATTTAAGGTGAACGATACCCTGGCGTATGTAATGAATAAGGGAGGGGACCAATTCAGTTACTACGACCTGATTAAAGGTAAGGAAAGGGTGGACTATTTTGATGGGGTAGAGATTTACAAGGATGATTCGCTCGGGTATTTCATTAGAAATTTGAAGAAGGATAAGCATGATGACCCAGAAGTTATGATTGATGAAGATTTGGTTAGATTGAAAATCAGGATCAGGGACACAATTAGGAGGGACCTACCACAATGTTTGAGACCTCCAAAACTTACAAGAAAGGATTTTGAGAAATTGGAGAAATTGAAGAGAAAATTTTATAATTCTAAAAGTAGAAAAGAGATGAGGGAGAACGGAACCAGGTTATCTGAATTTTGCAGTAGGAAGATGGTGTGGGGGTGGTGACTTGCTTGTGGGGTGTCAAGTCCAAAAGTCCAAAGGATTTTCAAAAATGGAAAAATGATCAGAGAAGTGAACTACCCTAACCAATCGAAGATTGGATAGGGCTTCCTGCTTCAACGACCGAACTTGCCCTGACGGGTAGAGGTTCAGTCTCCACAGGCGTAAATTCGGGTCGTCCCAACCCTACTAATCCTCTATTGAGGATATTGATAGATGCTCTATAATCCCTATCCAAATTTTTATCTCCTTTAGATGTTCCCTTTGGATTTACTTTTAGAACTATCCTACCAGCCCTTTCAGCCTTGTAGGATAGCATCTCAAAAAACCTATTCCAAGATGAGTCTAATATTGCTTTAGCCAACCAATGATTTCTAACCATATTTATTATCTTCAAATCCTCAATAGTGATAACATCATAATTATCTACATAAAACCTCGACAACTTGTGAAGGAAATCGTTTCTCTGATTTACCAACTTTTCATAAGCCTTTGCCAACCTTACTCTTGCTTTTTCTCTGTTATTAGACTCTTTCTTCTTTCTTGACAATTCTCTATGTAACCATCTTATCCTTTTTAGAGATTTCTCATAAAATCTTGGATTTTCTATTTGCCTACCATCAGAATCTGTTAAGAAATGCTTTACACCAACATCAATCCCTACTATACGATTTGTTTTTGGTAAAGGTTTTGGGCTATCCTCAACCTGAAAGATAGCAAACCACTTTCCAGATTTTTCCTTCTTTATAATCACACCCTTTACAACCCCTTTTATCTCTCTATGGAGTTTTATCGGAATTCCACCAACCTTTGATAAGACCAGCCTGTTCTCTGCTAACTTGAAACCCGACTGATTGAAGTTGAGGGTTTTGAACCACGAACCCTTATACCTTAACTTACCAATCTTCTTGCCTTTTTTCTTTAGTCTTGATAATGCTTTCATGTTACTGAATAGTTGATAATTCACCATCTGCAAAACCTTAGAATATACCTTTTTCAGTTCAGGGTTTTCTTCTTTCAGTTTGACAATCATTGCTTGAGCCTCTTTTTTAGTGAGTTTTCTACCTTCTTCTCTCGCTTTATTACACTCCCACAACAACCTGTTATACAGCCACCTGCACAACTCAAGTTGTTCGTTCAACTTTTCTTGAACCGTTTTTGATGGGTATATGCGGAATTTGTA
>Ga0209410_1001849_pt1 | contig 10277 bp, 14 predicted proteins | sample Mar14436cmmetaG_FD_184135 | JGI IMG/M metagenome (GOLD analysis project Ga0209410, IMG submission 184135) | Marine hydrothermal vent microbial communities from Guaymas Basin, Gulf of California to study Microbial Dark Matter (Phase II) - Marker... ... | reverse complement strand
ATTAAATAAATAGCCACCGATTTTGCGCACAGTAGTGTTGGGAATTCTCGGATAAGCTAAAAAGATTTGCATAGTATCAATTTCTTCAACATTGTAAGGGAAACGGTTGTTTTTTGCCTTAAACGCCTCGAATGCTTTATATATTTTATATAACATTTCCTTTGCCTTTTCTTCATTTTCGCTTATTGATTGGATATTCTGCTCGATATTCTTTCTGTCTGAACCTGTAATCTTATGTTGGCTCAAATTATATAAGCCAATTCCCAGAATAACTATAATTGCTCCTATCAATGAAAAAATACCTATTTTATTAATTAGTTTTCTTGCCTTGCTCATTGCTTAGAATTTTGGTAAATATCCCAACAATCAAAAGCACACCCATCACTACCAAAATAGCCGCTATTAAATGCCGCACATTGTGCCAAAAACCAAAAATAAGCGGTCGGATATCTGGGAGTTAAAAGCAGCGGTTCAACAAATATTGCCCCTAAAATTCCCACTAATATAAGAACGCAACCAGTAACTATAAATTTTTTCTTTGTCCTATTTTCAAGAGACTTCATAGTTTTTCTCCTCTTTAATTACTGGCCACAATTTTTAATACACAAGTATTATGATAAGGACTAACTCTCCATTTATTTTTACTGGTTCTCCCAATCCATAAATCCTTTTTAGAATCAATTGGCTTGCCACAATAGCTACAAATAATGTTATGCTCCATAATATCCTCCAATGATTGTATTATATAATAACTTGCAACAAAAGAAAAGAAAAAAATCAGCTTTAAAAAATTTCCCCTTCTCATAGTTAAATTGAACATCTCAATAGCTAAACTCTTATATAAATGTGCTAAAAAATTTTGCACAAAAAGGTTAAACCTCTTTTGTGTAAAATTGACTTTCAGAAGGATTGTCAAAAAATAGTCGCTGTCCCTATTTCCACAATTTCTTTAAAGTTTTATATTTCTCATATATTGAACCACTCTTGAATTCTTCAATAAACCGTTTATGGATCATATTAAAAGGAGCGATCTCCATTCCGTTAAAGAGTAATATGGTTGAGTCCCAATAAGGGGATCTCGGTATCCATTTTCCTCCCATATTTCTTTTAATCACTTCCCCTAAATATGATCCAAACATACATACAAAATAATTATATTATTCTTCGTCTATAGGTTCTTGGGAATCATCACTTTCAAATAAATCTTTATGAAAAAGAGCGATTCCTTTATCTAAAAGTTTCAAACTAGATTCAGAAAAATCTATCTTTTCTCCAAAAGCTGCTTCTAAGACTTCTTGGCAATTTTTTGCCATAGAATCAAAGTGCTCTAATATCTTATGTGATACTTCGGATGATAAAGTATCTCTTTTTTTGAAGTCAAAAGTCATTGTCTCATCTCCATGTGGATTCAAGATTCTTTCCGAAGTTTAACGGCTTGTAAGAGTCTATTTAACTCTTTTAATTCCATTTGGAAATCGCTTTTTTCAAAATCCATTAAGGACCTTGCCAATTGAATATATATTCCGTCATTAGCTATTTCCTCTATTATCAATGACAGAGAAGATTTTTTTACAAAATCAATACCTCCTATTGCAACAATATGATTCTTATTAAGAAAATTACCCCAGTAAGCCTTTCTAATATATTTATGCATATATTGTCTATTATCCTGATAAAAATCCAACTCTTCTTCTCTTTTAATTTCTTTCTCTGATAATTCTTTTTCAACAGGACTTATTGGTATCGCTGTTAGTTCAGATTGGACATCAGTACAATTAGGTGCTGAATATATGAAACCGTAACAGCAGTCTAGCACGGACCAAGCGAACTTACCAAACTCTACGAATTGCTTAAACTCATTCAGTCTAGCACGGACCAAGCGAACTTACCAAATTCTGCGAATTGCTTAAACTCATTTTCGACAACTATATTGTTTATAATCAAGTATAAGTCCTGTGAATATCTTCCTTTATCCTCTCTTGCTTCCGGTGGAAATAAATCAAAGGTCAGGCTTATATTGAAGTCTTCATTAAAGCTATCATAAAAAGATATACTTTCAAAAGTCTTTTTTCTAAGTTCTTTAAATAATTCAACAAAGTTTTTTTTAGTTACTTTTTTATACCTTGTGAATCTATCTGAATCAGAAAACATACATTGAAATTGTGATAACTGATATTTATCAGATAACTGATTTGCTTTGTTAACTAAAGCTTCAACCATATGTATATTTTTAGTAAAATCGTAATTATAATAAATACACAGTCCAGCGTACCCTTCCATCTTTAATCCCCTTTTTCTCTATAACTTCACTTATAACTTCTTAAACGAGTTTTCCCTGTATCTACCGATGCATCCTCTGTAGCTTCCTTGTATTTCTTCAATTGTTTAAACACCTCTCCGTATCGCTCTTGACTTATTTGGCTTAAGCTCATAAATAACTCTTTTTTAAAATCATAGATCATAAATAGGGACAATAACCACCTATTTTTGCCTGGCATAGTTAGATGTTATTATAAATATAAATAAAAAGATTTATCAAGAAAATCGCTCTCCCTTATTTTAAATATATTTAATCTAATACTCCTTTCTTTTTTAACCAGTCCTCTAACCATCCAATCCTTCTGTGGTCTGGCGTTGCAGTATTTTTAGCCTTATGGAACATCTCAATAGCTAAATTCTTATATAAAATACGCCGAGGATCTAATTGCGACCTCTGAAGATACAGTTGAGTATATGAGCGAGATAATTTGCAGTAGGCATAGCAATTATCCGGACGTAACTTAACTGCCTCATTAAATTCTTTAATTGCCTTTTCATAATCACCTACCTGAAAATAAAGATAACCTAAAAAATTGTGACCAAAGACATCTTGTGGTTCTCTCCTCACATATTCTTTCATTTCCTTAATTGCGCTCTTATATTGATAGGTAGAATCTACATATGCTATAGCTAAATATTTATAGGGAAATGGGCTTTGTGGATTAAGTTGTTTAGCTTTTTTCAAAATAGGTATTGCTTTCTCCATCGAAGTAATGGTATATAATCTTCCTAATTCCATAACTATATTGAAATCATTAGGACTCCTCTTATAAGCCTTCTCTAATCTGAGAATCTTCTTAGCTAATCTTTGATCATCTTCTATTTTATAAATATCTTCTCCTTCTAAAGGAATATCCTGACCTGTATAGTAGGGACAACCAGATAAAAGATCAATGTAGGGGTGGTTAGCCCTCTCTATACCCCAATATGGACTAGGTCCCCTTCTTATATACTTTCTCTGATGCACAAGATCATACTTCCAGCCTTCGGAAGTCCTGCAAAATAAAAATGGTGCGTTATCCCAACCTTCTTTATTACCAAAAAATATTACCGCGTAATTTTCGTTCTGAATAACTTGATATGGCTTATTAGCAAATGTTCGTACATTTTTCTCATATCTGGAATCAGGTAAATTCTGATAATCTCTATAGATAAGTTTGGCAATTTCAGTATAAAAACCTAAATTGGGATTGCGCACTTTATCTCTCCAGCTCTGTATCATTATTTGCCAGGCTTCTTGAGGTGTTCTTCCTGCAGGATATTTAGTACCAACATCCTTTATTTTCTCTTTTTTAAATTTTGATAAATCCCTTTTTGCTCCTGCTCCTCCTGAAAGCAACTCTCTATCCAACTGTGAAATATAATCAATAGTATAATCTCCCTTGCTTTTAATTTGTGCCCGGTTTTCTAACTCCTCCATAACCGCTAACATACCTATACCCAATTGTCCTCCTAAAAAATAAGGCCTTAATTGTAAATCTTCAATATAACCACAAAATGCATCGGTAAAGACATCCTCCAGCTCATAGGAAACTTCTAATTTTACCTGTTTTTCTCTATCCGCTAATAAAAGCACAATGCCTCTTCCTGCGTTTCTTTCCCCGATTTTCCAATTGTTGAGCAACTTAACTGCTGCCTCCTCAATAGTTTCTCCCCTATCCAGAGAGGGTATAGTTACAATTACTGCTTCTATACCAAAATTCTCTCTTATTCTCTTAAGATAATTATGGGCGTATTCAGAAACATCTTCTAAAATTCGGGCATAATCGTAAACATAAACTTCCTTTGATGGTCGCTGCCTATAATCTATCTTTAAATCCTTGGAAGAAAATTTATAATATACAAACCAGCCCGCAATAACCAACACTAAGATTCCCAGTAAGACTAATATAAAATTTTTTCTACCCATTCTAAGTCTTTATCTTTCATCTTGTGAAATTATTTGTTTTCCTCCTCTATTTTGTGAAGCACATCTAAAAAATTTTGCACAAAAAGATTGAACCCACTTTATGCAAATTAACTTTCAATTTTTGTATCTTCATATCTACTAATCAATTTTACAATAGTTTGTGATTTAAAAATGAGTATTAAAGAAATTACAATAGGCACAAAAGTGATTATAAGAGACAGTAAATGAGTATATTGGTTCATCGCTTCTGGAATATTAATATTAAAGGTTTTGGTTAAATAATCTGGTTGAGTATAAAAGAAAAAGCTCTTTAAAAAATTAGATATATTTGTGGTAAAAATATATAGACCTATTAAAATGATACCAATTTGAAGAAAAGAATTCGAGGATAAATTTTTCAAGGGTATCTCTTTTTCCTCTAATTTAAGTAAACAAGCTATATTATGTGTTTTAAAAAGAAGAAAATAACTAAATATAAATTGAATAATTGCTGAAAGAATAAAAGTAATTATAATCGGCCATAAAGAATGTTGAATGAACCCAATCGTTGATATTAGTGAAAGTGAAGCCATAATAAACCAATAAATACCTAACAATTTTGCTCCGACAATAAATAAATTGCGCATTTTTGCCTCCTTTTTATTCCATTTCCTCTAACATCTTTTTTGCATACTCATTTGTAGGATTTAATTTTAGTGTACTTTTAAACCATCTTTTAGCTTTAAAGTAATCTCCTTTAAGATAATAAAAATAACCAATCATATTGTAAGAGTAGATTCTGTCTCCTGAAAGTTCTCCATATTTCTTCATATAGTAAATTGCTTTATCATAATAAGAAGGTTTATTCTGCCAGCTAACCATTCTCCAATAAGCAACACTAACATAATGATAACCATCTGGATTATTGGGAGCTAATTCTATGTACTTTTTGAGATATTTTATTGCAGTCTTTTCTGCACAAAAATTATCTCTATTTATCAAACCTAAATATCTGTAAGGACGAGGATCATTTGGATTTAGTTGGATTGCCTTTTGTAATAAAGGAACTGCTTCTTTAGGTATACATAAATCAAAAAATATTTCTGCCAATGAGATTATTGTTTCAAAATCATTAGGATTTTCTTGTAATCTTTTTTTATATAAGTTTATATAATAATTGTAATTGCTTTTTACTGGAGAAAACTTTCCAAAATCATCATAGAAATCGTAATCCCAGACATATTTAGAATACTGATTATTTTCAAAAGCAAACATATAAGGATGACTGTCGCCGCCGATAAACCAATCATTATTTTGATTATACCTTACCCATTTGCTCATACTTAAAATATCTATCTGCCAGCCTTTATCTGTTCTCTTCATAAATATTGGCCCTTCTTTTCTACTACCTGGATATAAAACTACAGCATAATCTCCCTTCACTTTAATCTCATAAGGCCTTGAATACCTTCGATATAAATCTCTGCATAAGGCTTTACTTGGTTTAGGAATACTTCTCATAAGCACCCTTGATTCTTCAGTATACATCTCTAAGGTAGGGTCACTAATGCATTTTTTAATTTTCTCCATCCACCTCTTAAGAAGTTCTTCGGGTGTGCTTTGAGCAGAAAAATATCTTTTTTCTTCCTCGGATAATTCTTCCCTTTGGGTCAACTCTCCTATTTTTACTTTTCTTTTTATACCTGCACCTGCTGATAAATACCCTTCCATTTTTCTTCTAATCTCCTCATCTGTTAGCCTTCCTTCAGCTCTTCCAATGAACTCCTCTCTTGTTGCAGAAAGTCCTTCATCTACCTGGTTATTTTCAAAATAGGGTTTAAGTTGCTTTCTTTCAATATATCCACAGAAAAGATCAGTAAAAATATCTTCTACTCCATAACCCACCTCTACCTTTATAAGTTTTTCTTTGTCGGATAAAAGCAGAAGAATTCCTTTGCCCTGGTTATCTCTTCCTATATTCCAGCTGGTAAACATTCGAGAGGCAACCTCATTGATACTTTTTCCCTCTAAAGAAGGAATAGTTACAATAAGCATCTCAATTCCATATTTTTCTTTAAAATACTTCAGGTGCTCTTCCATATTTTCCTTAGTATATTTTAGAAGGTGGGCATAATCAAACACATATTCTTTTTTAGAAGGCCGTGATTTAATAAGTTTTTCTAAATCAAATTGAGGTTCTTTTAGAAAATTACATCCTGTGAATAGAAAAACCAAACCCAGATAGATTATAAACTTTCTTTTCATATTAAAACCTCACCTTCACCAGCTCCTCCGCTTCATTCTTTGCCTCAAAATAATCCTTTTCCCAAAATCCAAACATAGGAGCAATTATATTCCCAGGGAAAGTTTTTATCTTTGTATTGTAAATCCTTACTGCATAGTTATATCTTTGTCTGGCAACAGCGATTCTATTTTCTGTTCCTTCTAACTGGTCTTGCAAAGCCAGAAAGTTTATGCTTGCTTTCAGGTCTGGATAATTTTCTACTAAAGCAAAAAGGCTCTTTAAAGTTCTTGTTAATTCTGACTGAGAAGCAGAGAGTGCAGCCAGGTCTTCTTTAGTCAATGATTTCTTAGATGAAATTTTTTCTAAAAGAGTTTGAGCTTTTGCTCTTGCTTGAGTTACTTTTAGCAAAACCTCTCTTTCATGCTGAGCATAACCTTTTACTGTCTCAACTAAATTAGGGATTAAATCTAATCTTCTCTGTATAACTGTCTCAATCTGAGCTTTTGCTTCTTCCACTGCTTTTTCTGATTCAACTAAACTGTTGTAAGTTAGAATTAGACCTATTCCAAAAACTCCTAAAATAATAATCAACCCAATTATTAAAAATAAAGTTACCTGAGTTTTCATTTTGCACCTCCTCTTTTTCTATAATGCCAGTTGTTATTAGTATCAAATATATAAATCTGGCTCATTTTCTTTAAATCTATTTTCCAAGTTCCACCTTCTTTCTTTAATAAATAAGGAGGAACTTTTTTGGAAGGTGGTCTAAAATAAATCACAGCCTCACAACAGGATTTTTTCTCTACATAGAAATCTAAATCTTTTAAATCATTGTATTCTCTTCTCATTAAAGACTTTGAAGGATTAACTATCTTTTTTGATTCAGAAGTTATCAAACTAAAATATTCTTTAATATCTCCTTCCTTAAGTGCTTGCCTGTAATTCTCAAAAGTTTCGTAAGGAGTGGATTGAGGAAAAACTTGGAAAGTTAAAAACAGACTAAAAAATAGAAATATTGCAAAAACCTTTACTCTCAAATATTTACTCCTCATCGCTTTAAAAAATTAGCAAATTGATTACGCAACAGCATCATCTTTGCCTCTAAGATTCTCTAAAATTTTTTCTTTCCATAACTCTGGATCACTTACTTTGATTCTCCAAACCTCTCTTTCCCTGAGATAGACCGTTTTTATAATTAAAGTCCCTTCAGAAACATCTACTTCCTTAACTACATATTGTCTTACCAATCTTCCCAAACCTGGAATGCTCCGTTTGACCAAAACACAAGGATATTCTCCTTGTCTTGAAGGAATTACATATAACGCTCGAGAAGTTAAATAAATATCTCCTTTGATCCAGAATACACCAACAGATAACATAGGAAAGGCTTTATAGGAAGTCTTTATCTTTACCTCTTTTTGCTCTAAGATAACCCCTTCTGAATTTATTCTTTGAAGCAGATATTCAGACCAAAACTGAAACCGTCTGCGAAGTAATACTGAGCCAACTATAAAAAATCCAAACCCCAAAACAACTCCTAATATAATCTGCCAAAGTGGTTTTGGATTTCCTTCTCCTTTCACTGCGCCCACTCCCATTTGGGCATAGGCAAGATGAGTAGTTAACAAAAGGAGAAATTGACCTAATAGAGAGGTATATTTTTTCATCTTTTACACTTTTTCTACTTCAAAATACTCTTTTGGCTCAAATTTAAAAATTTTTGCTATTAAATTCATAGGAAAATATTTTAAAGAAGAATTATAAACTCTCACTTGATTATTATAAATCTCTCTTTTTCTTGCAATTGTATCTTCTATATCTTCTAACTGTTTCTGAATAGTTAAAAAATTAGCACTTGCTTTCAAATCAGGATATTTTTCTGCCAAAGCAAATAATCTTACCAAACCTGTGTTTAATTCTCTTTGAGACTCTAAAAATTTTTTTAATTTTTCTTTATTAAAAGCTGAAAAATCCTCCATAATCTTTTGAACTTTACTCCTTGCTTGAGTAACTTGAAGTTGAGTCTCTTTCTCATAAGCAGCATAATTTTTTACTGCTTCTAAAAGAACAGGGACTAAATCTAACTTTTTCTGATATTGAGCTTGAATATCTGCAAATGACTTGTTTGCCTTTTCTTCTCTTCTTACTAAGAGATTATAAAATAGAAGAAGTAATATGCTTAAAAAACTTAAAACCACAATTAAAAGAATAGACATAAATAATAATCCCATCTTCATTTCCTGCCTCCTTTTAGGAATTTCTTTTTTTATTCTTTCTGCTTTTTCGAAAACTTCTTTTGCTTTATTTTTAAAAATTTCATTATTTGTTTCTTTGTAAAGCAATTGATAACTTGCTCCTAAAAGAGAATATCCTAAAGAAAACTGCGGGGATTCTTCTATTCCTTTTTTACAAAACTCAATTGCTTTTCTATAATCTTCTTGTTGAAGATAAAAATTTGCTCTTTGAAAATAATCTAAAGTTGAAGAAGAAATTTTTAATGAAAAGTCTTTAGTTCCTATTGAATATATAAAGAAGGGGGTTATTATTAACAACAAAATTAAAACCCATCCTCCTAAAATTATCCATATTTTCTTTTCTCTTTTTTTCTTATAATCTAAAATTTCTTTAAATATTCTTTCTTTCTTTTTTTCAGATTCATTTAAAGCTCTAAGAAGGAGTTTTGCTTCATCAGAATTTATTTTTCCTTCTAAAAGCATCTTTTTAATTTTTTCTCTATCTTCTCTCATAAATTTTTAATAATATTTGCTGCCTCTTTTGCAGAAATCTCTTTTTTATCTACTTTCTCTAAAATCTCCTTTTTATACTTTTCTCTTTCTTCTATCTCCTCTTTTAAAGCAGAAATTATTTCATCTAATCTGGCTCTCACTGTAGGATAAGAAACTCCTAGAAGCTTTGCCATCTCTTTCAGGCTCCCGCTACTTAGAACAAACATCTCAATAAATTCCTGATAAGAAGAGGGTAGGTTAAGAATGGGTGAGCTAATAAAACTTCCTTCTAAAGAAACTCCGCAACTTTTACACTTTAGCTTTTCGACTTTTAGCTTCCCTCCACATATAGGACACTTATCCAATCTCATCTTACCTTCAAAAGAAATATATCATAAAAATTAAAAAAATCAAGACTAAATTTTAATTTTTTTAAACTTTTTATCTCCAAAACTTTAACATTTTTAATCTTACAAACAAAACTATCAGAAAATACTTATGTTAAGTTAACATTTTATGTATGCTGCTCCCCATTTGTCAAACAAAAATTTGTTAAGTCTCTAATTCCTCTTTCATCTCTGATCTATGATAATCCTCTTCAAATTGAAAAGGAGTTTTGTAATTAAGTGAAGAGTAAGGATAGATACCGTTATAATAGTTTATCCATCTTCCCAAATCCTGCCTTAATTCTTCTGGAGAGGTAAACTCTTTTATCCAGATTAGGTCTTCTTTTAGAGTTCTTATTACTCTCTATATCAGCATTACCTTTGGGATTGTTATAAGAGATGAATATCTGCTTTATGTTTAAATCTTTACAGGCTTACATAAATTTTATTGATGTGGGCTGGCTACCATTGTCAGAAACTAAATATAAACACCTCCCTAAACCATTCTTTATTCCTAAGGGAAATTGATTGTTTAAAACAGAGTTTAAAGCGTTTAACCAATCACTGGTTTTAGAAGTAAAAGAGAGACTATAGCCTACAATCTTTTTGATAAACCAGTCTAAAACTAAGATACATCCAGCCTGCATTTTGGATAAGTATTTTTGTCATATCTATACCCCAGATTTGGTTAGGTTTTATAGATTTAAGCTTTG
>Ga0209410_1001848_pt1 | contig 10280 bp, 10 predicted proteins | sample Mar14436cmmetaG_FD_184135 | JGI IMG/M metagenome (GOLD analysis project Ga0209410, IMG submission 184135) | Marine hydrothermal vent microbial communities from Guaymas Basin, Gulf of California to study Microbial Dark Matter (Phase II) - Marker... ... | reverse complement strand
TAAATTTTTAATTTTTAAAATATCTTTACTCAAAGAGGTCAAGTTTTCTTTAAAAGATAAATCTTTTCCATAGAGAGCAATATTAGTTCCGCAGAGAACAATCTCAGGATGTTTCAAAGATAATGTTTCAGCTTCATTCAGAATATCATCTTTAGGACGGGATAAAGGGGCTCCTCTTAAATAAGGAATTTTACAGAAACTACAAAAGTTGTCACAGCCATCTTGGATTTTTAAAAACGCCCGCCTATTAAAAAAAGAAGTTATCTTAAAAGACCATATGCTTTTACTAGAATTTTTTCTACCTAAAATAATATCTACCAAATGTGGCTTCTTCTCTTGAGAAACTATATAATCTGCACCTAACCTCTTTAACCTTTCTCTATTCTCTGGATGAGCAAAACATCCCAAAGCTACCAGTTTGGCGCAAGGTTTTTCTCTCTTTGCTTTTAAGAGTGCTTTTTCTGACTTTCTATCTGCACGGTGAGTTACTGTGCAAGTATTTACTACATAAATATCTGCCTCCTGAGAAGTAACTTCGAATCCTTCCCTTTGAAATTCTTCCATCAAAGCTTGTGTCTCGTACTGATTAACCTTGCATCCTAAAGTAATAAATTTAACTCTCATAGAAGTGATAAATAGTTAATTAACCCTACAGAAAAAATAGCCGAAGTTTCACTTCTTAGAATATTAGGAGATAAACGGAAAAACAAGAAGTTATGTTCCTTTAACTTTTCTAACTCCTGATGAGAAAAATCACCTTCAGGACCAATTATAATAAGAATCTGGGAATACCTTCCTCCTTTAAACATCTCAAAAAGAAGGTCCCCTTTAGGATGTGCAGCCACCTTAAGATCAGCCTTCTCTTTAATAACTGCCTCGAAATCTCTTACTTCTTCAACTTCTGGAAACCATAGCTGGTTAGATTGACGAACTGCTTCTTCTACAATTTTTCTCCACCTTAGGAGTTTAGCTTGAGAAGGGGGGGTTCTAATTATACTTCGTTGAGCAAAAAAAGGCAAAAACTTAAAAATTCCTAGCTCTGTGCACTTTTGAAAAATTAAATCTAACTTTGCTTCTCTCATTAAAGGGAAAGCTAGAATAATACGAGTTGTTGGTTTAGGTTCTTCTCTTACTAATTTAATTTTTCTAATCTCTACACTCTCTTTTCTTATCTCTGTCAATGTATAAAGATATTCTCTTCCTTGTCCATCGAATATAAATAGAGGCCTTCCTTCGTTTAAGCGAAGAACTTCCTTTATTTTATGGAGAATTTCCTTCTCCTGGATAGAAACATATTCCTTTATTTTCTGTGGAGGAAAATAAAGTCTTACTCGGGACATTTAAGTTTACTTTAAATTTACTTCATTAACTCAGACTCAGAGAATACCAAAGCAGTAAATTTGTAGATGGTAACATCTTTATCCTTGTAAGCCTGGGGAGGTAACCCTGCCTTAAGACAGAGATGCTGAAGAAAGGTAATTCTATCCCAATTATATTCTAAAGGTACCTGAGGCAAGAGAAGTCCAGAGTATAATCCCTTCCTAATCATAAGTCCGTCTCTACCTACTTGAATTTCATCTAAACTCTCTACTTTCTCAAAAGGAGAAAGTACAGAGATCTCAATTTCTATATCTTTCAATTCTTCCCAACGCACAGGAGGAAAGCGAGGGTCTCCAGTAGCTGACTCAATTGCTATCTTAGAAACTGCTTCATAAAGAGGAGTATCAGCAACAATTCTTCCAATACAACCACGTAAATCTCCTTTTTTCTTTAAAGTAACAAACACCCCTCTTTTTTCTTTTAACCTGGGAGAATCCACTTCAAATTTAGGGAGCTTTCCTTCCTTCAAATAACTCTCCAAAGTAGCTCTAGCTATCTTAAGCAAAGTGACTTTTTCGTCTTTAGTTAATTGGTAGTCAGACATTGCATCCTCCTTATTTTTTTTATAGATAACAGCACTCAAATATCCCACTACCCTTTCTTTACCTAAAGAAGGGTAGGTATCTCCAGAGTTAGCGTACTTTAAAATTTTAACTTCTGCCCCTACTTTATTAGCATAGATAAGGAAAGAAATCAATGGATAAATTCCACAAGCCCTCTGCTCATTTAGCTGTAACGAAAGCCAAAGCCGAGTAGCATCCTTTCTTTCTATATAACTTATAGTCTCTCTATCAATCTTTACCGCTTCCTGGTAAGGGTGGTAGTGGGATAAATCCGTTGAAACTACTATAAGAATTCTCTTTTTGCAAGAAGCCTCCATTAATCTGGTAGCAAATCTTTCTAAATCTTGATATAGTACTTTCCCGAAAAGAACAGGCACTATTTTGAAATCTTTTAACACTCTCATAAGAAAAGGTAGTTGCACCTCTAAACAATGTTCGTGAAAAAAATATTTTTTTTCAAAACTCACACACTCCAAAGTAGAAAGTTCTCTAGCTAAGGCCTCATCTATCTTTATAACTCCTAAAGGAGTAGAAAAAGCTCCTTTCTCCCAGATAGCCATACCTTTAAACAGATAATGGTGGGAAGGACCAAGGAGAACCACGCTATCAAATTTTTTACCTTCTAAAATCTTATAACTAAATCCAGCAACTTCTCCGGAAAAAACATATCCTGCATGAGGAGAAATTATCCCTAAAACTTCCCCTTCAACTGAAGAGGAAGCCATATTTAGATAAAAATCCACCTGCTTAGCTAATTCCTTCTCATCTTTAGGGTAGAAAGAGCCAGCAAATTCGTAATCCTTAATTATTTGAGAATAAGCAGAAAAGGAAACAATTAATCCTACAAAGAAACCCACTATTTTTACCATAGTAAGTAATCTCCTACCTCCAGAAAAGTTTTCAACCATCCCTGGATTAGGTATATTTTTTTTAAATGGAGTCGACCGGATTCGAACCGGCGCCCTCCTGCATGCGAAGCAGGCGTTCTCCCCGCTGAACTACGACCCCATCTCTTCTCTATTTTAGCTTCTATTTTAAAGAGATAACCTATCTTTAAAGTCTCTTTTCCAAGGACTATTAAAATTATATATTAGCACTAAAACAGGTCAAGTCAATTCGCTGAATGGACTAAAGAGAGAAAACTAATGGGCGAGGTAATACTTATCTGGGGATTATTAGCATAATCCACCTGGGTGTTGTCAGGAGTATAACGGAGAACGAAATTATTGATACTAACACGACTGCCTGATACACTAAAGTCGAAACTGACTACTCGTGATGAGAGAACCTCTCTACTATTAAGAGGGAAACTATTTCTATTTTGGCGTAGAGGCCAAAAAGCTAAGGTATAACTATCAGCGCCTGATGATGTCGTATAATAAACATAGGTAACCCATAAATCATCGCTATAATCATTAGGTGTTCTTAGAGCATCCTGCCTTAGATGAAGAAGAACACGACTATTTTGCTCCACCTTTACAATACCAGGATTACTTATATCTCCTACTGCTTGATTTATATTCTTAGAAAGATGTTCTAGGATGAAAGTAAATTCATTTACTATCTGAGATTTTCTCTCGTTAGATTTTAAAAAGTAACGACTAGCCACATCAAAAGCAGTCACTCCTAGGAGAATAACTCCCAGCAGGGAGATAGCGATGATAAGTTCCACTAAGGTTATACTCTTTCTCACTTAATCTTCGGGATACTGAATAGTAATAACAACCTGACGATACTCTCTTCCAGGGACACTTTTGACTTTATAACTACCTGAATAATTAACTCCCTCGATAGTGATAGTAGGTAAAGAGTGTGTATCCACACTTAAATCTCCACTTTCCCATGTATCTTCTCTTACTGCTTGGTAAAGTTCATTTAACTTACTCCTAGCTAAGGTAAAGGCAATTAATCTCTTAGTAGAATGGGTTACATATCCCTTAGCAGCGGTAAAAAGGGAAATTAGCCCTCCCAAAATTAAGGAAAGAATAACCGCACCTACTAAAACTTCCGTGAGGGTGAAGTATTTTTTCATTTATTAAATTAAGGGCAACTACCTTTTACAGGATTATCTTCATCGTATCTTATTCTCCAACTAGGAAGACCTTCAGTAGAATCAGCTTGAGCACAAAATTCAGTGGAAGTAGCTGAAGGTACAGAATAATTCCAATTTTGAGAAGGAAGATCTAAATTTAAAATACTGTTACAATCTGCGGTACTACTACAACCTATGTAGGTATTATACTCTAAGCGATAAATCTTTTCTGCCTCTTTAATTAATCGAAGCATTGCCTCTGCTTCTCTCTCCTTTGCTCTCTCAACTGTCTTTCGATATAAGGGAGTAGCCAAGGTAGCAAGGATAATTGCTATTATCACTACTACAAGAATCTCTATAAGAGTTATTCCTTCTTTTACTTTTATCATCTAAACTTTTAGAATCCTAATCTTCTACATGTCCCTGCTGCACCTCCAGTACAGTTGATATCACCAGTATCGTAATTAATAGTAAGCGTGTAATTACCAATAGAAGCTCCAGCATTTTTACGGGTCATAGAAGCTTGGCCGGCAATTCCAACATTAGGAGCATTAAAATATTTATAATCATCATTATTTGGAGGAACATCCACATCTAAATCAGCTAAACTAGTAGCATACGTAGCTGAGTGTTCAGCGTAGTATCTTAACTGTGCACTTCTTATAATACCTAAAACGTTTACTGCCTCTGAAGCTCTTGCTCTTTCTGCTACTCTAAAAAATTGGGGAATAGCTATTATAGCTAAAATAGAAATAATCATAACAACAGTTAAAAGCTCCAGCAATGTAAATCCCTTACGCATCTTTGCCTCCTTTCTTTACATTTAAATTTTAATACATTTTTTTTCTTTTGTCAAATTGCCTTCTTCTGGAGTTTTCCTACCTATGAAAGAGTCTGTCAACTAAAAATATTTATATTCCATTTCCTGGCTACTGCGATTTTGGCTTTTGTTTTATCTTTTTTCCTTACCAGCTTAAAATACAACCTTTTTAATCTTTGAGCTTTAGCTACAGCCTTAGGCACCGCATTTCTTGTAACTTCGGAATCTTGATATATCGCCTATTTCAGCAGCCATTAGCAATGCCGAAAAATAAGGAAATCCAGGAACACTCATTTTTTTATGATAAAAATATTTCCTTAGAGACTTCAAATTTTAATCTTCTTATCTTATTGATTTATAAATTGTTAGATAGAATAATCATTAAATTTTGGAGGCTCCGGACCTCCTTAAAAGCCTCGAAGGCCTCCCATGGTAGAGAGTTTGAATAAAGGTAAAAACAAAGATATTACAATGAAACCAATAATAAATCCCATAATCAAAATCACTACAGGTTCAAATAAAGCTATCATTCTTTCAATCCTGCTACCCAGCTCTTTTTGATAATAAGTGGAAATCTTTTTAAGCATCTCTGATAAGTTTCCTGCTTCCTCACCAATACGAGTAATCTCTGAAACTAAGGGAGGAAGAAATTTATTATTTGCTAACTCTGAAGACAAACTCCTTCCTTTCTTTACATTTTCTTTCATCCTTTGGATATCTCTTTCTAAAATACTGTTACCTATACTTCGAGCAGTAATCTCTAAGGTATACACAATGGGAACTCCGCTATCTAAAAGAATATACATAGTAGATGAAAACCTCTCCAGATAAGCCAGAATAAAAGTATGACTGATGAGAGGTAACTCTAAAATTAGACCATCTAACTTACGCTTAAAGAAAGGATATTTTCTAATATTCCAAACAATGAGGATTACCAAGATAAAAATTCCTAAGATTAACAGAAAATTTCTATCTACAAATTTACTTAAATTTAAAAGAAAAACTGTAGTTTTAGGAAGTTGAATCTTAAACTCATCAAAAATACTACTGAAGCGGGGCATAACTACTTTAAAGAATACCCCCACAGCTATGAATGCTGCTGTAAGGAGTATCGCTGGATAAATAAGAGAACTCTTAATTTTTCTTTCAAAATCTAATCTCCGCTCTAAGTAGTCTGCTAATCTTTCTAATACTAGAGGGAGATTCCCTGAGGTTTCTCCCACCTCAGTAATTCCCCTCCATAGAGAGCTAAACACATTCCCATGTTTTTTTATAGCCTCGCTTAAAGAGAGTCCTTTCCTTATGTCTTCAACTATTTCTCTTAAAGTCTGGCTTAGTTTGATGCTCTCCACCTGAGAGGAAATAATCTCCAGACTCCTTAAAAGAGGCATTCCTGCAGAGAGAGTAGTAGAAAGATTCCTGGCAAAAAAAACTAAATCAACTAATCCTACACCTCTGTGTTTTCTTTTCTTAGTAAAGAATCTAAATAAAGAAGGTTCCTTTTCTTTCTCAATTTTTCTTACAGAAATAATAAAAAAATCTTGTTCTTTTAGTCTTCGGATAAGATCTTCCTGAGAAGGAGATTCTTCAACATCCTTTACAGTTTTTCCCTTTGGAGTTTTAGCAATGTAGTAATATAAAGGCATATTAGTAAGCAGCTACCGCCAAAACTTCTTCTAAAGAAGTTATCCCTTCTTCCACTTTCCTTATTCCACTTTCTAAAAGACTCATACTACCTTTCTGCCTAGCTATTCTCATAATCTCTTTAGGAAGAACTTTCCTATAGATTCCTTCCCTTATATCTTCATCAACTAAAATAACCTCGGCAATTAAAGTTCTACCTTTAAAACCAATGTATTTACAACCGGCACATCCTTTGGATTTATATATGACTGGTGAGGAAATCTTCACTGGTTCAGGTAGCTCTTCCTTCTTTATCTCATAAGGCTCTTTACATCCTGGGCACAAACATCTTATTAGTCTCTGAGCCACTATCAATCTTAAAGAGGAAGCAAGTAAGTAGTTCGGAATGCCCATATCCATCAGTCGGGTAATTGCTCCCACAGCATCATTAGTATGGAGGGTAGAAAGAACTAAATGTCCTGTTAGAGCACTTCTTACACATATCTCTGCTGTTTCTAAATCTCTTACTTCTCCTACCAGGATAATATCTGGATCTTGACGTAAGAAGTTTCTTAAAACGTTAGCAAAGTTAAGTCCTATTTCCGGCTTAACCTGAACCTGATTTATCCCTTCTAAACGATACTCTACAGGATCCTCGATAGTGAGAATATTTTTGGTAGGAGAGTTAAGTTCATTAAGTAGGGCATAGAGAGTAGTGGATTTCCCACTCCCTGTAGGACCAGTAAGAAAGACTAGACCAAACGGATAGAATACTCCCTTTTTTATCTGAGCAAGTTCCGAAGGTAGAAATCCTAACTTACCCAGTTCTAAAGGAACTCGTGATCTATCTAAAATCCTTATCACTATCTTTTCTCCATATATAGTAGGAAGTGTAGATACCCGTAAATCAATCAACCTATCCTTTACTTTCACCATAAAACTTCCATCCTGGGGAAGACGTTTTTCAGCAATATCCATCCGAGCAAGTATCTTTATTCGAGAGACGATAGAAAGATGTAAAGACTTAGAAGGAGGAGGAACCTCATAAAGCACTCCATCTATTCTGTATCTTAACCTTAACTTCTCCCTCTGAGGTTCAATATGAATATCAGAAGCATTTTCAGCAATTGCCTGATGAATGATTAGATCTACTAACTTTATTATGGGAGCTTCTTCTGCCTTAGCAATCAGCTTATCGATGCTTAACTCTGCTTCATCTGCAGAAACATCTACTATCTCTTCTTTTCCTTCCTCATAGGCAGCCTTAATAGCATCTTTGAATATCCTCTCTTTGCCGTAAAAGTCTTCAATGGCTTGAAGGATATCTGATTTAGTAGCTAAAATAGGATTAATTTCACATCCTGTAAGTTTTTTTAAGTTGTCCATCAGGACTAAATCTAAAGGATCAAAAATTGCTACAGTAAGAGAATTTAGATTTCGAGAAAGAGGAAGAACTAAATTTCTTACAGCAAAATCATAAGGAATAAGCTCCTCTAGATTTTGCTCTCTATCGGGTTTTAATCTTCCTGATTTCAGAGTAACATAAGGAATTGTAAGTTGCTTACTTAGAGCAATTACTATCTGCTCCTCTTTTACATACCCTAATTTTACTAAAACATCTCCTAGCCTTCCTTCCTCTTCCTCCTGAAGAGCTACTGCCTCTTCCAACTGCTGAGGAGTAATCATCCCTTCTTCTATAAGAATTTCACCAAGTTTCTTTCGTATCCACATTACCTCATCTTTTTTTTGATAGCTGATCTAAGACTAGCTCTATTGCTTTTTTCCGCTGAGAAAGAGTGCTCTGCTCTCGAGGTAGAGTTTTAAAAATTCCAGAAATATCACTTCCTTCCTTTACAATACGAGGAGTAATAAATACCAAAAGCTCCCTCTCTTCGTCTTTAGTTTTATTTCGATGTCGGAATAACGCGCCTAAAAGAGGAAGATCTCCTAAGAGAGGAATCTTAGTGATTGTTTCGGAACGATCATTCTTTATGAGACCTCCGATAAATAAAGTTTCTCCATCTTTCAGTCTTATTACTGATTTTGTTCCTCTCTCCTCGGGATTTTTCAAATTTCCTACTAATCCACTTACACTTATTCCACTATCTTTAGCCTCCTTACTAAATACCTCTACCACCATAGTTATTTCTTTAGTCTCTAAGTTGACTTGAGGAGTTACTCTCAACTTAGTTCCTGTTTCCTCTCTTTCTACTTCTTGAGTACTTCCCGTTTCAGTCTCAGTAGTGGTAACTCCTATTGCTTCATTAACAGTAAGGTTAACTTCTGAAGTTTCGTTAGAAAGAGTTAAAATTTTAGGCCGAGCAATGAACTTAGTAGAAGTATCTTTACTCAAAAAATTCAAAGTAGCAGTGAAGCTAGCTAAACTCAATGTTCCCATAGTGAGAGTTCCTTTGTTAGAACCAGCCAAACGGTGAGGAAAAGGGAAGGCGGTAGTTCGAGAACCTCCAGTAAAACTAATAAAGCCATCCTCTCCAAACTTTAAACCTAGCTTATCCACTAAATCTTTAGACACATCAAGCATCTCCACTTCGATCAGCACCTTAGGAGGAGCAACATCTAAAGTCTTTATGACTTCATCAATTATAGGAAACTGAGAAGGCACATCTACTACAATTAAGGAGTTGGTGAGAGGTTCTTCTATAACTTTCCCGTATTCACTTAGAATCTTCTCTACTGCTGCTTTAATCCCTTCTTTTTCTTCCTCCTCTTCATCCTCTTCCTCCTCTGCGATAAGATTCTCTATCTCTTTCTGAATCCTTGAATTCTTCACTCTGATATACTTAAGCTTGTATACCTTGGTCTTTAATTCAATAGTTGGCTTACCTAACTCTTTTACGATGAAAATGTTTGCTTTAGGGTAGTAATCGTAAGAGAGATTATTAGCTTTGAAGATAACATCTATCACCTCCTTTAAGGGAGCATTCTCTATGTATAATGAAACTTTCCTGTTCTTCACTGCCTCCGTACAGATAAAGTTAAGCCCACTCTGCTGAGATAAAACTTTTAGCAAATCTATTAAAGAAACATCTTTCAAATCCATAGAAATATTTTTCTTGCTTTTAGCAATCAAAAAATCTCCATAAATATTATCCACCTGAGAAAAACATACTCCCCATATTCCTAAGAGAAAAAAAAGTAAAATCATCCTTTTCATCTTTCCTCCTTTTATTTTATTCCCTCTTTGTTTAATTCCTTCTTCATCTTTACTGTATATACCCTTCCTAAAAATCTGACTTTAATTTCTCCCTTCTTTATCTCTATAATCTCAGTATCTGTATCTTTTATTATATCTCCTACCTTGTATACCCAACCGTCGATAATAGCTTGAGGAGTAGGTGTACCCCAAATTAACCCTTGTATATCGATTTCCTCCAAAAAAGTTGGTTCAGGAATTTCTTCCTTTTGCTCTTGGGGTAAAGTAGTTTCCTCTTTGGTAACAGGGAGCTTGGGACTGAAGGGACCAAACTCCTTACTGCTTCCCTCTTTTTCTGCTGCCCCTATAAAACCAGCAGAACCATCTATCAGGAGTAAGAAAGCACTAATAATAAACAGAATGTAAAAATTTCTCATATCTTTATTAAACCCACTAATTTTACTTTTGTCTCTAAAACATTTCCTTTCTCCTTGCTCCAGCCAATCCTTAATCTTCTAAATCCTATTGCTGGATAACTCTCTATTTCTTTAATAAAAGAAAGTAATCCTTTATATGACCCACTTAATTTTAACTCTATTTCTACTAGATAAAAGTTATCTTCTTCTATTTTAGAAGATGGTTTTAATAAATCTATATTTATATTATACTTTAACGCTGCCCTATCTATTATTTTTTTTAATCTAAAGA